>Ga0207754_100067_pt1 | contig 97037 bp, 99 predicted proteins | sample A23E1SouthBayCA_FD_187728 | JGI IMG/M metagenome (GOLD analysis project Ga0207754, IMG submission 187728) | Aerobic enrichment media microbial communities from Eden Landing Ponds, California, USA - A23 E1 (SPAdes) | ecosystem: Environmental > Aquatic > Marine > Unclassified | place: Emeryville...
GGGGGGGGGGGGAACCGATGGGACTTACGGCTCGGGACGCGGAGTAAATCGCATGGGCTTTCACACCTTCGACGCCGACAGGGCGGCGAAACTGGACGACCCCGCGAGGTTTCGGTTCGTCTCGCGGGAGGAACTGCTCTCGCACCTCGGCGTCGCGCCCGAACGCGTCGTTGCCGACCTCGGAAGCGGCACCGGTTTTTTCACCGACGAGGTCGCCCCGCACGTCGGCACGCTCTACGCAGTCGACGTGCAGGCGGTCATGCACGACTACTACCGCGAGAAGGGCGCGCCCGACAACGTCGAGTTCGTCACGGCCGACGTGGCGTCGCTCCCGTTCGACGACGACCACCTCGACGCCGCCTTCTCGACGATGACCTACCACGAGTTCGCCACCGACGAGGCGCTCGCCGAACTCGCTCGCGTCGTCCGTCCCGGCGGTACCGTGGTCGTGGTCGACTGGTCCACATCCGGCTCGGGCGAGGACGGCCCGCCGCGAGACGAGCGATTCGGCCTCGGCGACGCCGTCTCCGCGCTCGAAGCGGCCGGCTTCACCGTCACCCACGGCGAGACCCGACGCGAGACGTTCGTCTGCGTCGCCCGGCGCTGACGCGAACGAGCCTGTGAAGTGACCTCCGTTGGAATTGAACAGTGCGCCGTGCAGAAGTTGATTCGCTTCTCGTTCGAGTGTCTATACTGACGTAGAATATTAATATCCTAGAGTAATTTGGTGAATATCAGGACAACGCTTACCACAAAATCCATGGTATATCTTACCATGGTACTACATAACTCAGTAATCGACGACTATCACCCGACCGAGGGGTATTACGAGTGTCGTTCCTGTCGGACTCGGACCGTCAGCGCGAGCCACCTGTCGGAGTGTCCCGACTGCGGCGGGTCGGTTCGAAACATCGCCGTCGCCCGCGAGTGAGGCGCGAGTCGCGCGATTCCGCACGTCATCGAGTTCGGACGACCGACTTCCTTCTCACGGGGCGTCGGAGCACCCCGCTTCGACGCGCCGCACCGATGCGCGCTCACGACTCGATGACGTCCGTGTACCGGTCGACGAGTAGGACGACCGCCGCGCCGACGACCGCGGCCACGGCGAACGCGGCGTAGAGCTCCGTCGTCCACGACCGTCCGGCGTCGACGAGCGCGGCGGTGCTCTCCACCACGGGCGCGCGGAGCGCGCCGACGATGAGACTCACGAGGAACGCGAGCGTCGCCCGCCTGTAATGTTCGAGCGCCCAGCGGACGACGTGCGCGATGCTGAACAGGCCGACGACGGCTCCGACCATGAACGTGACGACGACCGTCCCCGGTTCGACGACGACCGACAGCGGTGCGCCGCCGGCGACATCGAGAAGGCTGTCGATGAACGCGTTGAGCGCCGCGTTCATGTACTCGTACTGCCCGAGAATCAACAGGATGAGCGACCCGGAGACGCCGGGGAGAATCATCGCGCTGACGGCGATGCCGCCGGCGACCGCAATCGCGGGCAGCGAGTGTCCGAACGCGCCGCCGCTCCCGCCGGAGGCGACGAACGCGAGGCCGAACCCGGCGACGGCCGCCGCGATTTGACGCGGGCCGTCGAGCGACACTTGGGCGTACAGGACGACCGCCGACGCGGCGATGAGCCCGAAGAAAAAGCCGTACGTCGGGACCGGTGCCTCGGTGAGTGCGATGTGGAGCACGCGCATCACGGTCACGATGGCGGTGGCGATACCCGCGCCGAGCGAGAGCAAAAAGCCGATGTCGATTTCCCGCATCGCCGCGACCGCGTCGGCCCGGCGGCCGGGGACGACGACGCCGATGACGCGTTTGATGCGGCCGGGCGTGATGGCCGTCACCGCGCCGATGAGCCGTTCGTAGATGCCGGTGATGAGCGCGATCGTGCCACCCGAGACGCCCGGCACGGCGTCGGCGGCACCCATACAGACGCCCTTCAGATAGATGAGAAGCCACGAGAAACGGGCTGTCGACCCGTCTGAGTTCCTCGACATTTGATTATACGAATCTTCTTTGGTATCCATTTCAGTCCACCGCTATGCGATACTGGGGTTTTCTCTAAACTATTCGTCGCTGATCGATCTTGGGTTATTCATTGGTCGAAGGCTCCAACAAGCCTTGATGAATTCTATTCTGCTGACCAGTTTCATCGGTTCTATCTATTGTCGTTGATATGGAACCGTTTTAATTGCTGCCGGTGTAGAAACACAATTATTTGGCTCTGTTGAAACCCTCTTCACGTATTGCGATTTGATGAAGAGCGGATTTGCAACAACATCTGCGAAAACCTGCGGGGAGAGCGATCCTCCTCAATGTCAACCCTGATGGATCTCAATAGAGCCAATTATCCCATTCTTGATTACAGGCATACTGAGTACACCACCCCCTACGGTTTTTTTCCAAACGCGGTTCTCATACGACTCGGTGTGCTCGATACACCCATGAACTCTCCCGAAAGAGAAGTACCCTTATCAAGCGAAACATGAAGACTATTGATTGTGAGTGGGAGGACAATCACTTTCACTCGTGAATGAGATATAATATTGGCTCTCGGATTAACCGAGCCCTTACCATAGACGCTATGAAAGAGTGATTGTCGCGGTCGTCGATAAAGGTACAGAGACCATCGTGCAGCATTCATACCGAGGTCGATACGAATGTCTATTCGGTAGATACACCCCACCAACGATAGTGCGTACTGGAGAATACCCTCGTTGGCGAGCGTGGGTTTAGGAGAGATACAGCGTCCGCTAGTGGATTTGGCTATCCATCATCTAACCTGAAATATGGCACAAGAACTCTTCTAGACTCTTTTTTGAGCCAATAAACCAACCAGAAATACATGGGTGATCCCGGCTGTAGAGAGGTTGGTATACGCCCTTGACTGATCCAATGAAGTACCACCCTTGCGGGAAATAGTCGTGGGTGTACACCCCTGAGAACGAAGGGTGTAGCCAGTGAGAATCAGGTTTTCTGCTGATTCTACGGGTGTAGAACATTGCCGAACTTGACTGAGGGTGTACGGATTTCTCCGAACACGAGGAACGCAAAAAGAGGGCAAACAGAGCTGGGATAGTAACTCGTTCACTAAGCCAGATTTCGAAATCACGACTCGGAAAGAATCAAACCACCTGCCATTCACAACTCTGTCAATGAAGCTCAGCATTATCGGTAGCGGGTACGTCGGCACGACGGTCGCGGCCTGCTTCGCGGAACTCAGCCACCGCGTCGTCAACGTTGACATCGACGAGGATATCGTTCGGTCGCTGAACGAGGGCCGATGCCCGATTCACGAGCCCGGTCTGGCCGACCTCGTCGAACGGCACGCGGGGGACCGGCTCCGCGCGACGACCGACTACGACGAGATTCTCGACACGGACGCGACGTTTCTCGCTCTCCCGACGCCGTCGAACGACGACGGCAGTATCGACCTCGGCGCGATGAAGGCCGCGGCGACGTCGCTCGGCCAGACGCTCGCGCGGAAAGACGACTCGCACCTCGTCGTCACCAAGAGCACGGTCGTCCCGACGACGACGGTCGACGTCATCGGACCGCGAATCGAGGAGACATCCGGGAAACGCGTCGGCGAGGGGTTCGACATCGCGATGAATCCCGAATTCCTCCGCGAGGGAACCGCAGTCGACGACTTCCTCGCCCCGGACAAGATTGTCCTCGGTGCCCAGACCGACCGGGCGCACGAGCGACTCGCCGAGATTTTCGCCCCGCTCGTCGAACGCGCCGGGAACCCGCCGGTCGTCGAGACCGGCATCAGCGAAGCCGAGATGATAAAGTACGCCAACAACGCCTTCCTCGCGTCGAAGATCAGCCTCGCCAACGACCTCGCGAACATCTGCAAGGAGTTCGGCGTCGACTCCGCGGAGGTGTTGGAGACCATCGGTCTCGACTCCCGTATCGGGTCGGCGTTCCTCGGTGCGGGTCTCGGCTGGGGCGGGTCGTGCTTCCCGAAGGACACGGCCGCGATTATCGCCGCCGCCCGCGCCCAGGGCTACGAACCGCGCCTCCTGCAGGCCGCCGTCGATGTCAACGACGGCCAACCGGAGCGAATGCTCGACCTGCTCCGAGAACGTGTCGACCCCGACGGCAAGCGCGTCGCCGTGCTCGGGCTCGCGTTCAAGCCCGGCACCGACGACATCCGGAAGTCGCGGGCGACGTTACTCATCAGTTCGCTCGTCGACGCCGGAGCCGACGTCGTCGGCTACGACCCCGTCGCAACCGACAACATGCGCGAGCGGTTCCCCGACATCGAGTACGCCGACTCGGCCGCAGACGCGCTTGCGAACGCCGACGCGGCGCTCGTCGCGACCGACTGGGACGAGTTCGCGGCGCTCGACGACGAGTTCGACGCCATGCACTCGCGCGTCGTCATCGACGGCCGCCGCATCGTCACTCGACGCGAAGGAATCGACTACGAGTCGCTCGTCTGAGTCGAGTCCGCAGACCGCTCCCGAGCGGCTTCAGTCGGCACTCGCTTGCTCGACTGTCGATGGTTGTTCTGAACTGCGTGGAAAAAATGCGACCGCGAGAGACGTCGCCGGCTCTGTGCTCCGTTAGGCGGCGACAGAGACCGCGCCGGCGTCGACTGACGCCGAGACCGAAGCCGACGTCGACTCGTTCGTCTGCGAGTCGTCCGACGAGGAATCTCCGGACGAGGAGTCAACGGGCAGGTCGAGTTCCTGTTCGTTCCGTTCGAGGCTGACCTGCACGGCACCGTCTTCGGCACCGTTGACGAGGCCCTCGTCGACGGCGACGTTCTCCGCCTGGTAGCTGACGATGGTGCTGTTCCCGGTGACCGAGGTCGGCCCGGTGAACGCGTAGCCGCCCACCGCGCGGACGCTGACGTTCGTGTAGCCGTTGTCCGGGCCGTACTCGTCGTAGCCGGTCGTGGAGTACGGGAGCGTCATCGTGAACTCACCGTCGGCGTCGGTCTGCGCCTGCTGCGTGTAGGTGAAGTTCGTGCCAGTCGTCAGGTCGCGCATCTGGACGCGCGCGGTCACCGTCGTGTTGGCCGGGGCACCGCTGCCGTCGACCGTCGCGCCGGGGACGCGCTCGAACGTCTTGACCCACGCGGGGTTGTTGGGGACGAGCGCCTGCGGCTGGAGGCCGTAGGTGTTGCCCTCGCTGATGAGCGACCGCTGGTAGGACCCCGAGCGGAGAGCCGAGCTGTTCGAGGACTTCACGAGGCGGTAGTGTTCGAGGGCGGACACGCGCTCCTCGGGGAACGTGCCGATACCGCCGATCTGGGAGGTCGGGTCGTTCGCGACGTACTCCTCCGCGGCGCTCATGTTGTCGAACGTCCTGACCGCCTGTCCGTCCGAGGGCGTCACTCTGAACGTGGTCGAGCCGTCGGCGGACGTACGTTCTTCCCAGTCGACGACGATTGGTGACGCCTCGCGGGCGCTGCCGTGGTACGCGTAGAGCCGGATCATCAGGCTCTCGTAGTACCGCTGGTCTTTGAGGCTCGACGCGGCGGCGACAGTCGTTTGCTCGCCCTGTTCTTGCAGGCGGAACATCGGGTTGTAGAAGTCCGACCTGGAGATGTTCGACTCGTCGTAGAAGACGGTCGGCGCGCTGAACTTCGCGTCGGTCGAAGCCATCTGCCAGTCGACCATGACGTAGCGGGTCTGGTCGCCTTCGCCGTCGTCACCCATCGAGGTGAGAACCGACTCAGCCTGCTGTTCGTCTTCGGCGAGGAGGTAGTTCGCTGCCTCGGTGGCACCTCCTTGGAACGGGTTCGCGTTCGGGATGCGCTCGCCGAGGACGGTAATCCAGTGACCGTAGTCCCACCAAGACATGACGCCGTACGAACCGTCCGGATAGTCGAAGTCGTCTGTGTACTCGTACGTCCCGTAGTACTCCATCCGGTTCGATTCGCCGCCGAACTCACCTTCTGCGGGTGTGTTGTTCTGCATCCAGGTGAGGCTCCCGTCCCACTGAGTGACCGTTCCTGGATTGGTCTGGGACGCTTGCATGGCGGTCTGAGACACGCCGCCGTTGCCGAGTTGAATCGGGATGATGAGAACGGGCGTGAGGATGAGGAGGACGGCAATCACGACTGCTGCGACCTGCCCATACGAGATGTCGTCGAAGTGCTCGACGTTCGCGAGGCCGATGAAGTCGATTCCGAGGGCCTCTCGGAGGAGGTAGGCGTTCATCACCGCGACGACCACCGCGAGGTAGTAGTTGAAACGAACCTGCGTGAACGCTGCCGACGTGATGATGGCTGCCCACACGAGGACGAACAGGCGTTCGCTCTCGTAGTCGGCTTGCATCACTGCGCCCACGATGAGTGCGGTGACGATGGTGAGGCTAACGAGCGACGATTCGACGCCCAGGGCACTGCCGATTCCTGCTGGAAGCGCCGGTATCAAGAAGAGTACTCCGATGAGGGCGAGACTCCCGACAGCGTATCCGATCTTCCGCGAGTTTCCACCCTTGACAAGCGGTTTCGCGACGAGCCACACAGCCGCGAGAGCACCTGTGAAGAAGGTGAAGCCGTACTCGGACATGATACGGCCGACAGCAGTCTGACCGTTCGACTGGAGTACGTTTGCTGCGAGGAACGGCTGGGCTTCACTGATGGTTCGGGTCGCAGCGCCGGCGCTGAACCCAACCGTACGGAGGAAGTTGCGTGCAATCGAATCGAAAACACTCGGAAGGACGAGAGAAAACAGCACTATCCCGACAAGCATGGTTCCGCCAACCACCGCAGGATAGTATCGCTCGTCGACGTCGTTCGATTCCCACCACCGGGCGAGTGCGGCGAGGAACACAGCACCGAGGGCGACGCCGAGTGAGAACAGTGGCTGCAAGAAGCCGAAGTCGGTCACCCCGAATCCCGGTTCCTCGATTGGGATGAACATCAGTAAGCCGGTGACCGTCATCGAGATGGCACCGACGAACGCAGTGTGTTCGGGCGACCGACCGCGGACGTAGTCGGAAGCCATCTTCAGGACCAAAAAGAGGCCAAAGATACCGACGAGAAGGATTCCCGGTGGCCACGACCACATGTAGATGGCCGTTGCGACACCGGCGAGAACGGACCACTTCAGGGGTTCACGGAGCGCATCGAGGTCGCGTGCCGCAACGAGTTCCCAGACGGGTTTCTCTCTGTCGGCAACCGTGAGGGCGATCATGATCGCGAGGACGGCAAAGCCCATGAAGAACGGTTCTACGATATTGTGATCTGCAAACCCAACGAGCCCACGTTGGAGGAACGCTCCTGGGAGAAGCATCAGAATAACCGCACCGAAGAGCCCACCGAGACGGCCACCGAGACGCTTCCCAATAAGGTAGGTTGGGATAACGGTTAACGCACCGAAGACGGCCGGGGCGACCAAGAGCGCCTTGGCTACGAGGTCCGATGACGGGCTTCCCAGACCGACGACGAGCGCCGCGGTCGCGACGAGTTGGTCGTAAATTGTCCCGAACTGACCTGCGGTCCGGCCGAACGGGAATTCGGTCCACGGATCGAACGGCATCGTCGCGGGCCAGTTCCGGACGGTGTATTCCACCTGGCGAAGATGATACCAGGCGTCGTTTCCTGAGAAGAACACTGTGCCCTCTCGAATGAATGCGTCATAACTGCGGAGGCGTATCCACAGCATGACGAGAATAATAGTCGAGAGGACCGGTATGTGATACCAGTCGCGAGCGAGATCCGCTATGGAGGGCGAATACTTTGTTTGCTCGTCACTCATTGTGACCAACAACCGCCAAGCCGTTCATAAGCCTTGTGATAGTCTGTGTCGGTAGAAATAGCTAGTTACAAATCGAAGGACAATGCTTATTCGGGACTCCTCGGTAACTCCGACTTATGAAAGTCTCCGTCGTGGTCTGTACGTACTCGATGGAACGGTACGAGTCATTCTCCGAGACCGTCGAGAGTGTCCTCGCACAGACCTACGAACCCCTCGAACTCGTCATCGTTGTCGATGGGAACGAAGAGGTGTTCGACCGCGTGCAAGACGACTTCGGTGACATCGACGGCGTCGTTCTGCACTGTAACGACGAGAACCGCGGTATCTCGTACAGTCGGACCAAAGGTGCTGAGCTCGGAACCGGCGACGTCGTCGCGATGATTGATGACGACGCAACGGCAGAACCCGATTGGATCGAGACGCTCGTCGAAACCTATGAAAACAATCCGGATGCGGTCGCTGTCGGCGGTACCGTCGTCCCCGACTGGGTCGCTCGCAAACCAGATTTCTTTCCAGAAGAGTTCTACTGGCTCGTCGGGTGTGACGAACGTGGGTTCGGCGAGCACATGGAGGAGGTTCGGAACACCTACGGCTCGAACATCTCCTTCAAGCGCGACGTTTTTCTCGAAGTGGGCGGCTACGACACGAACACCGGTCGAAAAGGTGACAAACACGTCCAGGCACACGAAGCACCCGTCTGCATTCGTATCTACGAACAGACGGGCGAGCGCGTCATCTATAACAAACAGGCGCGCGTGAATCACAAACTCTTCGAATATCGAACTGAGTTTGACTGGCTCGTCTTTCGTTCGTTCTGGCAGGGCTACTCGAAGCGCGTGATGGACTTGTTGTATCCACAAGCGTCAGATGATAAAAACGCGTATCTGAAGGACTTGATGCTCGTCTACGTTGTTGACCGACTCAAGAACCTCGTCAAAGACCCGTCGCTGGCGCAGGTCCAACAATTGATTGCTATCTTCGTTTTCACTGCGGCGGTTGGATTTGGATACGTCTACGGTTTGTTGACGCCGAACCTCGTGGAGAAGACGAATAATTAGTTGGCGTTTCAGCGGGTGTTCCCGCGAACGTATCGAACGTACTCACGATAATACCCGAGGGCGCGAACTCCTGTCATCACTACCGAGAGAACGCCGAAGAGCAGTCGCTCGAAATCGAGACCGACCGGCTCCTCATCGGGCGACTTCACGCCACTCGGACGTGGCGGAATCCCGGGACGGCCGAACCGCTCGGCATAGTACTCTTGCCGCTGACACAAGCCGCGGCCGACGCGAAGCTCTTTTTTCACCAGCGACGAGAACGAATCTCGAACTGGGTGGTACAGTGTCGCCGCTGGTGCAAACGCTTGCCTGTACCCGGCGTTTGCGACTCGACTGCCGAATTCCGAGTCACCGCCCGAGACGAGACGCTCGTCGAACGGGCCGACATCGTCGACGACCTCCCGACTGACGAGTAGCCCGCACGTCGGAGCGTACTGCTGCTGACGAATATACTGCGCTATGGGAAAGGCGGTCCGTGCGTCAAACCTTGCTGCTAACGTGTCTTCCCCATCGATAACCAGTTTGACGTTGCACCCGACGTACGCTGCCTCATCCATCGCGTCAACCGCCGTTTCAAGCCACGAATCGTCCATGGACATGTCGGCGTCGACGAACGCAAATATCTCCCCCGTCGCCTGTTCTATGCCAGCGTTTCGGGCGGCGTACGACCCCTGGATTTCGTCTTCGACGACGAGTGTGACGTTCTCATGCTCGCGTTCGAACTGACGAATCACGTCACGCGTTTCGTCTGTCGACCCGTTGTCGATGGGGAGTATGTTTACTCTCTCCGTCGGGTACGTCTGTTTGGTCAGCGCAGTCAGTGTGTCACGTATTCCTGCGGGGTCGTTATATACTGGAACGATTACAGAGACACAAGGAAACGGAGAATCAGCCATTGAAATCCGGTTTACTCCCACTAATAAAAAGCACACGTGATTAGCTGTCTACTCGGTCGCCTGTGTCGTTTCCTCTTGTAGTCGTTGTTCTGCTTCGTCACGATCTTCTGGGTAGCCGATATCCAGCCGCCACCCGTCGATACGAATCGCGTCGATAGTTCGCCCAGAGCGGATGAGAAGGTCGATTGCCTCACTAATTTCGTACTCGCCACGGTTCGATGGTTGGACGAGATGACAAGCATGGAAGATAGCCGGCGTGAACGTGTAGAACCCGGTCATCACGAGATTCGACGGCGGTTCTTCGGGCTTCTCGATGACTTCTGTGATTTCACCGTAATCGTTGGTTACACAGACACCGTAACGGGAAGCTTCGTCCCAGTCGACTTCTTCGACGAGGAAGGCGGCGTCCGCCCGATCCTCCCGCTGTCGCTTGACGACATCGCCGAGGTTGGCGTTGAAGATGTTGTCGCCAAGCATCAACATGAAGTCCTCGTTGATGTGGTCTTCGACGGTGAGGAGGGCGTGTGCTAGACCTTTCTGCTCACGTTGATGCGCGTAGGTAATGGGGACGCCGCGATATTCGTCGTCGTAGTGTTGAATGATGATCTCCTTCTTGTAGCCGACAACGACGACAAGTTTCTCTGCACCGAGGTCGACGAGTTGGTCAAAGCAGTGGGTGAGAATCGGTTTTCCGTCGACTTCGACCATTCCTTTGGGTTTGTCTTCGGTGAGTGGCCTGAGGCGAGTTCCTTTGCCGGCGGCGAGAACGACTGCTTGCATATCAAAAAATCAATGTCGTTTATATATATATCTGGTGCGTAGGCCAAACTCTTGGCCTGTTCACATATATCCGAGATCTTGGAGATGTTCTTCGACGTCGATTTCCGTTCTCTGAGAGTCCGCCTCCACGTCTGGAGTACGCGTTCCTTTGTCTTCTGCAGTTGTCTCTACCCACGGGACACGCTTTACTGATGGGTGAGGGAACCCTTCTGGATGGCCATACGCAAACCACTCTCCGAATGCTTCTCCATGATCTGCTGTAATGATTGCTCGCTCGGCATCGATGTTCTCCAAGAGCGACTCAACATCGTCCAGAACGTACCGTAACGTCTCTCGGTAAAGCGGATACACTTCTTCCCTTGTTGCTGCTCCCTCTTCCAACAATTCGTATCCCCGACGCTCTAGCTCGGTCGGCTCACGGTCTTCGTGGATTGCAGCACCGATGTACGGGAGATGGGGTTGCATATAGTGGACGATTAGACGTTGGTGGCCTCCCTCACGGCCAGCAGCGATTGCGTGGTCCGAGAGGCGGTCCGGAAGGACGACCCTGTACACGTCGTCGTGGTTGGTTCGCCAGACATTTTCGATTTGGAAGAAGCCGTCACCGTCGACAGTATCCCACGAGGCCAAATCAAGTGGCGTCGTGTTGTTCTTTGGAGGATAGTCCTGGTCTTCAAAAATATACTCTGAGTGACCGTTCCCCGTCACGTACCGAGTGGTCGAGATTTCACTTCGCCAATCCGAAGTAAACGTCTTGGCCATCCACTCGTCGGATTGGCTACCAACAGACCACTTAGTGTCGACAGTTTCAATGAACTCGTAGTCGCTTGCAACCTCACGGAGCGTATCTACCCGGCAAGCGTCAAGGATGATAAGCAGGTCCCACTCTTCTTCGAAGACGTTTGTCCCGGGTTCGTACCTCGATGTGATACCGTACCAGACTGTGAGATAGAGTGTGAAAAAAATATAAAGCAGCCCACGACGGGGGTTATCTTCGAGACGCGAGCGCATCTCCGATACCCACTCGGTGAAGTTGCTATTCATATCAACTCGAATTCGATGCTTCGTGATTAAACATTCTATCCGATACAATAGAGCATTTAGTCGAAGTAGTCAAACCGACGTGGAACATTGCTCTTGACTGTGTTTTTAAATTGCTTCGAAATGAGAAGTAATATCCCAAAGTAAATTCCTGCACCACAAACGATGAGTAGTAGCGCAGCCGGGATCGATGTTCCAACTTCTGCTTTCGCTACGTACACGAACCCACCCATTACTGCAGCTGAAATCACCTGCTTGGATATCTCCCCGGATGGAATCGAGTAGTCGACATACCTTATCAGAACTCTATGAGAGAGGACGAGGCTGAGTGTCGATGTGAACGCCGACGCCACTGCAGCACCAATCCAACCGTACTGCCACACCAGTGCGATGTTCAGTAGGATGTTTACGATAATGAATACTGAATTGATGCGGAATGTCTCTTCTGCGTGGTCCATTGCATCCAGCGAATTCGTGAGCTGACTTTCGTAGGACATCACCAGTCGAGAGAACGTGAGTACAAGGAGTATATAATATCCTGCTGTAAACTCGTTCCCGTAAATTTTGAGAATCGTCTCGCCGAGAAGGATGGCACCAACGAGTCCCGGAATTAAAAATAGACCCGCGTAAGAAAGCGCTGCTGTAACCATCCTCCTTACCTCATTCGGGTGGTCTTGGCTAGCTGAGTTACTTATCTCGGGGAAGAGTGTCTTCGTTATCGATGTCCCAAAAATCGCGAGTATAGATGCGACGTTCCACGATATCTCGTAGATTCCGATCAGGTTGTTACCGACGAAGAACCCGAGGATGATTGTGTCCATCGAAAGGAATGTCCGTCCTTTGATCGGGCGCAACCACGAATAGCGAGCGTACGCGATCAGATCAATGGCGTGCTCGCGAGTTGGACGCTCCCATGTGATACTCGTCAGATGCCAACCAACAACGAGGGCAACAACTCCTGCTATAATGTATCCGGAAAACAATCCTACGACCCCAAGGCCGAGCGCGACGAGCGATATCTGAACACCCGCTCTCCCGACCCACCAGATTGGGTCTAGGATGCTGGCAAGATGGACCTTATTTAATCCTTCGAGTACCGCTATGACGAGATCATAAAAGAGTTGCACACCGATCATAACCACGAGGAAGTACGCGACTGGTGCGCCTACGTATCGATTTATCTGATTACGGAATACGATCAGTAGTATGCCGACCCCAAAAAAGAGGGACGTCTGTATGACTATACCCGTTGTCGCGTGAGACCAAGACCAAGAAACTTCACTCAAACGTTTTTTGACAGACTCTTGGATCCCAAGATTACCGAACAACGCTACCCAAGCGACGACGGAAATTGCGAGAAAGTACGTTCCCAACGCCTCCGATCCTAATTTATTTGCAACGTAAAGGTTCGTAACGAACCCCGCGATCGAGACTCCAAAACGGGAGATGAAATGTACAATCGAAGTTTGTCCTTTTTTCATGTCTCTGTATTATACCGAGCCCATCAGACCGTTAGATGCAAAGTTGTAATAATAAATATAATAATTTGATATCAGTTGACAAAAGAGAGTATCACGTAGTACACAAACCATTTATAATCGCCTCTATCAGTGAGTTCAGTATGTCGAAGTACGATGGACAACAAAAGAGTGTCGCCCTGGTTGTCCTCGACACTCTCCGTAAGGATGCGTTCGACCGCCATTTTGAGTGGTTGCCTGGGACGAGGTACGACAACGCGTGGTCAACCTCTCATTGGACAGTTCCTGCTCACGCTTCTCTATTTACGGGACGGTATGGGAGTGAACTTGGTGTCCACGGAAAAAGTAAGACGTTCGATTGCCCTGAGCCAGCTCTCGCAGAACTGCTAACAGAGAATGGTTACACGACGCGGGGTCTTTCTTGCAATATACACGTCTCTAAGTATTTTTCTTTCAATAGAGGTTTTCAAGAGTTTCAAAACCCAGGCTTCGAAGAAGAGAGTGAATTTAATTGGGCGGCGTGGATTCAGAACCACAAATACGATGGACCCCAGAGGTACCTTACGCTTCTCCACGATGTGATTCAGTCCGAAGCAAATACACTACAAACACTTTGGGACGGTGTACAGATCAAACTCAGTGATTTAGGAGTCCTCTCGGATGACTCGGTCGACAAAGGTGCACTCGATGTACTTGATTATGTCAGAGAACTATATATTTCAAACAACGGTGAATTTCTATTTCTGAATCTGATGGAGGCACATGGGCCGTATAATCCCCCGGAATCGTACCGTACGAGGCCCCCACAAACGTTAGACGGTGCAGATGCAACTGTTCTCGGAAGTGTTGAAAACGTTGAGGCGATCGAAGCAGCATACGATAGCTGTGTAAGATATCTGTCTGATATGTATGAGGAGATATTCTCTGAGTTAGCTAAAAAATACGATTACGTCATCACTGTCGCAGACCATGGAGAGGCGTTCGGCGAGTACGATGGATGGGGCCACTTCTCTGGACTTTGGCCCCAAGTCACGAACGTTCCGCTTGTGGTCTCACCCACTGGACATACAGTAAATAAACAACCAGTTCCGACTGATTCACCAGTTTCGCTTTTGGATGTTTTCCAGACGATTTGCGATTGTAGCGGTGTCGATTCCCCTCAACATACCCGTGGAAAGAGCCTTTTGGAAGAGCACGATCGCGAGTTCCACGTCATTGAAACACATGGACTCTTGACCAAGGACAGGGATCGACTGCGAAACCGTGGTGTTGAAAGACACGTTCTGGATCAGTATGATGAACTACATCATGGCGTTGCAGATACGAACGGATATACTTTCGAAGATTTTGATGGTAATCTGACAGAATGGCATGACAGTGCTGTAGACGCACGTTCTCGGATTGATTCGTTCAAAAAATCGATCGACGAACGCTCGTCAACTCAGGACGCAGATGTGCCTGCCCATGTTCAAGACCGACTCAAAGACCTTGGTTACGCTTAATTTTCCTTGAGATGGGAACAAGTAGATATTTTTAAACCTAGCCTCGAACCAACGTCCATGGAATCGCGCCACATCGCCATCTTCGCAAACAGCCTTCGTCTAGGTGGCGCAGAGCGTGTCGCATTGAACCTCGCTAATGGTTTCTCGGACTCTGGCCACGACGTCAGTCTTGTCTTGGTATCAGAACAGGGCGAGTTGTTGGCCGAAGTTGAAGATTCGGTTTCAGTTGTCGATTTGGGTGCAGACCGAGTTCTACGCAGTTTTATTCCTCTGCGGAGATTTTTCTCCACACACAACCCTGACGCTGTCATCTCGATCGGCGCTCACGTGAACCTCATCTCAGTCTTTGCCCGACTCACAACGACGGCATCTCCAACCCTACTGCTCACCGAACACAGCATCATGAAACGGATGGCCGACGAAAGGAAGTCGTCAGTGATGAAGTTATTAGCGCGAGTTTTCTATCCGTTCTCCGACTGTGTCGTCGCGGTAAGCCAAGGTGTTCTCGACGAGCTCCGAAGCAGGGTTGGGTATCAGGGTGAAGCCGAGGTGGTGTACAACCCAATAGTCTCCGAGGGGCTTCTCCGAGACGCCGAAGAACCACTCGAACATCCGTGGTTCGATAGCGAGACACCAGTCGTTCTCGGTGCAGGCCGATTAGCCCCAGAAAAAGATTTTTCTACGCTCATCCGTGCGTTTGACAAACTCAGAGAGAACCGCGACGCCCGGCTTGTGATAACCGGAGCAGGACCAGAAAAAGATAATCTTGAACGACTCGTTGAGTCTCGTGGTCTCGAGGAATTTGTCGAGTTCGCTGGCTTCGTCGATAACGTATACAAGTATATGGCGAACGCGGACGTGTTCGTCCTGTCGTCACTGAACGAAGGGTTTGGGATGGTTGTCGCGGAGGCATTAGCATGTGGAACACCAGTTGTCTCGACTAACTGCCCAAGTGGGCCTGCTGAAATATTGTCTGATGGTGAATATGGGTCGCTAGTCCCCATTGGCGACCCTGAACGAATGGCTACCGCTATAGACGAAATGTTGATCAATCCTACTCCTGTCGAAGTCACCAGAGAACGCGCAGAGGATTTCTCCGTAGAGTCGGTGATATCAAAGTATGAGCGAGTGATTGAAAAGACGTCGTAATTGGCCGAGCGTGATTGTCACGCGTATCCAAGGGCGCGCAACTTCTCTTTCGTGTCTCCGTGTTTTTGACTTGGTTCGAGAGTTGGTTCAAACGTTTGTTCGTCTGTCGCTGAGGTCACGTACCACGGGACCGTTCGGAGAACGTCGAACGGCATTCCGAACGGGTGTTCGTAGATTCCGAACTCGCCGAACGCTTCTCCGTGATCTGCAGTCACAACGACCGTTTCTGCGTCGACGTTCTCCAACAGCAATTCGACTTCGTCAAGGACGAAGCGGAGGTTTGCCCTGTATGATTCTTCAAGACGTTTTTTTGTCACCTCACCATCTTGGAGGAGGAACGGGGAGGCACGCCATTCGCTATCTGCTCTTGGGCCGTTCATTCCCTCTCCGATTGGGTCCGGGACGGAAGGTGCGTGTGGTTGCATATAATGTACTAGAAGTCGCTCTGGGTCTTGCTCACGGTACGTCGAAATTGCTCGCTCCGTAATTGACCGAGGGAGGATGGTCCCGTGGTCTGTATCCCATGCGTAGCGCCACACCTCGTCCAGGACACTTAGCTCGTTTGGCTCGACGTACTCTTGGGTCCAAATGTTCCCTGTTACGTACGCCAGGTTTTCGAGGACATCGCGGTACTCTGGAACGAAGTTCCGTCTCATCCACTCTTTCGAGTGCGTCCCACGAGAGCGGAACCGCTCGTTCTCAGTGAGAAATTCGTACTCGTCTTCGACGGACTCGATGAGGTCACAGCGACACGCGTCGAGAATAATCATTACGTCCCACTCTCGGTCAAATACTGATTCTTCTTCTCCTCGTTGGAAGCTGTTGTAATACCTCCTACACAACCCAAGTCGGAGCTGATAGACGGCGTTGCGTACCCCCTGTCGTATTCCGTGTTTATTGACGTCAGAACGCGTGTTCTCGACCCAGTCGAAAAACGTCATCTCTGCACTGCTCTCGCGCGGTTCGGAATAAGTAGGTTGGGGTTCTGAGACTCGTTTGGTATTTCGAGAAGGAATGCTTTTCAAAACCGGCCGTGGATGGATTCCTAATGCCCACCCCCGATGCCGTCTGTATCCTCATCCCTACCTACAACGAGGCGAAGACTATCGACGATGTCATCTCAGATTACCGAGATGAGGGATTCGCCAACGTCCTCGTCATCGACGGCGGCTCCACAGATGGGACACGGGAACTCGCCGAAGACGCCGGTGCTCATGTCGTCGTCCAGTCGGGGTCCGGAAAAGGCCAGGCTGTCAGAGAAGCCGTTGAAGACCACATCCAAGCGCCGTACGTCCTGATGCTCGACGGCGACGGGACCTACGAAGCGACAGACGCCACCAAGATGCTCGACCCGCTCACCGAGGGGTACGACCACGTCATCGGCGACCGATTCGCCGATATGCGGCCGGGCGCGATGACGCGGCTCAACAGAGTCGGAAACCGCATCATCAACCGGGCGTTCGCGTTTATTCACGGTCAGGACTTTCGTGATATCCTCAGCGGCTACCGGGCGTTCACCCGCGAGTCGTTTCTCGCCATGACGCTCACTTCCGACGGCTTCGGCATCGAGACGGAGATGGCCGTCGAGTGCGCGAAGCGTGGTATCAAGACGACGGTCGTGCCAACGACCTACTACCCGCGGCCCGACGGCTCGGATACGAATCTCGACCCGATCCGCGACGGTGGTATTATCTTCCTGGAACTGTATCGCCGCGCCAAGACCAACAACCCGCTTTTCTACTTCGGTAGCGTCGGGTTCGCGTCGACCGCGACCGGGCTCGGGCTCGCCCTGTACGTCGCCTACGAGTGGGTCGTTCGCTCGATTTCCCACGAGGTCATCGCCGTCGTCTCCATGGCAGGTATTCTCTTCGGGGTACAACTGCTGATGTTTGGCGTGCTGTCGGATCTCATCCTCTCGCTACACCGCGAGCAGATGAAACGAATCGAAGAACTGGAGTGAGTCGGTTCGAACCGGGCCGTCGGGACTGGAGGGCGCCAACCGAGACCGCCTTCAGAACGGGACGAGCGAACGAAGCCGACCCATCAGGCTCTTCGACGCCTTCGCGCGGAACTCCTCGAACACCGGGTGAAGCGTCTCCAAGAGGTCCCGGCGGGAGTCGAATCGGTCTTTCGGCGCGGCGGCGAGGGCGTCGCTTATCGCGACCGTATTGCCCGCGGCGTCAATCGGCACGGAAACGTCGCCAAGCGCCCGTGTGATCTCGGTCGCGTCTGCCGGATAGTCGATGTCTGCGGTGTCGACGTCATCGGCGAGCGCGGCGATACCGAATTCGATTGAGTCCGGCTCCGACGTATCGTTTTGCGGCGGTCTCGCGGCCATCGAACGTGTATAGTACGTCCCGCATGGAAAAACCCCCGACCTCCGGCGAAATGCCAGTGAACGCCGGGAAACCGCGCCGGACGGTCCCGGTTGCCACCGTTGGGGTTAACCTCGCCCGGTGCCACGGTCGACCCATGACCGAGTACACGACGGTCTCGATTCCGAAGGAGTTGGCCGCTCGCGTCGACGACACCATCGAAGGAACCACCTTCTCGAGCACGAGCGATCTCGTCCGGTTCCTCCTGCGCAGCATCGTCATCCAGCACGAGCGCTCCGGGGGCGATCTCTCGGAGGCGGAGTTCCAAGAAATCGCGGAGCAACTGACCGACCTCGGCTACCTGCGGTAGTCGACCGAGGCGAGCGGCCGCCGCGCGCGGGCCGGCAGTGCCGAGCAGCGGAACGCGGTCGGCTCAGTCGAGTTCTTCCTGCGGTGGCTCGGCGTCGAGGACGGCGAGTTCTAACTTCCGACCGGCGCGGTCGAACGCGGCGAGCGTCCGCCGCTCCCACGGGGGGACCGCGAGGAGCACCACGGCCGCGAGGTCGTCGCGCTCCGTGAGTTCGAACGGCCCCTGCGGGTGCGTGAGAAAGCGGGCGCGGCCGCGCCCGGCGGGCGTTCCGAGGTCCATCCCGAAGACGGCGCTCACGGACTGTCCGGCCTCGGCCATGTAGAAGTGTGTGAGCACGGGCGTCTCCGGGTCGAGGCCGAGGTCCGCGTCGAACTCGCCCGCGGGTGTCGGAGCGAGCACGAGGTTCACCGACGACGGCTCGGCGTCTTCGGCCATATCGAGCAGCAGGTCGACGAGTCCGCGCGTGACGTGAACCCGTCGGCGCTCGGTTTCGGCGGTCTCGCTCGGTCGGGGTTCGGCGGTCTCGCTCTCGGTCGTGCGCTCGGGTGTCGTCTCCGCGTCCAGGGGATTCTCGTCGTCGTCGGCGGTCGTCTCGTTGGGCATCAGTTCGAGAGCATCGAGGAGAACGCCCGGACGTAGGCGCTCGGGAGGTTTCGGCGGGCGTTCCCGAGGGCGGTCCGGAGTTCGTCGCCCGCGTCCACTGGCACGCCCGCGCCGTGGCCGACGAGCAGTCGGTCGGGGTCGTACCGGGAGAGCACGCGCCGCGGCGGGAACGGCCGGACCATCGGGTGGACGCCGAGGTGCTCGCCGCGGGCGCAGAAGTAGTCGACGGTACCGACCGACTCGGGGACGACGAGCAGGTCGTACGCGTCGTGATAGAAGCCGACTTCCTGCCACGGCGGGACGGCGCGGTCGATGATGCGAAACGCCTCGAAGCCGGAATCAGCGAGGTCGGCGCCGAAGCGCTCGACGGGCGCGTCGAGGTCGTCGGCGACATCGGTCATCCACGAGGCGACGTAGACGGGAACCTCGTGGCGGTTAGCGATGGCGGCCGCGTCGCGTTTGTGCCGGTCGAGTCCGACGACGACGCCGGCCACGTCGCCGAACTCGGCGAACAGGTCGTCGACGCCGGGGGCATCGACGGGGTCGAACACCCACACGTCGCCGTCGGCTTCGACGGCGTGGCTGGCGCGCTGCATGGTCTCGTCGGGGTGTGCGAGCCAGCCGACGCCGTGGTCCCATCGGTCGATTTCGCGGAGGTCGGACGTGCCCTGACCTTTCATCGGCATGCCAGTATGCTGGGGCGCGCGGCGCATAAGGACTCTCCCCGCGGCCGATGCGCCCGGTTCTCGCGCTGCTCGTCGCCCGTCGCCGGTCGCCGGTCACCGGTCGTCGGTTGCTGGCCGGCCGCGACGACCGCAACACGGGCCGCCCGGTCAGAGGTTGTCGGTGTTGATATCGACGCCGGGCGGGGAGACGACGAGGAACTTCCGGAAGTGCATCAACTGGCCGTCCATATCCTTGATATCGCGTGCGAACCCCGATGCGAGCTTGTTGAGATCGCCTTCGATGGCGAGAAAGAGGACGTTGCCGCGGGCGACGGACTGGACCCACTCTTCGGGCGGGGTCGACCCGTCGAGGACGCCGAGGACGACGTCGCCCTCGGCGTCGTCCTCGTCGAGATGTTCTTCGGCCGTCTGCAAGTTGAGATTGAAATCGCCCATACCCGCCCGGTTGTCGAGCGACGAGAAAAGGGTTCGGTCGGGGCATGCGTTCGCCTCCGGGTGCGAAAAGCGAGCATTGTTATCACGTTTCACACGACAGTCGCGTTTCGATCCACGTTTGTCCAGTCGTCGGTGCGCGCACCGGGTGCTAAATTTTGTTTCTAAATTCTATTCGGTTGTATTATCGCTCCGGAGCTATCGAACGGTAAGCGCACATATCAAGTCAACATATGTCATGAAATCATATAAGGTCGTTTAGGTACTGCGATTATCCCCGAGAGAGGTTGTCACGTAACACCCGCTGAACGTTCGTGATACTGTCGGGGAGAAACTTTTAAATAGGAGTTCGGGTACGTGACTGACACGATGTCTCACAAAGACACGGAGGATTCGTCGGGTTCCCCGGCGGGTCGAGTTCTTCCAGGGCACATTAGCCCAACAATCTGAAATCGAAGACGTACGAATCTTCGACACGACACTCCGCGACGGCGAACAGTCACCGCGAACCTCGTTCAGTTACGAGGAAAAGCGCGACATCGCCGAAACCCTCGACGACATGGGTACCCACGTCATCGAGGCCGGGTTCCCGGTGAACTCGGAGGCGGAGTTCGAAGCAGTCGCAGATATCGCTGCTTCGACGGACGCGACGACGTGCGGGTTGGCCCGCGTCGTCGACAAGGATATCGAAGCCGCGCTGGATTCCGGCGTGGACATGGTGCACACGTTCGTGAGCACCAGCGACGTCCAGTTGGCCGACTCGATGCACGCTTCCCGCGAGGAAGCCGTCGAGCGGGCCGTCCGCAGTGTCGAACACGTCCGCGACGCGGGCGTTGAAGTAATGTTCTCGCCGATGGACGCCACCCGGACGGACGAGGACTTCCTCATCGAAGTCGTCGAAGCCGTCTCCGAGGCGGGCGTCGATTGGATCAACCTGCCGGACACCTGCGGCGTGGCGACGCCGACTCGCTTCGCCCGCATGGTGGCGACGGTCAGAGAACACACCGACGCGAGAATCGACGTGCACGCGCACGACGATTTCGGTCTGGCGTCGGCGAACGCGATGGCCGGCTTCGAGGCCGGCGCGGCACAGGCGCAGGTGTCGGTCAACGGCATCGGCGAGCGCGCCGGTAACGCCGCCTACGAGGAGGTCGTCATGGCCGCCGAATCCCTCTACGGCGTCGACACCGGCATCGACACGACGAAGATAACCGAGCTGGCTCGCGTCGTCGAGGCGGCGTCCGACATCCCGGTCCCGGCGAACAAGCCGGTCGTCGGCCGCAACGCCTTCTCCCACGAGAGCGGCATCCACGCCGCCGGCGTCATCGAGAACGCCGACACCTTCGAACCGGGCGTCATGACCCCGGAGATGGTCGGCGCGACCCGCGAGTTCGTACTCGGCAAGCACACGGGGACGCACTCGGTGCGTAAACGCCTCGCAGATATCGGGTTCGACCCCTCGGACGCCGAGGTCCGGGAGGTCACCCGCCGCGTCAAAGACCACGGCGCGGAGAAAGAACGCGTCGACGACGCGACGCTCGAGGTGTTCGCCCGCGACGTGGGTATCACCCACGAGGACGACACGGAGGAGGAGGTCCGCGCCTGATGGCGCCGGGCTGTGGCCCTACGGGGCGACCGCCCTGCACGCGTTCGACCTCCCGACCGGCGTGCAATCGTTGCCCGCCGCGAAAGCATTATTACCGACGGGACGGACGTGTGTTATACGATGACCTCGCACGACGAACACGCGGTTCGCGCGACCCCGGACGCCGGGGCCAGCGCCGCCGCCGTCGCTGCGATTCGGTCGCTCATTATTGTAGGGGCATAGCCCCCTACCACACCATCTCTCCGTCCCGCGTATTCGCACCGTTTTCAGACACGTCCGCAGTCCCCACAATGGCGCACCAGCACCACACGCAGTCACCAGACAGCCCGTATCGACGACCGACCACACACCACGGAGCCCACACATGAGCGAACGAACCGCAGCCACGACCGACCCCGACGCGACCGACGCCGACGACGACGCGGCCCAGACGCCGACCGAAGTCACCTCGGGTTCGACGGCCGTCGTCCGCGCCCTCGAAAACGCCGGCGTCGAAACCGCCTTCGGCGTGCAGGGCGGGGCGATAATGCCCATCTACGACGCGCTGTACCACTCCGACATCCGTCACGTCACGATGGCCCACGAGCAGGGCGCGGCGCACGCGGCCGACGCGTACGGCGTCGTCCGCGGCAACCCCGGCGTCTGTCTCGCCACGTCCGGGCCGGGCGCGACGAACCTCGTGACCGGCATCGCCGACGCGAACATGGACTCCGACGCGGTGCTCGCGCTCACGGGACAGGTCCCGTCCGACATGGTCGGTTCCGACGCGTTCCAGGAGACCGACACCACGGGCGTCACCGCGCCCATCACGAAGCACAACTACTTCGCCTCGTCGCCCGACACCGTCGGCGACACCGTCGGCGAAGCGTTCGCGCTCGCCGCCGAGGGCCGCCCCGGCCCGACGCTCGTCGACCTCCCAAAGGACGTCTCGCTCAACGAGACCGACACCGAGCCGGGGCCGGCACAGCCCCCCGAGACGTGTCGCGCCCGCACCGACCCGGCCGACTCGCAGGTCGAGGCCGCCGCGCGCGCAATCGAGCGCGCGGAGAAGCCTCTTCTCTTGTTCGGCGGCGGCGTCGTCAAGGCCGACGCGACCGAGGTGGCCCGGCAGTTCGCGACCGAGCACCGGATTCCGGTCGTCACCACGATGCCCGGAATCGGCGCGATGCCGGAGGACCACGAACTCTGCCTCTCGTGGGCGGGGATGCACGGCACCGGCTACGCCAACATGGCCATCACGCACACCGACTGCCTCATCGCGGTCGGCACGCGGTTCGACGACCGCCTGACCGGCGGCATCGACACGTTCGCACCCGAGGCCGAAGTCGTCCACATCGACATCGACCCGGCGGAAATCTCGAAGAACGTCCACGCGGACTACCCGGTCGTCGGCGACGCCGGCCGCGCCATCGAGCGCGTCGACGCCGAACTGGACGAGGGCCCCGACGCGCGCGAGTGGGTCGACCAGTGTCTCGCGTGGAAAGACGAGTACCCGATGGACTACGCGGCCCCGGACAACGAGCCGCTGAAGCCGCAGTTCGTCGTCGAGGCGCTCGACGAGGCCACGCCCGACGAGACCATCGTCACGAGCGGCGTCGGTCAACACCAGATGTGGGCCGCCCAGTACTGGACGTTCACCGAGCCACGGCGGTGGGTTTCGTCCCACGGCCTCGGCACGATGGGCTACGGCCTGCCCGCCGCAATCGGCGCGCGGGTCGCGGCCGACGACGACGAGACGGTCGTCTGCGTCGACGGCGACGCGTCGTTCCTGATGACGATTCAGGAGCTGTCGGTCGCCGTCCGCGAGAACCTCGACATCACGGTTGCCATCCTGAACAACGAGTACATCGGGATGGTCCGCCAGTGGCAGGACGCCTTCTTCGAGGGCCGACGCATGGCCGCCGGCTACGACTGGTGTCCCCAGTTCGACAAGCTCGCCGAGGCGTTCGGCGCGCGCGGCTGGACCGTCGACTCCTACGAGGAGGTTCCCGACGTCATCGAGGAAGCGCTCGCGTACGACGGCCCCTCGGTCATCGACTTCCACGTCGACCCGGCGGAGAACGTCTATCCGATGGTCTCCTCGGGCGGCGCGAACGGCAAATTCGCACTCTCGGAGGACCAGTTATGAGCGACAATCGGACAGGACTGCAAGGCCCCGCGCCCGACGAGCGGCCGCACCCCGACGGCCGCCGCAACGCGCAGGGCATCCGCATCGACCCCGAAGCGGAATCGGAACACGAACCGCGGCGCGCGGTCTTTTCGGCCATCGTCGAGGACGAACCCGGCGTGCTCTCGCGCGTCGCCGGCCTCGCCGCTCGCCGTCAGTTCAACATCGAGAGCCTCACCGTGGGCCCGACGACCGTCGATGGTCACTCCCGTATCACGATGGTCGTCGAGGAGCCCGAACCGGGCATCGACCAGATCGAAAAACAGCTCGCGAAGCTCAAGCCCGTCATCTCCGTCGGCGAGCTGGACGACGACGCCGTTCGTACGGAACTCGTCCTCCTGAAGGTCCGCGGCGAGGACCCCGACAAGGTCCACGCAGTCACGGAGATGTACGACGGCCGCACCCTCGACGCCGGCTCCGAGACCATCACGGTCCAGCTCACCGGCGACGAGCGCAAGATAGACGACGCCGTGGACGCGTTCCGGCGGTTCGGCATCATCGAAATCGCCCGGACCGGCCAGACCGCGCTCGCCCACGGCTCGAAGAAGACCGTCCCCGGAGAGGAACCCGGAACCTCCGGCGAACCCACCAAACCCAACACCAACACGCAATGACAGAACTCACCACCGAAGTGTACTACGACGACGACGCCGACCGCTCCCAAATCGACGACAAGACCGTAGCCGTCATCGGCTACGGCAGTCAGGGCCACGCCCACGCGCAGAACCTCGCGGACAGCGGGGTCGACGTGGTCGTCGGTCTGCGCGCGAACTCCTCGTCCCGAAGCGCCGCGGAAGCCGACGGCCTCCGCGTCGAAGAGCCCGCCGCGGCGGCCGCCGAGGGCGACATCGTCTCCGTGCTCGTCCCCGACACCGTCCAGCCGGCGGTGTTCGAGGAGATTCGAGACTCGCTGGACGCCGGCGACACGCTCCAGTTCGCCCACGGCTTCAACATCCACTACAACCAGATTCGACCCCCGGAAGACGTCGACGTGACGATGGTCGCGCCGAAGTCGCCGGGCCACCTCGTCCGCCGCAACTACGAGTCCAACGAGGGGACGCCGGGTCTCATCGCGGTTTACCAGGACGTGACGGGCGACGCCAAGGAGGAGGCGCTGGCGTACGCACACGGCCTCGGCTGCACCCGCGCGGGCGTCATCGAGACGACGTTCCAGGAGGAGACCGAGACCGACCTGTTCGGCGAGCAGGCCGTCCTCTGCGGCGGCGTCACCTCGCTCGTCAAGCAGGGCTACGAGACGCTCGTCGACGCGGGCTACTCCCCCGAGATGGCCTACTTCGAGTGCCTGAACGAACTGAAGCTCATCGTCGACCTGATGTACGAAGGCGGGCTCGGAGAGATGTGGCACTCCGTCTCCGACACCGCCGAGTTCGGCGGGCTGACCCGCGGCGACCGCGTCGTCGACGAGCACGCCCGCGAGAACATGGAGGAGATTCTGGAGGAGGTCCAAGACGGCACCTTCGCCCGCGAGTGGATTCTGGAGAACCAGGCGGGCCGGCCGTCGTACTCCCAGCTCAAGGACGCGGAGGAGAACCACCACATCGAGCAGGTCGGCGCACCCCTGCGCGACCTGTTCGCGTGGGCCGACGAGGAAGACGAGGCGGACGCGGAGAAAGCCGAAGCACCGGCGGACGACTGAACACGACACCAATGACACGCGACGACACGACAGACTCAATGCGAGATATCAGCCACACGAACCCCTATACGGGCGAGACGTTCACCACGGTCTACGAGCGCGGCCCGGCCGTCACCGACGGCGGTCGGAGCGACGCGACGCCCGCGACGACGGACGCGACCGAGACGGAGACGATGGGCGACGTGGACCACACGCCCCGCAACGGCGAGGGCGCGAACCAAGTCTGGGAACGCGGCCGCGACGACCGCGTCGTACCGGGTGACGGACATGAGTGAGGGAACGCTGTACGACAAAGTCTGGGAGGAACACACGGTTTCGGAGCTTCCGACCGGCCAGACGCAGCTGTTCTGCGGCCTGCACCTTATCCACGAGGTGACGAGCCCGCAGGCGTTCGGCATGTTGCAGGAGCGCGACCTCGAAGTCGCCTACCCGAACCGGACGCACGCGACGGTCGACCACATCGTCCCCACGTCGGACCAGTCGCGGCCGTTCCGCGACGACGCCGCCGAGGAGATGATGGCCGAACTCGAACAGAACGTCCGCGAGGCGGGCATCAACTTCTCGGACCCCACGTCGGGCGAGCAGGGTATCGTCCACGTCATCGGGCCCGAGAAGGGACTCACCCAGCCCGGCATGACCATCGTCTGCGGCGACAGCCACACCTCGACCCACGGCGCGTTCGGCGCGCTCGCGTTCGGTATCGGGACGAGCCAGATTCGCGACGTGCTGGCGACCCAGACGGTCGCGATGGAGAAAAAGAAGGTGCGGAAGATCGAGGTCACGGGCGAGCTCGGCCCCGGCGTCGAGGCCAAGGACGTCATCCTCGAAATCATCCGTCGCCTCGGCACCGAAGGCGGCGTCGGCTACGTCTACGAGTACGCCGGCGAGGCCATCGAAAACCTCGACATGGAGGGTCGGATGAGCATCTGTAACATGTCCATCGAGGGCGGCGCTCGCGCGGGCTACGTCAACCCCGACGAGACCACCTACGACTGGCTGAAAGAGACCGAGTACTTCCAGGAGAACCCCGAGCGCTTCGACGAACTCAAGCCGTACTGGGAGTCCATCCGCTCCGACGAGGACGCCGAGTACGACGACGTCGTCACCATCGACGGCTCCGAACTCGAACCCGTCGTGACGTGGGGGACCACGCCCGGACAGGGCGTCGGCATCACCCAGCCCATTCCGGCCCCCGAGGACCTGCCCGAGGAGAAGCAGGACACCGCACGGATGGCGCAGGAACACATGGGCGTCACGCCCGGCGAGACGATGGAGGGCTACGAAATCGACGTGGCGTTCCTCGGCTCCTGTACCAACGCCCGGATGCCCGACCTCCGCCGCGCGGCGGGAGTCGTCGAGGGCCGACAGGTCGCGGACGGCGTTCGCGCCATGGTCGTCCCCGGCAGTCAGCGCGTCAAGGCCGCCGCCGAAGCGGAGGGCCTCGACGAGATATTCAAAGAAGCCGGCTTCGAGTGGCGCGAGGCGGGCTGTTCGATGTGTCTCGGCATGAACGAGGACCAACTGGAGGGCGACGAGGCCTCCGCGTCCTCGTCGAACCGCAACTTCATCGGTCGGCAGGGGTCGAAAGACGGCCGCACCGTCCTGATGAACCCGCGTATGGTCGCCGCCGCGGCCATTACCGGGCACGTGACTGACGTGCGCGAACTGAAGGAGGTGACCACGGTATGACCGACGAAATCCCCGAAATCGACTCCGCGTCCGGCTCCGGCGTTCCCATCCGCGGCAACGACATCGACACGGACCAGATAATCCCGGCGCGGTTCATGAAGGTCGTCACGTTCGACGGCCTCGGCGAGTTCGCGTTCTTCGACCAGCGCTACGACGAGAACGACGAACCCAAAGAGCACCCGATGAACGAGCCGCAGTTCCAGGACGCCGCCATCATGGTCGTCAACGCCAACTTCGGCTGTGGCTCCTCTCGGGAGCACGCCCCGCAGGCGCTCATGCGCTGGGGCATCGACGCCATCATCGGCGAGTCGTTCGCCGAGATTTTCGCGGGCAACTGCCTCGCGCTCGGTATCCCGACGGTCACCGCGGACCACGACACCGTCACCGAACTGCAGGACTGGGTCGACGAGAACCCGGACGCAGACATCGACGTGGACGTGGAAAACGAGACGGTCACCTACGGGGACACCACCGTGGACGTGACCGTCGACGACGCACAACGGAAGGCGCTCACCGAGGGCGTCTGGGACACGACGGCGCTCATGAAGTCGAACGCCGACGCGGTCGCCGAGAAAGCCGCCGCCCTGCCCTACGTCGATGACTGAGGAAATCGTCGTCATCCCCGGCGACGGCATCGGCGCGGAGGTCATCCCGGCCGCGGTTGACGTGCTGAAGGCCGTCGGTGACTTCGAGTTCGTCGAGGCCGACGCGGGCGACCACGTGAAAGAAGAGACCGGCGAGGCGCTCCCGCAGGAGACGTACGACCTCGCCGCCGAGGCCGACGCGACGCTGTTCGGCGCGGCCGGCGAGACCGCGGCAGACGTCATCCTGCCGCTTCGGACCGCGGTGGACTCGTTCGTCAACGTCCGCCCGGCGAAGGCCTACCCCGGCGTCGACGCGCTCCGCCCGGAGACGGACCTCGTGTTCCTCCGGGAGAACACCGAAGGCGTCTACTCGGGCCACGAGGACCGCCTCTCCGAGGACCTCTCGACGCTCACGCGCGTCGTCACCACCTCGGCGTCCGAGCGACTCGCCGAGTACGCCTGCGACTACGTCGGCGGCGAGGGCGGCAGCTTCCAGGTCGCCCACAAGGCGAACGTGATGCGCGAGACGGACGGTCGCTTCCGCGACGCCGTCGTCTCCGTCGCAGACGAGCGCGGCGTCGAGGCCGAAGAGGTCCTGATGGACGCCTTCGCGACGCGCGTCTGTCTGGACCCCGCGCAGTTCGACACCATCGTCTGTCCGAACCTCGCGGGCGACGTGCTGTCGGACCTCGCCGCCGGCCTCGTCGGCGGCCTCGGACTGCTCCCCTCGGCGAACATCGGCCCGGACGCCGCGCTGTTCGAACCGGTCCACGGCTCCGCGCCCGACATCGCCGGCGAGGGAATCGCCAACCCGGCCGCGACGATTCTGTCCGCGGCGATGCTGCTCGATTACCTCGACTACGAGGCCGAAGCCGACCGCGTCCGGTCGGCCGTCGAAGGCGTCCTCGCCGACGGGCCGCGCACGCCCGACCTCGGCGGCGACGCCTCCACGGAGGACGTGACCGCCGCGATTCTCGACCGACTCTGAGCGTCGGGACGAACCGAACCGGCGATTCGACGCTCGTTTCGAACGCGCTCGTTTTCGTTTCTGATCGTTTTCTCACCGACGAACACCCCGTTTTCGTTCCTGTGTGGGATTCGCCTGTTTCGAGCAGATACGGTCGGAATCCAACATAAACAATTAACACTGCTCCCCGACCTACCTTCCTCGTAACGAGGAATCGCCACCGATGTTACCAGCAGAGCGCAAACGCCGCATCGTCGAACTCGTCTCCGACTCGGACGGTCGGTCGGTCGAGTCGCTGTCAGACCATCTCGGCTACTCGAAGGCGACGATACGTCGTGACCTGCGCGAACTCGAAGACCGTGGGCTCATCGAGCGGTCGCACGGCGGGGCCGTCCCCGTGACCTCCGTCGGGCGCGAGCAGACCTACGGGCAGAAGGAAGTACAGAATCTCGAAGGCAAACGCGCAATCGCGGACCGCGCGGTCGAGGAACTGGCCGAGGGACAGGTCGTGTTCTTCGACGCCGGGACGACCACGATGGAGGTGGCCCGCAAGGTCCCTAAGGACGGGACGATACTCGGCGTCACCAACTCGCCGCGGCTCGCCATCGAACTGAACGAGGAGGACAACGAGGTCAAACTCACGGGCGGGACGCTCCGCCGGCGGACGAAGGCGCTCGTGGGACCGACCGCAGAATCGTTCATGGAGCGGACGAACTTCGACCTGCTGTTCCTCGGCACGAACGCCTTAGACGTGGACTCCGGCCTCACGACCCCGAACGAAGACGAGGCGCGGATGAAGGAGCTGATGGTCGAGAAGGCCGCGAAGGTCGTCCTCGTCGCGGACCTCTCGAAGCTCGGTCGACGGAGCTTCGTCCAGTTCGCATCGCTCGAAGAGATTGACCTGTTTATCACCGACGGGACGCTCGACGCCGACTCGCGCGAGGAGATAGAGAGCGCGGGCGTCACCGTCGTCGACGGAGTTGCACGATGATTCTCACAGTCACCCCGAACCCAGCAGTCGACCACACGATTCACTTCGATGAACCGCTTCAGACCGGCGTCGTCCACCGGACCGACGACGCGGTGTTCACCGCCGGCGGCAAGGGTATCAACGTCGCCAAGTACGCCTCGGCGCTCGACGCCGACGTGACCGCCTCGGGCTTTCTCGGCGGCCACTTCGGGAAGTTCGTCCGCGACCGACTCGACGCCGACGGCATCGCCTCGGACTTCGTCACCATCGACGCGGACACCCGCCTGAACACGACCGTCCTCGCGGACGACGGCGAGTACAAACTCAATCACAACGGCCCGCAGATTCGTGCAGCCGACGTGGACGAACTCGTCGAAACCGCGCAGGCGAACGAGCCCGACACGCTCCTCGTCGGCGGCAGTCTCCCGCCGGGGATGTCGCTTTCCGACGTGGACAGGCTCGCCCGCGCGGGCGACTGGAAAATCGCGGTGGACATGGGCGGCGAGTATCTCGCCGAACTGGACGCCGACTACTACGTCTGCAAACCCAATCGCTCTGAGCTCGCGGCGGCGACGGGCCGGACCGTCGAAACCGAAGCCGACGCCGTCGAGGCCGCCGAGGAGCTTCGCGCGCGCGGATTCGAGTACGTGTTGGCGTCGCTCGGCGCGGACGGCGCGCTCCTCGTCACCGACGACGAGGTGCTCTCTGCGCCCGCGCTCGACGTGGAGGTCGTGGATACGGTCGGCGCGGGCGACGCCGTCATGTCCGGGTTCCTCGCCGCGCGCGAACACGGCCTGTCGGACGCCGACGCCCTCCGGATGGGCGTTCTGACGGCCGCGCGCGTCGTCGGCGTCGCCGGGACCCGCGTCCCGGACCTCGAAGACGTGCTGACGAACGAAACGCGCGTCGAGGTGACGACCGTTCGGACCCGGTGACTCTCGGATGAACGTTTGTTAACGACCGAAACACGCAGTAACGTTCATATTCGAAAGGGTTTTTGAGCACATTTGCGTACGTTCTTTCGTAGGGGTGGCAACACTATGGCAAACGACGCAGAAGACGCAGTTCGGTCCTACCTCACTTCGGTGAAGGAGGACCTGATGACCGGGGTATCGTTCATGATTCCGTTCGTGACCATCGGCGGAATCTTCCTTGCGCTGGGCTACGCGGTAGCCTCGCTTTCGAACAACGTACAAGACGTGTTCAACAGCACGGGGACCGCCGGCTGGTTCCTCGCGCAGATCGGGAGCGCCGGGCTGACGCTCATGGTTCCGGTTCTCGGCGCGTACATCGCGTACGCAATCGCCGACCGACCGGGCCTCGCACCGGGCTTCATCCTGTCGTACATCATCCAGCAGGGCAACGTCCTGCAAGCGGCCGGTGACGTCATCGGTCTCCAGGGCGGCTCCGCCGGCGCGGGCTACCTCGGCGCTATCGTCGCCGGCTTCCTCGCCGGTGTCGTCGCGCGCTGGTTCAAGCAGCGCGACGTGCCCGAGTTCATCGCACCGATGATGCCCGTGCTTCTCATTCCGGTGGCGACGACGGCGGTGCTCACGCCCGTCATGTTGTTCGTGCTGGGCGTTCCGATTTCCATCGCCAACGCGGGGCTCACCGAGTTCCTGAGCAATATGCAGGGCGGCGGACAGGCGATTCTCCTCGGGGGCATCCTCGGGGCGATGATGGCGGCCGACATGGGCGGCCCCGTCAACAAGGTCGCCTACGTGTTCTCCGTCGGCCTCATCTCCGAGGGCGTCACCGCGCCGATGGCCGCGGTCATGATTGCGGGGATGGTCCCGCCCATCGGCCTCGCGCTGTCGAACTTCATCGCGCCGCAGAAGTACGCGGCCGAGATGTACGAGAACGCCAAGAGCGGCGTGCTCCTCGGCTTCTCGTTCATTACTGAGGGCGCGATTCCGTACGCGGCCGCCGACCCGGCCCGCGTCATTCCCAGCGTCGTCGCGGGCAGCGCCGTCGCCGGCGCGGCCTCGATGGCGCTCGGCGTGAACATGCCGGCTCCGCACGGCGGCATCTTCGTGGTTCCGCTGTCGAACCAGCCGTTCATGTTCATCGCGTGCATCCTGCTGGGCTCCATCGTGACCGCCGTCATCGCGACGGCCATCAAGCCGAACTTCGACGCCAAGATGGCGGCCCAGAGCTCCGACGACTGACCACACCGAACTAATCTTTCCAGACTCGAACGAAGTACAATACAATGGACGTCACTGACATCAGCACCATCACACCGCTCGAACTGATATCGCTCGAAGAGCCGCCGGCGACGAAGGAGGGGGCCATCGAGTTCCTCCTCGACCTCGCGGTCGACGCCGGTCGCGTCGACGACCGCGACGCCGCGCTCGACGCCCTCCTCGAACGCGAGGAGGATGCGACGACCGGCGTCGGCTTCGGCATCGGCATCCCGCACGCGAAGACCGACGCCGTCTCGAAGCCGACGGTCGCCTTCGCGCGCTCGACCGAGGGCATCGACTTCGACGCCATGGACGACAAGCCGGCGAAGCTCCTCTTTATGATTCTCGTCCCCGCGGCGGGCGGCGAGGACCACCTGCAGATTCTGAGCGCCCTCTCGCGGTCGCTCATGCACGAGGACGTGCGCGAGAAGCTCCTCGAAGCCGAGAGCAAACAGACCGTTCAGGACGTACTCGCCGAGGTGGTCGAGTGATGGAGCGGACCGTCACGGTCGTCCCCGAAGACGGGCTGCACGCCCGCCCGGCCTCGCTGTTCGTCGAGACCGCGAACGAGTTCGACGCCGACGTGCAGCTCGGCCGCGCCGACGAGGACGACCTCGTTCCGGCCGCCAGCATGCTGGCCGTCACCGGTCTCGGCGTCGGCCACGACGAGTCCGTTCGCCTCGTCGCCGAGGGCGACGACGCGGAAGCGGCACTTGACGCCCTAGAGGATATCCTTTCGACGCCCGAAGCCAAACAGTAAGCTATGACCGAACGAACCCTCTCCGGCATCGGCGTGACACCGCTTTCGGGCGTCGGCACCGTCGTCTGGTACCGCCCGGACGCGGACCTCCCCGAGCCGCCGGCCCCGGCAGACGTGGACGCGGAGGCCGAACTGGCGCGCTTCGAGGACGCCCGCGCGGCCGCCGAAGACGAACTCGAAGCCGAGCGCGAGCGGACCGCAGAACGCGTCGGCGAAGAGGAGGCGGCGGTGTTCGACGCGCACGTCCAGTTCCTCAACGACCCGCAGATAACCGACGGCGTCACCGACGCCATCGAGGGCGGGCTCCCGGCCGAACACGCCGTTCAGGAGACGTTCACCGAGTTCGTCGAGCAGTTCGAGAACATGGGCGGTCGCATGGGCGAGCGCGCCGACGACCTCCGCGACGTGCGCGACCGACTCGTGCGCGTCCTCTCGGACGGCGAGCGCGTCGACCTCTCGTCGCTGCCGGAGGGGAGCGTCGTCGTCGCGGAGCGGCTCACGCCGAGCGACACGGCGCAACTCGACCCGGAGCGCGTCGCCGGCTTCGTCACCATGACGGGCGGCCGCACCTCCCACGCGGCCATCTTCGCGCGCTCGCTCGCCCTGCCGGCCATCGTCGGCGTGGGCGAGGAGCTCCAGTCCGTCGAGGACGGCACGGAAGTCGTCGTCGACGGCGAGTCGGGCGACCTCGTGGTCGACCCGACCGACGAGCGCAAGGAGGCCGCCGCGGCCGCCGCCGACGTGGACATCCGACACGAGTCGGTCGAGACCGCCGACGGCGTCGACATCGAGGTCGCCGCCAACATCGGCACGCTGGCGGACCTCGGGCCGGCGGTCGACCGCGGGGCCGACGGCGTCGGCCTGTTCCGCACGGAGTTCCTTTTCCTCGACCGCGAGTCGCCGCCGGACGAAGACGAGCAGTACGAGGCGTACGTCGAGGCGCTCGAATCGTTCGACGGGGGCCGCGTCGTCGTCCGAACGCTCGACATCGGCGGCGACAAGCCGGTCCCGTACCTCGACCTGCCGGACGAGGAGAACCCGTTCCTCGGTGAGCGCGGCATCCGCCGGTCGCTCGGCCCGGACGCGGACCTCTTCGAGACGCAAGTGCGCGCACTGCTGCGCGCGGCGGCCAGCGCCGACGGCGCGAACCTGTCGGTGATGCTTCCGCTCGTCTCGACGGTCGAGGAGCTTCGTGCCGGCCGCGAGCGGTTCGAATCGGTCGCCGCCGACCTCGACGCCGAGGGCGTCGCAAACGAACTGCCCGAGTTCGGCATCATGGTCGAGACGCCCGCCGCGGCGTTCATGGCCGACCAGTTCGCGCCGCACGTCGACTTCTTCAGTATCGGGACGAACGACCTCGCGCAGTACGTGATGGCCGCCGAGCGCGGCAACGAGCGCGTTTCTGAGCTCGGAGACTACCGGCAGCCGGCGGTCCTCCGCGCCATCGACGCCACCGTCTCGGCGGCCGAGGGCGAGGACTGCTGGGTCGGCATGTGCGGTGAAATGGCGGGCGACCCGGACCTCACCGAACTGCTCGTCGGGCTCGGCCTCGACGAACTGAGCATGAGCGCCGTGACGGTGCCGCAGGTCAAGGCGGCCGTCGCGGAGACCGACACCGCGGACGCCCGCGACCTCGCGGAGCGCGTCCTCCAGGCCGACACGAAGGCTGAAGTCGCGGAAATCCTTACACTAGACCAATGAAACTCGTCGCAGTCACATCCTGTCCGACCGGAATCGCACACAGCCAGATGGCGGCCGAGAACCTCTTGCAGGCCGGCGAGCGCCTCGGCCACGACATCGACGTCGAGGTTCAGGGCGCGATGGGCACGCAGGACGAACTGGCCTCCGACGCCATCGCCGAGGCGGACGCGGTCATCATCACCTCGGACACGTCTGTCAGCCGCGACCGCTTCGACGGCAAACTCGTCCTCAAGGGGACGGTCAAAGACGGCGTGAACAACGCCGAGGCCGTCGTGAAGAAGGCCGTCGAACTCGCCGAGGCCGGCAAGACGGGCTCGGTCACGTTCGGAAGCGGTGACGACGGCGAGGACGCCGACGCCGGAACCGACGAGTCGTCCGGCGACGCCGACACCGCGGAGTCGGACGAGCCCGTGCGTCGCGGCGGCGACCCCGAAAAGGGGCTGTTCGCCCGCCTGAAGAAGCTGTTCTCGTAACTCCCGCCGACGGCTTTTCCGTTTTTTTGCTCGCTTCCAGCGGCGGCGCTCTGTCGGGCGATGGAAATTAACTCGAACGTGAACAAACGAAAACGTGCAGAATCGAAACTCACTTCCCATACATTATTAGTCTCGCAGTCGTTGACGAAACCGAGGTGAACGCATAATGCCGTTCTACGGCGGGGAGGAACTCGCCACAGTGTACGACGAGGCGCTCGACGAAGGATTCGGCCTCATCGCGAGTAACATCGCGGAGCCGAACATTATGATGGGTCTCATGGAGGGGGCCGACCGGATGGACTCGGACCTCCTGTTGCAGATGAGCGGCGGGGCCTGTCGGTTCGCGGGCGACGGCGACGCCGTCGCGGGTCTGAAGGCCATGGGGAACTACATCGAGACCATCGCCGAGCGGTACGACATCGGCGTCTTCCTCAACATGGACCACCAGACGGACCTCGAGTTCATCGAGCAACAGATCGAACTCGATATCCCGTCGTCCATCATGATCGACGCGTCCCACGAGCCGTTCGACGAGAACGTCGCCACGAGCCGCGAGGTCGTCGAGATGGTCGAGGCCGCGGGCTCCGACGTGCTTATCGAGGCCGAACTCGGCCAAATCAAGGGCGTCGAGGACGAAATCGAGGCCGAAGAGGCGTTCTACACGGACCCCGAACAGGCCGTCGAGTTCGTCGACAAGACGGGCGCGGACCTGCTTGCCATCTCCGTCGGCACGCAGCACGGCGTCGCCAAGGGCAAGGACCTCGAACTCCGTCCGGACCTCGCAAACGACATCCGGCAAGCCCTGCGCGACCACGGCCTCGACACGCCGCTGGTCCTCCACGGCTCCTCGGGGGTCCAGCCCGACCAACTGCAAGAGATGCTCAAACACGGCATCTGCAAGGTCAACAAGGACACCCGCTACCAGTACGAGTACACGCGCACCGCGTACGACCGCTACAACGAGGAACCAAACGCCATCGTCCCGCCCGAGGGCGTCGCGGACGCCCGCGACACGTTCTTCAACGAGACCGACTGGTCGCCGAACAAGGACGTGTTCGACCCCCGCGTCGCCGGTCGCGACATCCGCGAGCGCATCGCCGACGTGCACGCCGACCTGACCGAGGTCTCCGGCAGCGCCGGCCAGTCGCTGTTCAAGTAACGCCGCGCGGACGGTGACTCGTTCACCGTCGAGCGCTCGTCGCGTCCGCATCGCGGGCCGACACCGGCCGTCGTCTCCACCCGGCACACCGCCGGTTTTTCGTTTCGTACGTCTCCCCCAGCGGCGGCGCTCTCGGGGATGAAGGGGTCGAATCCGACGCCCCCACGGCGCTTAAGGTGTCACGCGGCGTGGGTGTAGGTATGCCGCAGATTCACCTCGACGACGAGACGGTCGCCCGACTCGACGCGCTCCGCGAGGACGACGAGGAGTACGACGACCTCATCAACGAACTGATGAACATCTACGAGGCGAGCGAACGGACGCTGTTCCACGCCGGCGACGAGTACTGAAATCGACTCGGAATCGACGTTCGGGCGTTCTATCGACTGATTCGCGGTGGGTCGTTACACCCCGAGCCACCGCGCGAGCGCTCCCGCGAGGAGCACCACCCCGCCGGCGGGGTGCCCCGCTATTCGAGGTAGCTGACGCGGACCTGGTTCCACTTGCCTTTCTTTTCGAGGTGGTCTTGGAGCGCGTCGGCGTACTCTTGTGTGAGTCGTTCCGCGGCCTCCAGTTTCTCCTGTTCGCCTTTCTTGCCGCCGCCGCCCATCCCGAGCGCGCCCTTGATGGAGTCGACGATGCCGCCGCCGGACGACGAGTCGTTGCCGCCGCCGCCCATCGCGCCCATCTGACTGCGGATGTTGTCGAGTTCGGGGATAATCTGCGGGACCTTCTCGGTGTCGGCGACGATGCGCGCCGCCTCGGGGTCGTCCGCGTTCTCGATTTCGAACTCCGTCGCCGTCATGATGAGCCCCCACTCCTGACTGTTGAACCGGGAGTTCGTCACCTGCTCGTTGAACTCGCGGTCCACCGTCATTCGGTCGCCGACGATGCTGTCGGTCCAATGTGCCATGTGCACACGTCGTCGGCCGGTCGGTATCAGAGTTGCGGGGCAGACCGACCGCGGACGACCGCGACCGACCGACGACCCCGCCCCGACGAGCCGCCGCGAGGCGACCCGACTCTCACACGGCTTTAATGCGGTTGGGTGACGACCCCGAGTCATGGAGCGGTACGACCTCCTGTACAGACTGTACGGGAACTTCGACGCGGACGCGGTCCGGGACGCACAGGACTTCGTCGACCTCTTGCCGCCGCTCGGCTCGTCGGTGGCGCTGTCGCACTGGCAGCAGGTCGACGACGAACTCGCGGGGAAGAAAGACCGCATCCGCCGGGCGCTTTCGGACGGCGACCGCTACGCGGAACTCGCCGCGCGTGCGACGCGGGACCAGGCGTTCACCGCCCTCGACCTCTACACGAAGTACGGACGGGCGGTGAACGCGCTCGTCCTCGACGTGGACGAGACGCTGCGCTCTGCGGGCCAGACGGACAACGAGATTCCCCGCGAGGTGCTGCATCTCCTCACGCAGTTCCACGAGCGGGGCGTCCCCATCGTCATCTGCACCGGCCAGACCTTGGAGAACGTCAAGGGCTTCGCCATTCAGGGACTCGGCAACGAACTCGTCCACTCGGGGAACGTGAGCATCGTCTACGAGGCCGGCACCGGCGTCTTCACGCCCGGTCACGGCTCGGACACGAAGCGCCTCCTCTACGAGACGCTCGACGACTCGGTGCAGTCGGTCTTCGAATCGGTCCGCGGACGCGTCATCCGCGACCTCCCCGACGCGCTCCGCGGTGGCGTCCACCTGCAGGGAAACGAGTTCAACGTCACGCTCAAGCCGAACTTCGAGACCGGCAGCGACGACGCCGAGGAAGTCATCGACGGCGCGCTCGTCTACCTGCTGGACCTCCTCGGCGAGGCGCTCACCGACGACCCCGCCGGCCCCGACTGGGCGCGGGCGTACTTCGCGGCGCGCGACCCGGAGATACGCGACGTGCTCGACGCCCGCGACGCGCTTCCCGAGTCGGACACGGAGATTCCGGACCCCGTCGCACAGACGCTCGAACGCGTGACGGTCGCGTACTACCACGCCGACGCCGCGGAGCTCTCGGCGGTCGACCTGAACAAGGCGGCGGGCGTCCGCGCCGCGCTCGACGTGCTCGGGGTGGACGACCCGTTCGTCCTCGTGATGGGCGATTCGAAGTCCGACCTCGACGTGATGCGGTGGGCAGCAGAAAACGACTGCGGGCTCGCGGCGGCCCCGGAACACTCCTCGCCGGGCGTGCTCGACCACGTCCGCGAGACGGACGAACTGGTGTTTCCCCGCGGGGACGCCGCGTCGGTGCTCCGGACCGCGTACGCCCTCAATCTCCTAGTCGACTGAGGGTGTCGCGTTGCCACGGTGCCCGGGATTCACACCGTGCACATCCCGATGTCGTCACCCGAGCCGTCGCCCGAGTCGCCGCCGTTCGAACCGTCGCCCGAATCGTCGCCGGTGTCATCGGTCGAGTCGTCCGATGACGAGTCAGTGTCGTCGGTGTTCGAGTCTTCGCCGTTCGAATCATCGGTGTTCGAATCATCGGTGCTGTCGTCGGTCGAGGAATCGTCACTCGAACCGTCCGAAGACGAGTCGTCGGACGAGCCGTCGTCACCGTCACCGCCATCGTCGGTCGAGATGTTGACCGGACTGCCACGCGGTCTGGTCGTCCTCGTCGGCGGGTCGGTGTCGTCGTCGCCGGTCTCGACCGTCTCGAACGTCCCGCTCTCGCTTTCGCTCTCGTTTGCGGTGCCGTCGTCGCCCGAGTCGTCGGCCCCGTCGTCGTCAGCGACGACGGGCTCTTGTTCGGTTCCGGGGTCGGAGTCCTCGGGCGGCGCGTCGTCCGCGTCGGGCTCTGTCACGTCGGCGCCGATGCTTCTGTCGGCGTCGTCGGCCGGGGCGGGCGTCTCGGGCGTGTTCACCCCGCCGGAGAGGAGCGCGAACACGACGATGACGAGGACGACGATACCGACGCCGAGCTGGCCGAGATTCATCTGTCGGCCTCCCGAGAGTCGGGGTCGATTCCCCGCAGTGGTACATCCGTGGGGGTCAGAGACATGGTTCGAACTGTTGTTCGTCTCCCGGGGGTTTCGTTACGACTCATCTACCGCTCGCCGCCGGCGTGGACCGACGCGCTCCGCGCGGAACCCAGCACCCGCGGTGCTTGCGCGGTCGGAACCCGCCACGGGATGCGAAAATTCGCGTTCCTAACCCGTGTTAATCCGCGAATATCGCGCCGCTCTGAGGGTCTATTTTCGACGGACTCTCTTGGTGAACTGAATGTCCGGAAAGCCTGTGGTTATCGCCCGGGTACGCGATGTCGAACGACCTCAAAAGCCAGTCTCTCGCGGGGGTCTGACCCGCTTCGGACCTGTCGTTATCTTCTCGGAGCGCGTACAGTCGTCGAATGACCGCCGCAATCGACAGAATCGTCTCGCGCGTCTCGCGTTGGCCCGGCGTCGAGACCGCGCCGCACCGCTTCGGAGGGACGGCGTTCGTCGTCGCCGGCAGGGAACTCGGTCACGTCCACGACGCCGGCGTCGTCGACCTCGCGCTCACGAAGCGCGTCCGCGACGCGCTCCTCACCGACGGCCTCGCGGACCCGCACCGCGTGGTGCCCGACTCGGCGTGGGTGACCTACCGCGTCAGAAGCGACGCCGACGTGCCGGACGCGATGCGCCTGCTCAAACTCGCGTATCTCTGGCGACTCCTCGCGGTCCGACGCCGTGGAATCGACCTCGACCCCGAGACGGACCCCGACACCGACCTCCGTCGACTCGAACTCCCCGCCGACCTCGACGCACTCGTCAGAGAGACGTTCCGCGACTCGCTCGACCGGCGCGCACCGGTCTGACTTCGCGTCCCGTTCCCCCGAGACCCGAGCGGAGAGCTGTCCCGGTCGGGAAAACTTTACTAACGTCCGAGTAAACCACCCATCATGGGTAAGAACTACGCGGACTTACACGACCCGAACGCGGAGTACACGATGCGAGAGCTGTCGGCGGAGACGATGGGCGTGACGGCGAAGCGCGGCGGCGGCCGCGACGTCAAAATCACCGACGTGCAGACGACGATGGTCGACGGCAACTTCCCGTGGACCCTCGTCCGCATCTACACCGACGCGGGCGTCGTCGGCACCGGCGAGGCCTACTGGGGCGCGGGCGTCCCCGAACTCATCGAGCGCATGAAACCGTTCGTCATCGGCGAGAACCCCCTCGACATCGACCGCCTGTACGAGCACCTCGTTCAGAAGATGTCCGGCGAGGGCTCCGTCGAGGGCGTCACCGTCACCGCCATCGCCGGCATCGAAGTCGCGCTCCACGACCTCGCGGGCAAGATTCTCGACATCCCCGCGTACCAGCTTCTCGGCGGGAAGTACCGCGATAAGGTGCGGGTCTACTGCGACTGCCACACCGAGGAGGAGGCCGACCCCGAAGCGTGCGCCGACGAGGCCGAGCGCGTGGTCGACGAACTCGGCTACGACGCCCTGAAGTTCGACCTCGACGTGCCCTCGGGCCACGAGAAGGACCGCGCGAACCGCCACCTGCGCCCCGGCGAGATTCGGCACAAGGCCGAAATCGTCGAGAAGGTCACGGAGCGCGTGAAAGACAAGGCGGACGTGGCGTTCGACTGCCACTGGACGTTCTCGGGCGGGAGCGCAAAGCGCCTCGCGGCCGCGCTCGAAGACTACGACGTGTGGTGGCTCGAAGACCCCGTCCCGCCGGAGAACCTCGACGTGCAGGAGGAGGTCACGAAGTCCACGCTCACGCCCATCACGGTCGGCGAGAACCGCTACCGCGTGACGGAGCTTCGCCGCCTCATCGAGAATCAGGCCGTCGACATCGTCGCGCCCGACATGCCGAAGGTCGGCGGGATGCGCGAGACGCAGAAAATCGCGGACGTGGCGAACCAGTACTACGTGCCGGTCGCGATGCACAACGTCTCGTCGCCGGTGGCGACGATGGCCTCCGCGCACGTCGGCACGGCGATTCCGAACTCGCTGGCGGTCGAGTACCACTCCTACGAGCTGGGTTGGTGGGAAGACCTCGTCGAGGAGACGGTCATCGAGGACGGCTACATCGAGATTCCGGAGAAGCCGGGCCTCGGCGTGACGCTGGACATGGACACCGTCGAGGAGCACATGGTCGACGGCGAGACGCTGTTTGACGAAGCGTAAGCTTCGGCGAGCCAGCAGCACAGCGTGCTGCGCTGTTTGACGAGGAGTGAAACGACTCGTCAAGCCAGCAGCACAGCGTGCTGCGCTGTTCGACGAGGAGTGAAACGACTCGTCGAGCCGGCGAATCTTTGATTCGCCTCGTTCGACGAAGCGTAAGCCGAAGTCAAATCAGTCGAGCTTCGCTCGACGCGATTCGACGAAGCAGAATCCAACCCCGAACTCACGGACCCGCTTCTCAACTTTTCTGCACCCGCTTGCGGAGCCGTCGACTCGTCTCCTCACTCCACGTCGACCAGTCGAACGCCGCCCGAGGGCCGACAGGCGAACACGTCGGCGTCGGGGCCGACGCGCTCGGGGGCGGCGTCTCGAATCGCGCGCTCGGCTCGGTCGAGCGCGTCGCCATCGACTAACGCGACCGCGCTCCCACCGAAGCCGCCGCCGGTCATCCGCGCGCCGTAGACGCCCGGCGTCCCGGCGGCGAGTTCGACCGCCGCGTCGAGCTCCGGACAGCTCACCTCGTAGTCGTCGCGCAGGCTGTCGTGAGCGGCGAGCATCGCGTCGCCGACGCGGTCGAGGTCGCCCGCGGCGAGCGCGTCGCGGGCGCGACGGACGCGCTCGTTTTCGGTCACGACGTGTCGGACGCGGCGGAAGTGAGTCGGGTCCAGCGCGTCGGCGTGGGCGTCGAGGAGGTCCCGGTCCACGTCGCGCAGGGAGTCGAGGTCGCAGTCGGTGTCCTCGCGGAGGGTATCGAGCGCCGCCGCGCACTCGCGGACGCGGTCGTTGTAGCCCGACTCGGTCAGTTCGTGGGAGACGCCGGTGTCGATGACGAGCACGCCGGCGTCGTCGCCGAGGGGAACCGACTCGAACTCGCGGGTTCGGCAGTCGAGAAAGAGCGCCGAGTCGGCCTCGCACAGCGCCGCGGAGAACTGGTCAAGGATGCCGCATTCGACGCCGACACCCTCGCGCTCGGCCCGCCAGCACGCCAGCGCGAGGTCGGTGGTCGGGAGGTCGCGCCCGGAGACCGCGAGAAGCACGCGGCCGACTGCGAGTTCGAGCGCGGCCGACGAGGAAAGCCCCGCGCCGGTGGGCACGTCGGAGGCGATGGCGAGGTCCGCGCCATCGACCGGGCCATCCTCGCGGAGGACGCGCGCGACCGCGGCGACGTAGGCGGCCCAGCCGTCGGGGTCGTCTTCGGGGGCGAGTTCGGCCGTCTCGTCGAAATCGGCGGCGTGGACGCGGAGCAGGTCGTCGCTTCGGGTACGGGCCGCGACCGCGACGTGGCGGTCGACGGCTATCGGGAGGCAGAGGCCGTCGTTGTAGTCGGTGTGGCCGCCGACGAGGTTCACGCGGCCGGGGGCGACGGCGACCGTCGGGGTCGTCGACCGCGAACTCTGACTCGGGTCGTCGCCGTCGGCTCCGAGCGCCGCGAGCGCGGCTTTCGCGCGCTCGACCGGGGTTCCGGCGGCCGTATCGTCGTCGCCGTCGCCGGTCATTCGTGGCCGTCTCCGCGTTCTCCGTGGTTCGCCGTGGCTTCGTCGGCCGCACCCGCGTCGCCGCCGAGTCGCCGGGCTATCTCTCGGCCCAGTTCGCGCGGGTTCGCCTCGGTCACGCGGAGGTCGTCGTCGACGGCGACCCGGCCGGGAGAGAGCACGTCCGCGCAGATGCCGCCGCGGGACTCGCGGAGCGCCTCGCCCACGTCGTCGTCGCCGACGAGGTCCGCGAGATACGCGCACGGCGGCCTGAGCTTCGTCCCCCGGAGTTCCGCCCCGCCGAGTTCGAACGTCGCGTCGAGCAGGGCGTCGAGGTCGACGCCGCGGACGACGACGTTCCGGCGGTGCTGGCCGTCAGCGAGGTCGAGGTCGTACTCGCGCGCCGCGTCGTCGAGCACTGCGGCGTCGACGAGCGTCACTTGGCAGCCGTCGGTGGCCGAGTAGAAGCCGTCGCCGTCGAAGTAGCGGTCGCCTTCGATGCCGCCCGGCGCGACCGAGACGGCCTCGTGGGAGACCATCGGCTTGCCCTTCGACGGCGCGGTGTACAGCGCCTCGACGCGCCCGCGAACCTCGGAAGTCATACCACCGGCTACCACTCGGGGACACGAATAGATTGTGTCGGCGGTGTGGGGTGGTCGGGTGTCGCGGCGGCGACTCAGCAGAGCGGCTTCGGGTCCACGCCGAGTTCGGCGAGGCCGTCGGCGTAGTCGTCGTACGCCAGTTGGACGACGTACTCTGCGACCATCCGGGCGCGCTCCCAGTCGTCGTCGGTCGCACAGCGGTCGGCCAAGAGGTCGAGGCCGGTCGTCAGCGTCTCTTCGGTCTCGGCTTTCAGGTCGCGAAAGAGGTCGGCGCGGGGCTCGTCCGCCTCGTTGACGAAGAAGCCGATGACCTGCGTGTGGGTCCGAATCGAGACGAGGCCGCGGCCGACCATGCCGGCGGCGACCCGCTCGATAGCGTCCTCGCGACCGCGGAGGTACGCGTGCATCACGCCGGGTTCGTCGGGAAGGTCGACCGCCTCGTCGAGCGCGTCGAGGACGCGGTCGAGGTGCTCGGCTTCCTGCGCCGCGGTGGCCTCGAACGCGGCGCTCGCTTCCTCGTCCGTCTCGTCTTCGGCCCAGACCGCGAACGTCCCGCGGGCCGCGTGCTCGGAGTACGCGGCGGCGCGGAGCACCGCCGGTTCGGAGAGGTCCGCCTCGGTCAGCGCCAACAGGAGTTTCGACGAGCCGAGCCGGTCGAGTTGGGTTCGCTTCGCCGTCTCGACTGACTCGCGGAACGAATCGGCGTCCATACCGCCTTTCGGTCCGCCAGCGACCTGAACGTTCGGCCCGGCCCACGAGAACGAGATTCTCACGGTTACCCCTCTTCCCCCGCTCTATCATTCGTGATACTCTGCGGAGAGGGTTGAAATACCGGTGTCTGTTGAGAGAGGTATATGACAGACTCCTCGGGGCAAGTCGACGCCAACGCGCGAGCTCGCGTCGACGGAGACGCGCTGCTCTCGCAGTTGGATATCGACGCGGCGGAAATCGACCGCCGGAAATCGTTCGTTCGCCTCTCGGACGCGGACGAGCGCCGCCTGAGCAACCTCGAACCGCTCTTGGACGAGTTCGCGGACGAGTTCGCGGCGGAGTTCTACGACCACCTCGGCGAGCACGCGACGACGAAGTTCTTCGGTCGCTCGACGAAGACCACGGAAATGCTGCGGGCCGACCAGGCGACCTACCTCCGCGAACTCGGTCGCGGCGAGTACGGCGAGGACTACTTCGCGAAGCGGGCGCGTATCGGGAAGCTACACGATATGATAGACCTCGGGCCGAAGTTCTATCTCGGCGCGTATTCGGTCTACTATGAGGGCATTCTCGGTGCCGTCGCGGACGAAGTGAAATCGGAGTTCACCGGCGGCGGCACGGTCGGGAGCGACACTGACACCGAGTTCCAAGGCGACGCGGCCGACGATACCGACGCCGACAGCGGCCTGCTCTCGGGACTTCTCGGCGGCGCGTCCGGCGTTTCGAGCGGCCTCCGCGGCGGCGACGACCGGGTCGAAGCCGCCGTCGACGAGGTCGTCGCGCGCTTCCTCCCCGTGTTGAAGCTCCTGTCGCTCGACCAGCAGGTGGCGATGGAGACGTACATCCACTCGTACAGTCAGGCGGCGCGCGAGGCCGCCGAGCGTCGGCGCGCCCTCGCACACGAGGTCGAAGCCGACGTGAGCGAACCCGTCGAGTCGCTCCTGCGGAGTTCCGAGGAGGTCACCGAGCGGACCGACGACATCGAGACCACGGCGCGGGCGCAGGCCGACGACATGGCGACGGTCGCCGCCGAAGTGTCGGAGCTAAGCGCGACCGTTGAGGAGATTGCGGCGACCGCGGAGGAGGTCGAGCGGACCAGCGCCGACGCCGCAACGCGCGCAGCCGAGGGCGAAGACGCGGCCGACGAGGCCATCGACGTGATGCGCGACGTGAGCGAGGCCGCGGAGACGGCTTCGGAGGACGTCCAGCAACTGCACGACCAAATCGCGGAGATAGACGAGGTGCTCGACGCCATCAACGACATCGCGGAGCAGACGAACCTGCTCGCGCTCAACGCCTCCATCGAGGCCGCCCGCGCCGGCGACGCGGGCGAGGGCTTCGCCGTCGTCGCCAGCGAGGTGAAGAATCTCGCCGAGGAGTCGCAGGCCCGCGCCGCCGAGGTCGAAGGCACGGTGGACGACATCCAGTCCGAGGCGCAGGAGACCATCGACAGCCTCTCGCAGACGACCGAGCGACTCTACGACGGCATCGACCGCGGCGAGGACGTGATGCGGAGCCTCTCGGATATCTCGGCGGCGGTCGAACAGGCCACCGTCGGCGTCGGCGAAGTCGCCTCGGCGACCGACGACCAGGCCGAAAGCGCCGAGCAGATTGCCGGCATGGTCGACGACGCGACGGAGCGCGCGACCACCGTGTCGGACCAAATCGGCGAAATCGCAGACGCGAACCGCTCGCAGACCGAGCAGGTGCTTTCGATTCGCGACGCGGCCGAACGCCTCGGCGGTGAGACGGGCGACGCCACCGGACCGAACACACCCCCGGAGACGGGAGCCGGCAACGCGGCCGCCGGCGGCGTCGACGGCCCACCGGAGGGCGTCCTCGGCGACTTCGATTTCGACGAACCGCCCTCGAACCGCCTGAGCAACGACGGCGGAACGACCGAGTAGCGCGGGCCGCTGCTCGGGCCGCTGTTCTCTTTTCGACCCGCGGAGCGTTCTTCCGCCCGGCGCGCGTATCGTGTGCGTATGACTCCCGAGGAACTGGCGACTCGACTCGCCCGCGGCGACCCCACGACGGTGCTCGACGTGCGCGACCGCGACGAGTTCGCGGCGTGGCGCGTCGACGGCGCGGCCGTGACGGCGACCCAGATTCCGGCGATTCGCTTCACGCAGGCCGAGATTCGCGGGACGGTCGACGAACTCGCCGCCGAGTTCCGAGACGCCCCCTCGCCGGTGGTCGTCGTCTGCGCGGAGGGTCGGTCGAGCGCGCACGTCGCCGGCCTGCTCTCCGAGGCCGGCGTCCCCGCCGAGAACCTCGAAACCGGTATGGACGGCTGGGCGCGCGTCTACCGCGCCCGCGACCTCCCCGTCGGAGACGCGGACGGGGACGGGGACGTGACGGTGCTCCAGTACGACCGCCCCTCCAGCGGCTGTCTCGCCTATCTGGTCGTCGCCGGCGACGAGGCCGTGGTCGTTGACCCGCTTCGGGCGTTCGCGGACCGATACGTCGCAGACGCCCGCGAGCGCGGCGCGGAGGTCGTCGCCGCCGTCGACACGCACGTCCACGCCGACCACGTCAGCGGCGTCAGAGCGGTCGCGGAGCGCACCGACGCGACTCCCGTCCTCCCGGCGGGCGCGGCCGACCGCGGCCTCGACTTCGACGCGCGACTCGTCGCTGACGGCGAGACGATCGGCGTCGGCGGCGCGGAACTCGTCGCCGTCCACGCGCCGGGGCACACGACCGAGATGACCGCGTTCCGCCTCGGAGACCTGCTCGTTGCGGGCGACAGCCTCTTTTTAGCGAGCGTCGCCCGCCCGGACCTCGAAGACGGCGACGAGGGCGCGCCCGACGCCGCGAGACGGCTCCACGCGACGCTCACCGAGCGGTACGGCGAGTTCGCGGACGACACGCTGGTCGCGCCCGCCCACTACGGCCCGCGGACGGTCCCGGACGAAACCGGCGCGTACGTCGCGGAACTCGGGATGCTCCGCGAGCGGCTCGGGGCGCTCTCGATGGACGAGGCGGCGTTCGTCTCGTTCGTCTGCTCGGATATGCCGCCGCGGCCGGCCAACTACGAGCGCATCATCGAGACGAATCTCGGTCGGGACTCGCTGACCGACGAGGAGGCGTTCGAAGTCGAGTTGGGGCCGAACAACTGCGCGGCGACGAGCGAGGCGTGAGGCGCGGTCCGCGGGCAGATTGCGGGTCGAGCGAATACGTCGGGCCAGCGCGTCGGCTCGGCGGCGCGATGCGGAACTGAGAACGTGGGTCGGCGGCCGCAGGGCCGCCCCCGGAGAGTACCCGTCGTCAGTCGTCGTCTGCGGCGGTGCCGGCGGCCGCGGCGTCGTCCTCGATGCTCGGCGGGTAGACGCCGCGGTCGAGTTTGAGGTCGCTCTGCGGGCGGGCCATGCAGGTGAGCGCGAAGCGCTCTGCCTCCTCCTCGGTCAGCCCGCGGGCGGCGGGCTGGGTGACGTCGCCTTCGAGAATCTCGGCGGAGCAGGCGAGGCACATCCCGACGCGGCAGGAGTACTCCTGTGCGATGCCCTCCTCGATACAGGCCTTGAGAATGGTCTGCTTGTCGGAGACGGTGATGGTCTCGCCCGTGCCGACGAACTCGACGGTGTACTCGGTCATACCGCGGCGTATGCGCGACCGCACCAAAACTGTTTATCAAAGCCGCGGCGACCTCGCCGCCGACCGCGCCGGCCGAGATGACCGGACGGTACAGCGAACGAGCGACTCGCGCCCGACTCCGGGCTACTCCTCGGCTTCGGCGTCCGCGTCCGTCGCTTCGTCCGCGGCGTCCGCCTCGTTTTCTTCGTCGTCGTCCAGTCGGATGGTCAACACCGGAACCGGCGAGGTGCGGACGACGCGCTCGGTGACGCTCCCGAGCAGGTAGTGGCTCAGGCCCGTGCGCCCGTGGGTACCCATGACGACGAGGTCGATGTCGTGGCCGTCGATGTACTCCCGGATGGAGCGGTAGGCGGTTCCGGTGACGACCTCCGCCTGCACGTCGATGCCGGCTTCCTCGGCGGCTTCGCGGACGTGTCGGGTCGCGGCGTCGCCCTCCCGTTCGAGGGCGTCGATGACCACGTCCGCGCCGGCGTCGAGCGAGGTGTAGATACTGGTGTCGACGACGTACAGCGCGTGAATCCGCGCGTCGTAGGTCTCTGCGAGGTCGAGCGCGTGGTCGATGGCCCGTTCGGCGGCCTTGCTGCCGTCGGTCGGGACGAGGATTTCGCGGTACATGACAAATTATACTTAGTTCGGAACGAGGTTAATACTACTCCTCGTTCCCGTCGTCTCGGAACGACAGGATGGCTTCCTCGCACGCTTGCAGGCCGTCGATTCGCTCGGTCTCGTCGTCGAGTGCGACCGTCTCGACGACCGACCAGCCGGCGTCGTCCTCGTGGGCGATAGCCTTGACCCATCCCTCGGTGGCGACGAGCAGGCTGCGGGCGGGGCCGTCGTCCTCGACGGCGACGACGAGGTCGAACGCGTCGGCGCGGTTCAAAGACGTGAGTTCCTGCGGTTCGAGCGGGCGAGCGGGCAGCGACTCGATGAGCGACATATCCGAGTGCTACCGGTCGGCGGGGATGACGCTTTCGAAGGGGCGGACCGGCGCCCGTCCAAGTCGTAACCTTTCTGCCGCCCGGCGCGCCACGTCACCCCATGATTCCCTCCCGCGCCGGGCGGCGACCCGACCGAACGACGCTCGCCGTCGTCGCGCTCGCCGCCGCGGCACTGGTGGTCCGCCTCGTCGGCCTCGGCGACCGGCCGCTCCACTGGGACGAGGCCCGCGTCGGCTACTGGAGCCTCCGGTCGCTCGAAACCGGCTTCTTCTCGTACCGCCCCGTCGCCGGCGGCCCGCTGGTCTATCACCTCTCGCGGCCGTCGCTCGCGCTCGTCGGCGCGACCGATTTCGCGCTCCGCCTCCCCTTCGCGCTGTTCGGCGCGGCCCTCCCGCTCGCGGCGCTCCTCTTCCGCGGCCGCCTCGCTGACGACGAAGTCCTCGGATTCGCGGCCGTCCTCGCGGCGAACCCGATTCTCGTCTACTACGGCCGGTTCGCCCGCGGCGACGTGCTCGCGGTCGGCTTCGCGCTCGTCGCCTTCGGCTTCGCGCTCCGCCTCGTCGACGGCGCGGGGCGGCGCAACGCCTACGGACTCGCCGCGGCTCTGGCGCTCGCCGTCGCCTCGTCGGGACTCGGCGTCGTCGCCCTCTGCTGTCTCGGCGTCGCCGGACTCCTCGTGTTCGACCACGCGGCGCTCCTCCCGTCGGCGCGCCCGGCCGCGATGCGCCTCGGTGAGTACGCCGCCCGAGTCCGCGGCGCGGCGACCCCCGTGGCTCGCGCGCTCCTCGTCTTCGTCGCCGTCTACGTCGTCGCGTTCGCGCCGCGGGCGGGCGACACCGACGGCGCGGGCCTCTACACGCCGGGGACGGTGCTCGGCGCAGTCGACGCGGCGCTGTTCGACTCGGTCCGGCGGTTCGTCGGCGTCCGCGTCGTCGACCGCTACCCCGACGGGACCCACGAGTACCTCCCCTACCTCGGCGACCTCCTCGGAACGCTCGCGTTGGCGGCGCTCCCGGTCGTCGTCCTCGGCGCGGCGGTGTTCCTCGTCGACCGCTACACGGCCGGCGGGCCGCGCTCGGAGGTGTCGGCGGCGGTGTACTGGGCCGGCGCGTCGCTGGTGTTCGTCCCCATGCTGACCGAGGTGTCCGCGCCGTGGCTCGGCGTCTACGTCGTCGTCCCGCTCGCGCTCCCGGCGGGCGTCGGCCTCGCGGCGCTCGTCCGCTGGGGGCGGCGCGCCTTCGACTCGCGGGACGCGCCCCGCGTCGCGGCCGCGGTCATCGTCCTGCTCGCGCTCGTCGTCCAGACCGGCGCGGTGGCGTCGAGCGAGGTGTACGGCCCGAGCGACCGCGACGCCGAACTCGCGCAGTTCGCCCAGCCGTCGGCGGAGTTCTCGTCGTTCCGCGACAACCTCTCTGCGTGGGTCGGTCCGACCGACGACGAGGGGCCGGACGTGCTCTACTACGGGAGTTCGATGTACGTCGCCGACGGCGCGGCCGACTACCCGCCGGTGCCCGAGTCGTGGGGCGAGCGACTCCCGATGGCGTGGTACGTCGAGCGTCTCGGGGCCGACACCGCGTCGGCGGCGACACCGGAAGCGCTCGAATCGCGGTCGTCGATGCCGCCGGTGGTCATCGCGCCCGCCGACGAGCGCGGGACGGTCGCGCCGCTGCTCGACGGCTACGTCGCACACCAGTACGACAGCGGCCTCTGGGGGCGGTCGGTCGTGGTGTTCGTGAAAAACTGAGTGTCGCGGGCGGTCTCAATCGGTGACGGCGAGCCGGGTCGCGGGTCGGGTCGGCGGACCGACGCTCAGCGGAAGCCCATCGCTTCGATCTGTTCTTGGTAGCGGTTCCGGATGGTGACTTCCGTCACCTGCGCCACGTCCGCGACCTCGCGTTGGGTCTTCTTCTCGTTGCAGAGAAGCGACGCGGCGTAGATGGCGGCGGCGGCGAAACCGGTCGGCGACTTGCCCGACAGCAGGCCCTGCTCGGCGGACACGTCGATGATTTCGGTCGCCTTCGCCTGGACCTCCTCGGAGAGGTCGAGCGCGGAGGCGAACCGCGGGACGAACTGCTTGGGGTCGACGGGCTTGAGTTCGAGGCCGAGTTCCTGGGAGATGTAGCGGTACGTGCGCCCGATTTCCTTCTGCGGGACGCGCGACACTTCCGCGACCTCGTCGAGCGAGCGCGGGATGCCTTCCTGACGGCAAGCGGCGTACAGTGCCGAGGTGGCGACGCCCTCGATGGAGCGGCCGCGAATCAGGTCCTCGTTGAGCGCGCGTCGATAGATGACCGAGGCGACCTCGCGGACCGACCGGGGGACGCCGAGCGCCGACGCCATGCGGTCGATTTCGCTGAGGGCGAACTGGAGGTTGCGCTCGCCGGCGTCCTTGGTCCGGATGCGCTCTTGCCACTTGCGCAGGCGGTGCATCTGCGAGCGTTTTTCGGAGGAAAGCGAGCGACCGTAGGCGTCTTTGTCCTTCCAGTCGATGGTCGTCGTCAGCCCCCGGTCGTGCATCGTTTCGGTGATGGGCGCACCGACGCGCGACTTCGACTGCCGCTCGGAGTGGTTGAACGCCCGCCACTCCGGACCGCGGTCAATCTGTCGCTCGTCGAGGACGAGTCCGCAGTCGTCACACACCAGCTCCCCCTGGTCTGCGTCCGTGACGATCTGGTCAGAGCCGCACTCCGGACAGTTGACTTGCTCGTCCTCTTGTGCCGTTGCCTCCTCCTCTCGTTGACGCTGCCGGCTCGGACGTTCCATTAAAAGGTTTCTGGTGGAGCGTGAATTTAAACCTTTGTAACAGAAATGTGATACAGGCCGCTGTCTGTCGATTCGCCGCGTTCGGGTTCGGGCAATCGGGACGCATCTACTTATACAGTTCCCTGACTAACGGTGAATCGAATGGTCAGACGTGCTACCGCGACACTCGTTGTCGTCGCGCTCGCGGTCCTCGCGGGCTGTCTCGGTGGGGGCGGCGCGGGCGCGACGCCGACGGCCGAACCGACCGCGACGGAGACGGCGGCGACGACATCGCAGTCGGGGTCGCCGGCGACCGCGGCCGCCGCGGGCGACGTGACAGTCGAGGTGGTCGAGGTGGTCGACGGCGACACGATCAAGGTCGTCATGCCCGACGGCGCGCGCGAGACGGTGCGACTCCTCGGCGTCGACACGCCGGAGGTCCACGCCGAGAACACGCCCGACGAGTTCGAGGGCGTCCCCGAGACGGAGGCCGGGCGGACCTGCCTCCGGGCGGCCGGCGAGGACGCGAGCGCCTACGCGAAATCCCGGCTCGCAGACCGAACCGTCGAACTACGGTACGACGAGAAAGCGGGCGAGCGCGGCTACTACGGCCGGCTCCTCGCGTACGTCGTCGTCGACGGCGCGGAGTTCAACTACGACCTCATCACCGAGGGCCACGCCCGACTCTACGAGAGTTCGTTCGAGGAGCGCGAGCGCTACGAGCGCGCCGAGCGCGACGCCAGAGAGCGCGGGGTCGGCCTCTGGTCCTGCGCGACCGAGGGCGCGGCCGCGGGCGGCGCGGACGCGACCACCGACGACGGCCTCTCCGTCTCGGTCGTCGCCGACGCGCCGGGCAACGACAACAACAATCTGAATGAGGAGTACGTCACCTTCCGGAACGACGGCGACGCCGCCATCGACCTCTCCGGGTGGACCGTCTCCGACGCGGCGGGCGCGACCTACACGTTCGCCGGGGGAACCGAACTCGACCCCGGCGCATCGCTGACGCTCCACACGGGGTCGGGAACCGACACCGACGGGGACGTCTACTGGGGCCGCGGCGGCGCGGTGTGGAACAACGGCGGCGACACGGTCACGGTTCGGGACGCCACCGGCGACGAAGTGCTCGCGTACACGTACGAGTAGCCACTGTCTAGGTAAAACCTCGAGGAGACGAGCAGAACCGCCCGCGCGGCGTCAAGGGGAATGGGGGTGGAGCGTGCTCCCCCCAACGGCGGTACGACATCTTCCATCATTAGTCTCTAGGTTGTCACGTTCGCGGGAATATCCGCGGGGCACCGGCGAATCCACTCCGTTAGATTACTACTGCGCATTTACAAAGATATATACATAACTAGAGAAAATGTGTGTGCAACATGAGCACGCTCGAATCCTCGTCCGTCGAAGCCGCCGTCGCCGCCAGTCGTCCCGCCGACCTGACTCCCGTCGTCCTCGACGCATCGTGTCTGGAGTCGACCGCTCCCTCGCATCTCCGCGACCTGAAGGCCGGACTCGCCGAGGAGGGCTACCTCCCGGCCGAACTCACCGTCGAAGTCCGTTTCGGTGATGACGACCCCCTCGCGGTGCAGTCGGAGTCCGACCGCCTCCGCGAGTACGTCCGCGCCGCCGCGTTCCTCGGCGTCGGGCGCGTCGCCGTCGACGTCGCGGAGTGCTGTCGCCCCGACGACGCCGAGTCGGCGCTCGCGGCGCTGGGCGAGCGCGCCCGGCGCGAGGGTGTCGCTTTTGAGCTTCGAGGTTCCATCGACGGCTGATGGCAACTAAGGCCGCGCTGGAGGCGCAGTTGGCGGTGGTCGCCGGCTTCGAGAACCCGAAGGTCTCGCTCGAACAGTACCCGACGCCGCCGGACCTCGCCGCGCATCTCGTCCATCTCGCGGACCTCCGCGGCGATATCGAGGGCGCGACGGTGCTCGATTTGGGCTCCGGGACCGGTATGCTCGGGCTCGGCGCGGCGCTCCGCTCGCCCGCCCGCGTCGTCGGCGTCGAACTCGACGACGCGGCGCTCGAAACCGCGACCGATAACGCCCGCCGGGTCGGCGCGAGCGCCCCCATCGACTGGATTCGCGCCGACGCCACCCGCCTGCCGCTCTGTCTCCCCGACGACCGGCAGGTCACGGTGCTCATGAACCCGCCGTTCGGCGCGCAGCGTGGCAACGAACACGCCGACCGCGCCTTCCTCGACTCGGTCGCGTCGGTCGCCGACGTGTCCTATTCGGTCCACAACGAGGGGAGCAAGGAGTTCGTCGAGTCGTTCGTCGCCGACGCCGGCGGCGACCTCACCGACGCCTTCCGGGCGACGTTCGACCTCGACCGCCAGTTCGACTTCCACGACGAGGACCGCCGACAGCTCGACGCCGAAGTGTTCAGAATCGAGTGGTGAGCCGGCGGTCGCACCGCCGACCACTCACCGCGCGAACCGCCCGCCGACACCGCACGAATCGCCCGCCGCGCCCTAATTGTACGTCTCCTGTCGCGCGATGCGGACTTTCGTCCCCCGGGATTCAGCGAAGACGAGGGAGTTCTCGCGGACGAACCGAACCCCATCGAGCGTCGTCGTCGTGTTCTCGGTCGGCATCGGCCCCCTGACGGTCCCGCTGTCGGACGACACCTGCACGTCGTAGCCCGTCGCCGTCGGCACGACCGAGATGTTCCGCCGTGCGACGACGGGTTCGGCCCGGACCGGGCCGGTCTCGTACGCCAGTCGCGCCTCGCCGTCGGCGACGAGAAACACCCGGTAGGCGACTCCCGCGCCCGTGACGACGTAGCCGTCGCGGACCGCAGTCACCCGGTCGCGCCAGCCGAGACCGCCGACTCTGACCGCGGACTCGCCGTCGAACGCCAGTCGACTCGTCGAGACGGCCGTCGTCCAGATGCCGCGCCGCTCGCTTTTGACGATGACCCCCGAGGTGTTGGTCGTCGTCGACTCGCCGAACAGTTCGACGTCGAAGACGGCGGTCAGCCCGTTCGGCACGTCCTCGGCGTACGTCACCTCGTAGTCCCTGACCGTGACGCTCTCGCCCGGCAGGTCGTCGCCGCTCGCGGTGAACGTGTTGTACAGCATCGCCGGCCCCGACAGCGCCGCGACGACGACGAGGAGCACGGCGAGGCCGGCCTGCCAGCGACGGGCCGAAAACAGCGAGTTGTCGGGCGCGTACGCCCGAAGCGGCTTGTCGGACGCCGCGACCGTCAGCGCGACGATGGTCGCGAGCGCGACGACGAGCGCGAACCCGACCGCGCGGAACAGCACGTAGGTCTCGCCGCCGCGGTACCAGTACACCGCCCACAGCGACTCGCTGACGGCAAACAGGAGGACGCCGGCGAAACTGCGGAGCGCGGGCGGGTTCGAACCCCCGCGGCGGTGACTGAGCCACGCACCGAGGAGGACGCCGAACAGGAAGCCGATGGCGTGGCCCTGTATGGCGATTTGGGACCACCACGGCGTCGAGAAGACGGGGCGGGCCGACGAGACGACCTCGGGCGAGAGCATCGCGTTGTAAAACAGGCTGACGACGCGCCCGGAGACGAACGCCAGCACGGTCGCCAGCGGCCGGAAGACGAGCGCGAAGCCGGCGAACGCGAACACGACGCCCGAGAAGCCGACGACCGGGCCGAGCGCGAACACGGCGGTGAGGAGCCCCACGCCGAAGACGACCGCGGGGAAGACGACGAGCGACCGGATGTAGGGGTTCTCGCGGAGCGACCCGAACGACGTGGATCCGCGGCGCGTCGGGTAGTGGCTCCACGCGTACTCCGCGACGGGGGCGAGGGTGAGCGTACCGACGAGGTTGCCGACGAGGTGCCCGGGGCTGGAGTGGGCGAACGCGGCGGTCAGCATCCCGGACGGGTAGACGTACGACCACGCCCGGAACGGGATGACGACGGGCCGATACCACGACGACCAGCCGTCCTGCACCACGAGATAGACGAGGAGGACGCCGCCGGCGCTGACGAGCGTTCCGAGCGGGAGACCGAACAGGAAGCGCCGCCGAAGCGCCGCCGAGAGCCGACTCGGTCTGTCGACGACGGCGAGCGCGACGGCGGCCGCGAGAAGCGCGAGGAGCGCGGCGAGCCGCTGGAACGGTATCCAGCCCGGTATCTCTAGCATGAGCTACCTGTGTCGTGCGAACGGGTGATAAAGAAACCCGCGGAGAACTGCTTGAGTAGTGCTAGCGAACGACACGAACGCCGGCGTCATCGACGACTCCGCGTCGGTCGGTCAGGAGGCGCGTCGCGGTCGACGGCCGCTCAGATTTTGCCTTCGGCGTCGTCGGCCAACTCCTCCATGCGCTTGCCGATGCGGCCCGCGCTGGAGAACTCGTCGTCGCTCATCGCGGTCGCGAGAGCGTTGCCGAGCACGAACACGGCGTGTTTGTGTTCGCTTTTCGATTTGTGGACGTGGGAGGGCTCGACCGCAAGCTCGTCGTAGGGGTCGAACAGGCTCGAATCGACGTGGTCGCGGGCCGAGAAGTGGTCCTTGATGATAACCATCTGTTCGTGCAGCTCCAGCAGTTCGTCCTTGTGCATGAGCGTTGGGTAGGTGCGAGGGCGGTTTAAGCGTTATTGGGGGATACTGTCACTCGGCTCAGAAGACGTACTCGTCTTCGTGGCCCATCATTCCGTCGTCTTCGTACGCGCGGTCCTCGTCGGACATCGGACCGCTCGTTTTGTACGCGCGGATACCGGTCGACAGCAGGTCCTCGATGGCCTCGTCGCGGTTGACGAACTCGCCCTGCTCGACGAGTTGGACGATCTGCATCTCCAGGTGTTCCGGCACGGTAATCTCTACTTTGGGCATCTGAACGTCCGTCGCTTTGGAAGGGCCGTATATAACTCTACCGGGGGAATAATCGGGTTTTCCGAAGGTCGTCCGGGCGAACGCGAATTCCCGCTTACGTTCGGTTAGTGCGGCCGTCGCCCCGGTCGCCTGCGGGTGTCCGGAGTCGTTAGTGATAGGTGCGTCGGGCCGAAGATTCGAGCATGGCCAACGACGTGACCCACCTCTACGAGGAGTTCGGCGACGACCGGCTCCCACCGGGCCAACGCGAGACCCAGCGGTTTCCCGTCCTCTCCAAGAGCGGCACGCCCTCGTGGGACCCCGAGACGTGGTCGTTCGAGGCGTGGGGCGCGGTCGACACCGAACTCGACCTCTCGTTCGACGAGTTCCGCGACCTCCCCGCCGAGACGCAGGTACAAGACTTCCATTGTGTCACCGGCTGGAGCAAGTTCGACTGCGAGTTCGAGGGCGTCACGTTTCCGACGCTCGCCGACGCGGTCGGCGTCGACGACGACGCGGTCCACGTGATGTTCCACGCCATGGACGGCTACACGACGAACCTGCCGCTCGACCAGTGCATGCGCGATGAGGTCATGTTCGTCTGGGGCTACGACGGCGAGGACCTCCCCGCCGACCACGGCGGCCCCCTCCGGGTCGTCACCCCGCACAAGTACGCCTACAAGGGCGCGAAGTGGGTCTCGGGCGTCGAGTTCCTCACCGAACCCGAACGCGGCTACTGGGAGAAGCGCGGCTACTCGAACACGGCGAACCCGTGGAACGAAGAGCGGTACAGCTAAGCTGAGTTTTCGGCGTGTTCGGCGGTCGCTTCGAGTCCCGTCTGCCAGCGTTGTCGCTCGGTGGACAGATGTGCACGTTCGACCGGGGTCGTCCAACCCACCCGCGGGACAGAAGGGAGAGTTTCAAGCGTCCCCGGTCCTGAGCCACGGTCGATGGAACCGTTGCGGACCGACGAGGTGGGGACTCACCTCGTCAGCAGGTCGGTTCGACTGTCTGCGCCGCCCGTTTCGGCGTCGCTCGCGGCGATGCAGCGCCCGCGGGCGCTGTGGACCGCCCCGGACGAGCCAACAGTCGTCGGCGGCGGCGTCGCCGTGGCCGTCGAGGCCGACGGTCCCGAGCGACTCGCGCGCGTCCGCCGGTCGGCGGCGGCGCTGTTCGACGGCGCGGACGTGGACGGCCCCGACGTTGCCCGCCCGCGATTCTTCGGCGGTCTCGCCTTCCACGAGGAGGCGACCGGCCGCGACCCGTGGGCGGACTTCCCGGCCGCGCGCTTCGTCGTCCCCGAGGCGCAGGTCGTCTTCGACGGCGACGACGCGTGGCTCACGGTCACCGGCGTCGGCGCGGACGCCGACCCGGAGGGCGTCGACGACCGACTCGACGACCTCCGGGAGACGCTCGAATCGCTCGACGACGCGCCCCCCGAGGGGCCGCCGGGCGTCTCGGACCGCCACCGGACGACCTCCGTCGAGGCGTGGCACGAGAGCGTCGACGCCGCGGTTTCGCGTATCCGCGCCGGCGACCTTCAGAAGGTCGTCCTCGCGCAGGCGCTCGAAGTCGAACTCGACCGCCCCGCCGCCGCGCCCGACCTGCTCGCCCGCCTCGGCCGGACGTACCCCGACTGCCACCGCTTCCTCGTCGAGCCGAACGGCGGGGCGAGCTTCCTCGGCGCGACGCCCGAGCGACTCGTCTCGCTCCGCGGCCGCGAGGTCGAAACCGGCGCGCTCGCCGGGACGACCGGCCGCGGCGACACCGACGACGAAGACGAGTGGCTGGCGAACGAACTGCTCGGAAGCGAGAAGGACAACCACGAACACGAACTCGTCGCGGAGACGATTCGGGAACAGCTCGCGCCGCTGTCGGCCGACATTCGCGTCGGTGACCGCGGGATTCGGAAGCTCGCGACCGTCCAGCACCTCTGGACACCCATCAACGCGACGCTCGAACGCGACGAACACGTCCTTTCTCTCGTGGACGCGCTCCACCCGACGCCCGCGGTCGGCGGCCTCCCGCCCGAGGCCGCCCTCGACGTGATTCGCGACACCGAGCCGTTCGACCGCGGCTGGTACGCCGCGCCGGTCGGCTGGTTCGACGCCGACGGCGACGGCAGTTTCGCGGTCGCCCTCCGCTCGGCAATCGTCGAGGAGACGCTGGCGACGCTGTTTGCGGGCGTCGGCCTCGTCGCCGACTCCGACCCCGACGCCGAGTGGGACGAAGTGCAGCTGAAGTACCGACCCATCCTCGACGAACTCGAACGCGACGACTGAGTTCGGGACCGACCTCGACCCGATTCGATTCCACGACGAGACAGACGACCCAGACGAGATGACAGCACCGAACCGAAACGCCCTCTGGGCACGGACCTTCGCCGACGAACTGGCACGCACCGGCATCGACGCGGTGTGCATCGCACCCGGCAGTCGCTCGACGCCCCTCACGGAGGCGTTCGACCGCCACGACGACATCGAGACGTTCTCGCACCTCGACGAGCGCTCGGCGGCCTACTTCGCGCTCGGCCGCGCCCGGCGTACGGGCGAGGTGACGCCCATCGTCTGCACCTCGGGCACCGCCGCGGCCAACTTCCACCCCGCGGTCATCGAGGCGTCGCAGGCCCGCGTGCCGATGCTCGTCCTCACGGCCGACCGCCCGCCGGAACTCCGCGACAGCGGAGCCAACCAGACCGTCGACCAGGAGAAGCTCTACGGCGACGCCGTCCGCTGGTACAAGGATATGCCCGAACCGGAGGCCACGGACAGGAAACTCCGAAGCCTCCGGACGACCGCCGGCCGCGCGGTCTCCGAGGCCACCGGCGTCGACGCCGGCCCCGTCCACCTCAACTTCCCGTTCAGAAAGCCGCTCGAACCGACGTACGTCGAGGGCGACGTGCCCGCCGACCTCGACCCCGAGGCGCTCGACGGCCGGAGCGGGAGCCGACCCTACGTCAGGACGACCGCTGGCGCGCCGGAACTCTCCGACGACCACCTCCGAAAGCTGGCCGACGACCTCGCGGTCGACCGCGGACTCATCGTCGCCGGGCCCGCCGACCCGCCGGGGTTCAACGCCGAGGCCGTCGCCGCGTTCGCCCACGCGACCGGATTCCCGGTCGTCGCTGACCCGCTTTCGGGGCTCCGATTCGGCGGCCACACCCGGACGACGACCGTCCTCGGCGGCTACGACGCCTACCTCGACGAGCGCGTCACCGCCGACTGGCCCGACCCGGAAGTCGTCGTCCGCATCGGCGCGTCCCCGACCTCGAAGGCGCTCCGGAAGTACCTCGCGCGCACCGACGCCCGGCAGTATCTCGTCGACCCGACGGGTCGCTGGCGCGAGGCCGAGTTCGCCGTGACCGACCTCGTGGAGGCCGAGCCGTCGGTGCTGGCGTGGCGGCTCTCGCAACTCATCCGCAACCGCCCCGACGAGTCGTGGAACGCGCTGTGGACCGATGCGGAGGACGCCTACTGGAGTCTCGTCGACGACGAGACCGACGCCTTCGAGGGCCGACTCGCGGCCGACGTGGCCGACCTCGCGCCCGAGCCGTCGACGCTGTTCGTCTCGAACTCCATGCCCGTCCGCGACCTCGACCGCTTCGCGCGCCCCTCGACGAAGTCCCGGACGGTCCTCGGCAACCGCGGCGCGTCCGGCATCGACGGCATCGTCTCCTCGGCGCTCGGAGCCGGCTCCGCGGCGACCGACCACCTGACGCTCCTGACCGGCGACCTCGCGTACTACCACGACATGAACGGCCTGCTCGCGCTGGGTCGCCTCGGCGTGGATGCGACTATCGTCCTCGTCAACAACGACGGCGGCGGCATCTTCCACATGCTCCCCATCGAGGAGTACGAACCGCCGTTTACGGACCAGTTCAAGACGCCTCACGGCCTCGACTTCGCGGCCACCGAGAACCTCTACGACCTCTCGTTCGCGTCGGTCGCCCCGGACGACTTCCGCGACGCCTACGCCGAGTCGGTCGCCACCGACGGGACCGATGTCATCGAGGTCCGCACCGACGCCGAGTCGTCTCACCGCGTGCGCGAGCGCATCGCCGAGCGCGCCAGAGAGCGACTGTCCGACTGAGCGAACCAATCGACCGACTGACTTTTCTCCCGCGCTCCGAATCGTGGCGACATGCCCTCCGAACTCTTCCGCCAGTACCGCGGCAGCGTCTACGCCGTCGCCGGATTCCTCGGCGTCCTCGTGTTCGCCTACGCGACCGTCGTCGCGTACGAACCGCTCTCCGGGGTCTTCGCGGGAGCGACCGTCGCCGTCGGCGTGGTACTTTTCTCGGACCTCGTAGAGCGCGGCTATCCCCCGGCGCTCGGCCGCCGCGGAACGCTCGCGCTCGTTGCAGTCGTGGTCGCGTTTCCCGTCCTCTGGTTCGTCGTCCAGCGGCCCCTGACGGGCCTCGGTCTCGCGCCGCTCGTCGCCGTGGTCGCGTGGGGGCTCGCGCGGTTCAAAGCCGTCGGCTACCCCGAGTCGATGGGTCGTCGCCGGTCGCTCGCCACCGCGTTCGTCGGGACCGGACTCGTCGCGTACGGGTCGTTTGCCGGGGCGACCGCCTTTCTCGTCGGCATCGCGGGCGCGATGCTCGTCGGGTTGGCGTCGTGGCTGACGAGTCCGCGCGGGCCGCTTCGGGACTGACAGACTGACTGGCTGACTCACTCACTCACTCATTCCGCGTCGGCGGCCCGCCCCGAGCCGTCCGACTCCGCCCACCGCCCGACGAGCCGGCCGGCCGCCCAGTAACAGCCGGCGTCGAGGACGACCGACAGGGCACCGATGACGCCGCCGACGACGCTCGCGGCCGCGACGCCGATGAGCGCGATGAGCGCCAGCGCGACGAGTGGCGCGCCGTTCAGCACCGCGCCGACGAGGACGACGCCGAGGAGGAACGCCGCCCCGATGAGCGCGCCCGCCGCGAACCCGCGAAGGACGAGTCGCCACAGGCCGCGGAGCCCGGTTCGCAGGTCGGCCAGCCCGCCGTCCGCCAGCGCCCACCGGGTCGCGGCCGCGGTGAGGAGCCACAGGTACGCGAAGACGGCGACGCCCGGAAGCGTCCCGAAGTTGGCGAGTTCGCCTTCGAGCGCGCCGCTCGCGTGGGCCGTGAGGAGTCCGACGAGGCTCAGCGCGACGAGGTTGAACGACGAGACGACCCACGCCTCGAAGCGCCCCCGCTCCCCGACGCCGCCGGCGGCCTCACCCATGCGCCAGCACCTCCGCGAGCGCGACGAGGACGAGGAGCGCGGCGGCGGTCGCGCCGTAGCTCTTGGCGAGAAGCGAGCGCCCCGAACCAGTCGGGCCGCTCCGCCGGAGCCTGAACACGACGAGCGTCCGAACGAACGACCCGAGGACGAACGCGGTCACCGCGAGGAGCTTCGCGGTCAGGAGCGACCCCCAGCGTCCGGAGGGTCCGGGCGGGCCGAGCGCGCCGAGGTTGCCGACGCCGGTGACGACCATCGCACCCATCGCCGCCCAGAAAACCAACTCGTAGAGGGCTGCGAACGGGGTCTGGTCGCCGCCAGAGGCGGTCGAGCCGCCGGCGTCCGCGCGTCCGGGACCGCCGGCTCTGAGCGTCGCCCACGCGAACGCCGCGCCGCCGAAGACGAGCGCCATTCCGACGACGTGGACGAATCTGACGAGGAGGGTGGTCGCGGCCGACATACGCGAGAGTCGTTCACGCACTGACAAATAGCTCCGGGCCGCGGGAGCGGTCAGGCGGCGGGCCACCTTCCGAACCGCGGCCGCAAGCGAATCTTTTTGCGCCGCCCGCGCCGCCTCTCGGTATGGTCTCGGAGATTTTCGACCCCGACCGCTGGGAGCCCGTCCCGGGGTCCGACGAGTTCGACGACATCACCTACCACCGCGCCGTCGACGTGCCCGCGGTCCGCATCGCGTTCGACCGCCCCGAGGTCCGGAACGCCTTCCGACCCGGAACCGTGGACGAACTCTACGCCGCGCTCGACGACGCCAGAAAGCGCGCGAACGTCGGGTGCGTCCTCCTGACGGGCAACGGCCCCTCCGAGAAAGACGGCGGCTGGGCGTTCTGTTCCGGCGGCGACCAGTCGGTCCGCGGCGGCTCGGGCTACGAGTACCGCGACGACGACGAGGCCGACGCCGCCGACGACCCGCTCGTCCGCGAGGCGAAGGCCGGTCGCCTGCACATCCTCGAAGTCCAGCGGCTCATCCGCTTCATGCCCAAGCCCGTCGTCGCCGTCGTTCCCGGATGGGCCGTCGGCGGCGGCCACTCCCTGCACGTCGTCTGCGACATGACGCTCGCGTCCGAGGAGCACGCGAAGTTCCTCCAGACCGACCCCGACGTGGCCTCCTTCGACGGCGGCTTCGGCTCCGCGTACCTCGCCAAGCAGGTCGGCCAGAAGAAGGCCCGCGAGGTGTTCTTCATGGGGAAGACCTACTCCGCCGAGGAGGCCGTCGACATGGGGATGGCGAACGAGGCGATTCCCCACGAGGACCTCGAAGACGTGGCGCTGGAGTGGGCCGACGAGATGACGAAGAAGTCCCCGACGGCCATGCGGATGCTCAAGTACGCCTTCAACATGACCGACGACGGCATGGTCGGCCAGCAGGTGTTCGCCGGCGAGGCGACCCGACTCGCCTACATGACCGAGGAGGCACAGGAGGGCCGCGACGCCTTCCTCGAAAAGCGCGAACCCCGATTCCGCGACTACCCGTGGCACTACTGAGGCGCTGACGCCGCCGGCGGCGGACCGACCTCCCGTCGGAGCGCCGAAACACGTCGCTCCGCCACTGTTTAGGCACGCCGAAAAATAGCAACGCTCTTGTGCGTTTAGGGTAGCCTAAATCCTATGGACGACAACTCCACCGGGAACGACGGACTCACGCGACGCAGTTACATTCGGTACGGCGGCACGGCGCTCGGGGCCGGGATGCTCGCCGGCTGTACGTCGGACTCGTCGGGAAGCGACGAGACGACCGCCGCGGCCGAGACGACGACCGAGGCGGCCGCCGAGACCACCACCGCGGCCGACACCGAGACGGAGACGGAGACGGAGACCGACACGGCCGAGGCGGCCGACTCGTACTCGGTGACGATGGAGCCGATGGGCGAGGTCACGTTCGACTCGATTCCCGAGTCGTGGGCCGCCTACGACGGCGGCTACGCGGACATGGCCGTCGCGCTCGGCGTCGGGGATGGGGTGACCGGCGTCGGCGGCGCGGGTCGGTACTACACCTACGTCTACGACGAACTCCCCGGCGTGAGCGTCGACCGCGAGCAAATCGAGGCGTACCCCGAGGTCAGGACGAAAGAGGAGTTCTACGAACTCGACAACGACGTCCACCTCTACGACCCGAACATGCTCATCAACTGGTTCGACTGGGACCAAGCGGACGTAGACGAAATCGCGGAGAACGTCGCCCCGTTCGTCGGCAACCTCATCTTCCGGCGGTCGGACGGCTGGCACGACTACCGCTACTACACGCTCTACGAGGCGTTCGAGAAGGTCGCCCAAGTGTTCCAGCGCGAGGACCGCTACGAGGCGTTCGCGGCGCTCCACGACGAGTTCATCGCGGACATACAGTCGCGGCTGCCGCCGGCGGACGAGCGCCCGAACGTCTTTCTCACCTACGAGGGGACGACCGAGCCCTCGACGTTCTCGCCGTACCGCCTCAACGACAAGGGCACGAGCAAAAAGCAGTGGAACGACCTCGGCGTCACCGACGCGCTCACCGGGACCGACATCGAGAACCTCAGCACGACCAACCGCGGCGAACTCGACTACGAGAACCTCCTCGAAGTCGACCCCGACGTGATTCTCATCCGCGGCCACGAGCGCAAGACGGCCGCGGAGTTCCGCGACACCGTCCTCGCGTACATGGAAGACCACCCCGTCGGCGGCGAGTTGACGGCCGTCCAGAACGGCCGAGTCTACCGCGGCGGCTACCTCAATCAGGGCCCGATTCACAACCTGTTCCTGACCGAGCGCGCCGCGAAGCAGCTGTTCCCCGACGAGTTCGGCGAGGTGACGGGCGACGCGGAACTGTTCGACCGCCAGCGCGTCGCGGACATCGTCAACGGGGAGTTCTGAGATGGCGGATGCCGGGCGCTCCGAGAAGGCGGAGACCGCGACGGAGCCGCAAGCGGCGGCGTTCGACTACGACGTGGCCATCGTCGGCGGCGGGCCGACGGGCTGCTCGGCGGGGGTCTTCACCGGCCGGTACGGCCTCGACACCGTCGTCTTCGACCGCGGCCGGTCGTCGCTCCAGCGCTGCGCGTATCTGGAGAACTACCTCGGCTTCCCCGGCGGCGTCGACATCGAGACGTTCTACGGACTCATCCACGACCACGTCGAGGCGGCCGGCTGCGACCTCGTTTCGGAGCTCGTCGAGGCGGTCGAACCGGCCGGTGGCGACGGGGGCGACCCGGACGCCACCCGCCCCGGCTTCGCGGTCACGACGCAAAGCGGCGAAACCGTCACCGCGAGGCGGGTCGTTTCGGCCGCCCGCTACGGCGGCGACTTCCTCGAACCGCTCGGCGACGACGAGATGTTCGTCACCTACGAGCACGACGGCGAGACGCGGACGAAGTTCGACCGCGACTACGCCGACATCGAGGGCCGGACCGTAATCGACGGCCTGTACGTCGCCGCGCCGGTGAGCGAGGTCAACCTTCAGGCCATCATGTCGGCCGGACAGGGCGCGCGCGTCGGGCGGTCGGTCATCACCGACCACCGCCTCGAACAGGGCTATCCCGAGGACCTCGCGCGCCACTGGGACTGGATACGCCCCGAAGCGGAACTCGCGGACGACGCGGCCGCCCGCGACGACTGGCGCGAGCGGTTCGACAGCCGGGTTCCCGACGACTGCGACCTCTCTGAAGAGCGACTCCGCGAACTCCGCGAGGCCGACGTGGAGCGCCAACGCGAGATGTACGTCTCCGAGGAGGTGGTCGAAGCGCGCGCTGAACGGGGCCGCGAGCGGCTCGCCGCCCGTCTCGGCTTCGACGCCCGGTCCGCCTCTGATTCCGAGTCCGACGCCGGTCCCGAGTAGCGGGGTGCTCCCCAATCCCCGTCGGCCGACAGCGATGACCACGTCGTCGCCGACGCGGGACGCGAGTGCCGCGTCGGAGCCGGCGCGACCGCCGAGCGACCGTGTTCTCCCACTCACCGCCTCGGCGTCGCGCGCTTTCGGATAGGAACTTACTCACTGCTCCGGCACTCGTATGCAGACCATGAGCACGCAGGACATCTCTCGCAGGCGGGCGTGGGTGATGGCGTCGCGGCCGCAGACGCTTCCGGCGGCCGCCGCGCCGGTCGTCGTCGGCACCGCGGTGGCCGTCCACGCCGACCTGTTCGCCCCGCTGCCCGCGCTCGCGGCGCTCGTGGGCGCGCTTCTCATCCAAGTCGGGACCAACTTCGCCAACGACTATTACGACGCGGTGCAGGGCGCTGACACCGAGGCTCGAGAGGGCTTCACTCGCGTCACCGCGGGCGGACTCATCCCGCCGTCCGCGGTCAAGCGCGCGATGTACCTCACCTTCGCCGCCGCCGTCCTCCTCGGCACCTATCTCGTCTACGTCGGCGGCGTGCCTATCCTCGTCATCGGCCTGCTCTCCGTCGCCTCGGGCATCGCCTACACCGGCGGCCCGTACCCCCTCGGCTACCACGGTCTGGGCGACCTGTTCGTCTTCGTCTTCTTCGGCCTCGTCGCCGTCGTCGGCACGTTCTACGTGCAGGCCGCGAGCGTCCTCGCCGCCCCGCTTTCCGTCGGGATTCCGGCGGGAACCGTCACGCTCGTCGCCGTCCTCGCCAGCCTCCCCATCGCCGCCATCTCCACGAACATCCTCGTCGTGAACAACGTCCGCGACAAGGAGGAAGACGCGACCACGGGCAAGCGGACGCTCGCGGTCCGGTTCGGCTACGGCTTCGCCCGCGCCGAGTACGTCACCATGCTCGCGCTCGCCTACGCCGTCCCCGTCTATCTCTGGACCCGCGCCGGCTTCGACTGGTACGTCCTGTTGCCCGTGTTCTCGATGCCCGTCGCGGCCCGAATCGCACGGACCGTCGTGACCGAGACGAAAGGCGAGAAGCTCAACCCCGCGCTCGAAGACACGGGGAAACTCCTCGCGCTCTACGCCGTCCTCTTTTCGGTCGGCCTCGTGCTCGCGTGACGATGCGCGTCCGCGAGTTCGCCGTCGACCTCGAAACGCCGCTTTCGACCGCCGCGGGCGACATCGAGCGCCGCGAGGGATTCCTCGTCGCGGTCGACGTCGCGGGCGAAACCGGCGTCGGCGAGGCGACCCCGCTTCCGGGCTGGACCGAGTCGCTCGAAGACTGCCGCGACGCACTCGCTGGTCTCACGGAAGGCGATGCTGAGGGGGCTGTCGCGGGCGACCCCAAATCGGCGCTCGAAGACGGGGCGCTCGCGGACGCGCCCGCCGCGAGACACGCCGTCTCGCTCGCCGTCGCTGACGCCCGCGCTCGCGCCGCCGGCCGGCCGCTCGCCGCGGCCCTCGCCACCGACCCGCACACCTCGCTTCCGGTGAACGCGACCCTCGGCGACGACGACCCCGAGGCGACCGTCGAAGCCGCCGAAACCGCCGTCGCATCCGGGTACGACTGCCTCAAACTGAAGGTCGGCGCGCGGGACCCGGTCGACGACGTGGTGCGCCTCCGGGCGGTCCGCGAGGCGGTCGGCCCCGACGTGGCGCTCCGGGCCGACGCGAACGCCGCGTGGGACCGCTGGACCGCCGACCGCTTTCTGAACTCGGTCGAGGAACTCGGCCTCGACCTCGACTACCTCGAACAGCCGCTTCCGGCCGACGAACTCGACGGCCACGCCGTCCTCCGACGGCTCCACGACACGCCTATCGCGCTCGACGAGTCGCTGGCGGCGGTCCCACCGGGGCGGGCGCTCGCCTCGAACGCGGCGGACGTGCTCGTCTGCAAGCCGATGGCGCTCGGCGGCCCGGACCGCGTCCGCGACCTCGCGGCTCGCGCCCGCGACGCCGGCGTCGAAACCGTCGTCACGACCACCATCGACGCCGTCGTCGCCCGACTCGGCGCGCTCCACGTCGCGGCGTCGCTCCCCGGCGACCGGGCCCACGGGCTGGCGACCGCCTCGCTCCTCGACGCCGACCTCGCGGCCGACCCGGCACCCGTGTGCGACGGCCGGATGCGCGTCCCCGAGGGTCCGGGCCTCGGTATCGACGTGTCTGCGGTGTTCTCCTGAGCCGGTCGGCAACGATTCAACTCTCCACGGTCCAAACGTTTTTCACGATTCTGCACGTCGAACCGGGGGATGACCGAGGTCGAACTCGACTCCGACGCGGTACGGCTCTCGCTCGACGACGGCGTGGCGACGGTGACGCTGGACGCCCCGGCGGTTCGGAACGCGCTGACGGTCGAGGTGACAGCGGGCGTGCGCGAGGCGCTGGACTCGCTTCCCGACGCGGCGCGCTGCGTCGTCGTCCGCGGGAGCGACGACGCGGGCGCGTTCTGCGCCGGCGGCGACGTGAACGCTATGCTGGAACTCCAGGCCGACGCGATGACGCTCCCCGAGGCGGTCGACCACGTCGTCCGCGACACCGCCGACTGCGTGCGCCGCGTCTACGAGTGCGACCTACCGACGGTCGCGGCCATCGACGGCCCGGCCGTGGGCGCGGGCGCTGCGCTCGCCATCGCTTGTGACCTCCAACTCCTCCGCGACGACGCCGCCGTCAGCTTCGGCTTCCGTCGGGTCGGCCTCGCGGTCGACTCGGGGGTGTCGTATCTCCTTCCCCGACTCGTCGGGCGCAACGTGGCGTTGGAACTCGTCTACACGGGCGAGGAACTCGGTCCCGAGCGGGCGCTGGAACTCGGCGTCGTGAACCGCGTCGCGGGCGCGGACGAGTTTGAGTCCGAACTCGCCGCCCTCACGGAACGTATCGCCGGCGGCCCGACGACGGCGCTCACCGCCTCGAAGCGCCTGCTGCGCCGCCCCGACGACTCCATCGAGGCGGCCATCGAACACGAGGCGTCGGCGCAGGCGGTGATGTTCGGGACCGACGACCACGCCGAGGGCGTAGAGGCGTTCACGAGTCGGCGGGACCCGGAGTTCGAGGGGACGTAGCCGGGCCGTCGGGCGACCGCCACGGGCCGGCTTCGGGTTCGGTGCATACTTGTCGCCACCCGGCGACGCCGGGAGTATGGTCACCGTCACCGTCTGGAACGAGTACCGACACGAAAAAGAAGACGACGAGGTCGCCGCGGTCTACCCCGACGGCATCCACGCGACGATTGCCGAAGGACTCCGCGAGGCCGGCTACGACGTGCAGACGGCCACGCTGGACGAACCCGAACACGGGCTCACCGAGTCGGTCCTCGACGACACCGACGTGCTGGCGTGGTGGGGCCACAAGGCCCACGACGAGGTCGACGACGACATCGTCGACCGCGTGGTCGACCGCGTCCGCGGCGGGATGGGACTGCTGGTGCTCCACTCGGGGCATTACTCCAAGCCGTTCAAGCGCCTGATGGGGACGACCTGCTCGCTGAAGTGGCGCGAGTCGGGCGAGACAGAGCGCGTCTGGGTCGTCGAGCCGGGCCACCCCATCGCAGACGGGCTTCCCGAGTCGTTCGAGGTCCCCCGCGCCGAGATGTACGGCGAGCGGTTCGACATCCCCGCGCCGGACGAACTCGTGTTCACGTCGTGGTTCGAGGGCGGCGAGGTGTTCCGCTCGGGCTGTTGTTACACCCGCGGCAAGGGCCGCGTCTTCTACTTCCGGCCGGGCCACGAGACCTACCCAATCTACGAGCAGGAGGAGGTTCGGACCGTCCTCGACAACGCCGTCGCGTGGGCGGCCCCCGGCGACGGGCCGGACCCGTACTTCGGCAACGCGGAGCCCATCGAAGACCTCGACTGAGACGGGGGGGGACCCAGCGGGACCGTCCGGAGCGCCGACTATGATAAGTGGGTGCGGTCCGGAAAACGTCCATGGCACAACCGACGAGCGGGCAGCGGCGACTCATGTTCGCGCTGTTCGCGTTCGCGACGCTCGTCTTCCTCCTCGGCATCGTCGTCATCGGCTACCTCGCCGGCGCGTTCTGAAATCGGTCGGAGGCGACCGCCCAATCGCCCGGTCGCCGCGCCGGTGAGCCCCGCCCTCAGCGGGTCGCGTCGTCGGGGTGGTAGGTCTTCCCGCGCGACCCGTCGGCGGTCATCCGGCGGAGCGTCGCGGCGGCGTTGCTCGCGTCGTAGCCGAACAGCACGTCCTTCGCGTACTCGTCTGCGACCTCGATGGCGTGGATGAGGTCGTCCACGTCAACGTTCACGGCGTACAGTTCGAGCGAGAAGTCGGCGTCGTAGGGGTCCAGAAGCGAGACGAAGCCGCGGGCGATGGTTTCGAGCCAGTAGGTCGTCCCGTAGTTGGTGTCGTACAGCGGGACGACGAACTCGTCGACGTACTCCGAAAGCGCCTCGATGTCGAGGCCGGCGCGGCGGTAGAGGTGGCCCGGATAGGGGTCGGGGTACAGCGTGAGATACAGGCGGCCGGGGACGCGCTCGGCGGCGTCGGCGACGAAGTCGGTGATGACCTCGGCGCGCCACTCGAACCACGCGTCCTCGTCGTCGGCGTCGCGGTCGCGGTCGGCGGCCCAGGCCTCGAACTGCGAGGTACAGCGGTCACACCGGCAGTACTCGTCGCGGGGAAAGCCCACGTCGTCGAGGCGCACGTCGCCGTTGGCCGCGGCGGCGTCCGCGACGATTTCGAGCAGGCCGGCGCGGTACTTCTCGTTCGTCGGGCAGATGTACGCCCAGTCGAAGTACGTGCGGTCGCGCGTCGCCGGGTTTCCCTCGCCGTCGACGGGGACCAACTCGGGGTTCTCGTTGGCGGCGGCGTTGTCACCGAAACACGAAATCATGTTGACGGCGTTCGAAAGCGGTTCGGCCGCCCGGCCGGTGACGTCTTTGACCTCGTAGAACCCGCGGTCGAACTCCGGCCAGTCGACTTCCTCCTCGTTGCGCGTGACGACCCCGTACATGGCTTCGCCTTCGCGCGGGCGTCGGGTAAGTCGTTCGCTCTCGGGCGTGTGGGCCGCTCCGGCGCGGCCGCTGGACGGGCGGGAGTGGGGCTGACTCGGTCGGTGGCGACCGAGCGCCGAAAAGCGGTTACTCTTCGATTTCGACTTCGACGGTCTCTCCGCTGCCGGAGAACACGGTGTAGAGGACCGCGACGAGCGCCAGTACCAGGACCAGTTTGGCCTTCTTGGACATACCGAGGACTTCGACCGCACCGCACTAAGTGATTACGACACCGGGGCGTTCGCGGACGCCGACGGGAAACTGGATACACGTTTCCTACTGGCGTTGATTAAGTGACAATAGTCACAGAAACGTTATAGTATCTGAGACCATCCTGTCGGTCGTTCAGTTCGTTCCCTTCCGCCCGATGCCATCCGATTCCTCGATTCGCGTCCTCTCCGCCGACGGCGACCGCGCGATTTCCCGCGCCGTCCAGCGGGCGGTCTCGGACGCCGTCGTCGACTCGGCCGCGACGCTCGCCGCCGCCCGTCGCGCCCTCGACGGCGACGCGTACGACTGTCTCGTCCTCGGCGCAGGATTCTCCGACGGCGACGGCGTCTCGCTGCTCCGCGAGGTTCGCGCGACCGACGACGACCTCCCGGTGGTCGTCCTCGCGTCCGGCGACGCCGACCACGCCGTGACGGAACTGGTCGATTTGGGTATCGACACCTACCTCGACCGTGGGGCGGTCCTTCGGAGGGCGGCGCGCGCCGACGGCGACGACAGCGACGACAGCGACAGCGACACCCCCGCGGGCGCGTCTCCTGACGACGCACTCGGGCCGCGCGTCCGGCGACTCGCCTGCGAACACCGCAAGGCGCGGGTCGCCATCGACGCGCTCAATGGGGACCCCCCGGCCGACGCGAGTTGGTTCATCGAGGACGCGCTCGACGCGCTCGACGACGTGTTCTACGTCTACGACGGCGAGGGACACCTCGTCTCGTGGAACGAGCGGCTCTCGGAGCTCACCGGCCTAACGGACGCCGACCTCGCCGGGATGTCGGCCGACGCGTTCTTCCACGAGGCCGACCGCCCGGCGGTCAAACGCGCCGTCGAGGAGGCCATTCGAACGGGGACGACGGTCGTCGAAGCGCGGTTGCCGACCGACGGCGGCATGCTGTTGTTCCAACTCACCGGCCGTCGACTCACGAAACCGAACGGCGAGGTCATCGGCTTCTGCGGCGTCGGGCGCGATATCACGACCCACCGGCAGCACGAAGAACAGCTCGCACAGCAAAACGAGCGACTGGGCGAGTTCGCGCGAGTTCTCTCGCACGACCTGCGAAACCCGCTTTCCGTCGCAATCGGCTTTCTCGACCTCGAACGAGAGACCAACGACTCCGAACATCTCGAACGGGTCGCGACCTCGTTGACCCGCATCAGCGACATCGTCAACGACGTGTTGACCGCGGCCCGCCGCGGAACGGCGGTCGTCGAGTTCACGCCCGTCGCCGTCGAGGCGGTCGCCCGCCGCGCGTGGGACACGGTCGAGACGGGCGACGCGACGCTCGTCGTCGAGTCGACCGCGACGATTCACGCAGACCCCGGCCGGCTCCAGCGGCTGTTCGAGAACCTGTTTCGGAACTCGGTCGAACACGGTTCCGCGGGCGGTCGGGGCTCGCCGCTGACCGTTCGCGTCACCGCATCGGCCGCCGACGAGACGTTCGCGGTCGAAGACGACGGGACCGGCATCGACGCCGCCATCGTCACGCGGGTGTTCGAACGCGGCTTTACCACCTCGGCCGAGGGGACGGGCTTCGGCCTCGATATCGTCCGGTCGCTGGCCGAGGCCCACGGCTGGTCGGTCTCCGTCGGGTCGGCGGCGACAGGCGGCGCGAGATTCGAGTTCGCGGGCGTCGAGTTCGCGGGCGTCGAGCCCGCCGGCGAGGACCACCGCTGTCCGGCGAGCGCCGCGGGAAAAAGCGGGTCGGACGACTCCTAACGCGGTCAGTTCACGTCGAGGTTGGCCGCGACTTCGTCCTCGCGGACGATGGTCTCGCAGTAGTCGCAGCGCACGCCGTCCGAGAGGACCGTAAAGCGGGACTGAATGGGCTCGTCGGCGTTCGAGATGCAGTTTCTGTTCGGACACGAGATGATGCTCGCGACGGCGTCGGGGCGGACAACCCGGTTCTTCTCGACCACGTCGTAGTCGCGGACGATGTTGATGCTCGCGGCGGGCGCGATGAGCGACAGCACGTCCACCTCGGACTGGCTCAGTTCGCGGCCCTCGACCTTCACGATGTCCTTGCGGCCGAGGCGGTCGGAGGGGACGTTCATCCCGACCGAGACCGCCTCCCCGCTGGTGCCGTCGATGCCGAGGATGGCGAGGACGTTGAGCGCCTGCCCCGCGGCGACGTGGTCGATGACGGTGCCGTTTTGAATCTTCGAGACGCGGAGTTGGTGGTCGTCAGTCATCGTCTTGGGAGAGGAGGATGTCCAACAGCGCCATCCGGACCGGGATGCCGTTGTGGGCCTGTTCGAAGTACGTCGCGTGGTCGGTGTCGTCGATGTCCGGCGAAATCTCGTCCACGCGAGGCAGCGGGTGCATGATAGTGAGGTCGTCGGCCGCCGCCTCCAGCGTCTCCGAGTCGATTTGGTACTGTCCCGCGACCTTGCGGTACTCGTTTTCGTCGGGGAAGCGCTCGCGCTGGATGCGCGTCACGTAGAGCACGTCGAGTTCGGGGAGCACCTCGTCGAGTTCGGTGTGTTCTCTGACCTGCGCGCCCGAGGCGTGGAGGTCGTAGCGGACGTTCCGGGGGAGTCGCAGGCTCTCGGGGCTGATGAAGTGCTGGCTGGCGTCGAAGTTCGTCAGCGCCTCGGCCAGCGAGTGGACCGTCCGCCCGTACTTCAGGTCGCCCATGATGCCGATGGTGAGGTCGTCGAGGCCGGCGTTCTCCCGGATGGTGTAGAGGTCCAGCAGGGTCTGGCTCGGGTGCTGGCCCGCGCCGTCGCCCGCGTTGACGAGCGGCACGTCGACGAACTCGGCGGCCATCGTGGCCGCGCCCTCGCTCGGGTGGCGGAGGACGAGCGCGTCGGCGTAGCCCTCGACCACGCGGACGGTGTCGGCGAGCGTCTCGCCCTTCTTGACCGACGACGACTCGACCGGTCCCATATCGACGGTCTGGCCGCCGAGGCGTTTCATCGCGGAGTCGAAGCTCATCCGAGTTCGCGTGCTCGGCTCGAAGAAACAGAGCCCGAGAACCTTTCCGGCGTGTCGTTGCCGGAACGCGGCCGGGTCGGCGTCGATGTCGGCCGCGCGGTCGAGCACCGCCTCGATGTCCTCCCGCGAGAGGTGCGACGCGGAGATGAGGTGGTCCTGACGCATCGATGAATGACGCGACCTACACCGACTTGAATCCCCCGGCATCGGACGCTTCGAGTGATATTCACCACCATGCACAGAATCGGCAGCGTCTGCGACCGCGCCGGCGGTCGCGGCGGACACAGAAGCGGGGCGAACCGGTCAAAAACGAGGCGACGAGGCGGCAGGGCGAAACGCCGAGGCGGCAGGACGAAAACGCCGAGACGACGACCGGCTCCGACGCTACGGCCAGTTGCCGGCGGAGTCGTAGGAGTCCACGACGCGCCGGATGGCGACGACGTAGGCCGCGGTACGGAAGTTCGGCAGGTCGTGGCTCTCGTAGGCGTCGACGAGTTCCTCGAAGGCGTCGACGATGACGCGCTCCAGTTCGTCGTTGACGCGCTGTTCGGTCCAGTAGAACCGCTGGCGGTTCTGGACCCACTCGAAGTACGAGACGGTGACGCCGCCGGCGTTGGCGAGGATGTCGGGGAAGACGTGAACCTCGCGCTCGGTGAGCACGTCGTCGGCGTCGGGCGTGAGCGGGCCGTTGGCGGCCTCGACGATGACGTCCGCCTTCACGTCGTGGGCGAGTTCGCCGTCGATGGCGTTCTCCAGCGCGGCGGGGACGAGCAGGTCCACGTCGAGGGTGAGCAGCTCTTCGTTGGTGATGGCCTCCGTGCCCTCGTAGTCCGAGACGGTGCCCGTCTCGTTTTTGAACTCCTTGACCGCGCGGGTGTCGAGGCCATCGGCGTCGTAGATGCCGCCGGAGGAGTCGGAGACGGCGACGACCGTCGCGCCGAGGTCCTCGATGAGCCTCGCGGCGATGGAGCCGGCGTTCCCGTAGCCCTGCACGGCGACCGTCGCGCCCTCGATGTCGCGGCCGAGGTAGTCGAACGCCTCGCGGGCGGTGAGCATCGTCGAGCGGCCCGTCGCCTCGACGCGGCCCTCGCTCCCGCCGTTCGAGAGCGCCTTGCCGGTGATGACCCCCGGCGCGGTGGTGTTTTCGAGGGTCTCGTAGGTGTCCTTAATCCAGTTCATCTCGCGCTGGCCGGTGTTCACGTCGGGCGCGGGGATGTCGCGGCTCTCGCCGATGAGGGGGCGAAGCTCTTTGGCGAACGACCGAGTGATGCGTTCGAGTTCGGATTCGGAGTACGCCTTGGGGTCGATGACGATACCGCCCTTGCCGCCGCCGTAGGGAATGTCGACGACGGCGCACTTGTACACCATCCACCCGGAAAGCGCCTTCACCTCGTCTCGGCTGACGTTCGGGTGGTAGCGAATCCCGCCTTTGTACGGGCCGCGGTCGCCGTTGAACTGCGACCGGTAGGCGCGAAACAGCTCGATGTCCCCGTCGTCCATCTCGACGGCGAGGTTCGTTTCGAGGACTCGTTCGGGGTTCTTCAGCCGCTCGATAACGTCGTCGCGCACGTCGAGGTAGGCGGCCGCGTCGTCGATTTGCTCCTGCAGACTCTCGAAGGGATTCGCCTCTTGTGCCATGCCCTAATACGGTCAGGGCATCCGGTTAAGCGTAGCGGGGATTGTAGCATACCACACTATTGATACACATACCCATTGCTAAAATGTGGCAGTCGTCGGGCGTTCGGCCGGGTCGGTCTCGCGCCGGCGCGTCGGTCCGGGTGCGCTCAGTACGACTCGCCGGCGCGGTCGAGAATGTTCTCGGCCTGTTTGACGAGCGGGGCGTCTATCATCTCGCCGTCGACGCCGAAGACGCCCCGGCCCTCCCTCGCGGCCTCGTCGCGGGCGCGGAGCACCTTCTTCGCCCACGCCACGTCCTCGTCGTCGGGGGAGAACGCCTCGTTGATGACGGGGACCTGCGCGGGGTGGATGGCGAGTTTCCCGTCGTAGCCGAGCCGCCGGCCGAACGCGGCGTCCTCGCGGAGTTCCGTTTCGTCCCGATAGTCGACGTGGAGCGTGTCGATGGCGTCGACGCCGGCGGCCGCGGCCGCGACGACGACGCGCTCGCGGGCGTACAGCACCTCGGTCCCGTCGTCGGTCCGGGTCGCACCCACGTCGGCGGCGAAGTCCTCCGCGCCGAAGACGACCGCGGCGGCGTCGGGCGCGTCGGCAACCTCGGGGGCGGCGAGGACGCCCGCCGCGCTCTCGACGATGGCGATAACGGGGCAGTCCGCGCCGACCTCGCGAGCCGCGCCGGCGACGCTCGTCACGTCGTCGGCGCTCGTCGCTTTCGGGACGACGAGCGAATCAGGCGGGTGGGCGGCGCAGACGGCGGCGATGTCGTCGCGGCCGGCGTCGCCGGGGTTGACGCGGACCGCGACCTCGGCGTCGGGGTCGAACTCGGGGTCCGAGAGGACCGAAGCGACCGCCTCCCGAGCCTCGGCTTTCCTGTCGGGCGAGACGGCGTCTTCGAGGTCGAAGACGAGCACGTCAGCGCCCGCGCCGGGGGCTTTCCGCAGCAGTTCGGGTCGGTCGCCGGGGGAAAACAGGACGCTTCGTCGGGGCATGGTGTGTGTATCGAGGGGGGCGGTGAAATATCGACGCGTCGCCGGCCCGGCTCAGGGCCAGAGGCCGCGGTGTTCGTGGGCCTCGGAGACGCGTTCGAGCGCGACCATGTAGGCGGCGTCGCGCCACGTCACGTCGTGTTCTTCGACGCGCTCGCGGACGGCGGTCCACGCGCGGAGCATCTCGGTCTCCAGTTCGTCGTGGACGCGTTCGAGCGACCACGAGCGGTGGTTGAGGTCCTGCAACCACTCGAAGTACGAGACGGTGACGCCGCCGGCGTTGGCGAGGATGTCGGGGACGACCGGAATCTCGCGCGCCTCGAAGATTTCGTCCGCGGCCGACGTGGTCGGGCCGTTCGCACCCTCGACGACGAGGTCAGCCCGCACGTCGTCGGCGTTCTCGGCGGTCAGGACGTTGCCGACGGCCGCCGGGATGAGCACGTCGACGTCGAGTTCGAGCAGTTCGTCGTTCGAGAGCTTCCGCGGCGCGTCGTACTTCATGACCGCCTCGGGCTCTTCCTCGTGGGTCGGCACGTCGTGCGTGTCGAGGCCGTCGGGGTCGTAGATGGCCCCGTTCACGTCGGAGACGGCGACGACCGTCGCGCCCTCGTCGTCGAGGAGTCGCGCGGCGGGCGCGCCGACCGAGCCGAAGCCTTGGACGGCGACGGTCGTGTCTTCGATGTCCCAGCCGAGGTCGTCGATGGCCTCGCGGGCGATGATGGCGACCGAGCGGCCGGGCGCGGTGTCGCGGCCCTCGCTCCCGCCGACGACCGGCGGCTTGCCCGTCACGACGCCCGCCTTCGTCTCGCCTTCCTGCATCGAGTAGGCGTCCATGAACCACGCCATCGTCTGGGCGTCGGTTCCCATGTCGGGCGCGGGGATGTCTTTCGTTGGACCGATGAAGGGGCGAAGCTCCTCTGCGAACCGGCGGGTGAGCCGCTCTTTCTCGTCGGTCGAGAGGTCCTTGGGGTCGACGACGACGCCGCCTTTGCCGCCGCCGAACGGGAGGTCCATCACGGCGCACTTCCACGTCATCCACATCGAGAGGCCGATGCACTCGGCTTCGGTCACGTCGGGATGGAACCGGAGGCCGCCCTTGTACGGGCCGCGGACGCTGTCGTGCTGGGCGCGGTAGCCGGTGTAGACGGCGGTCGAGCCGTCGTCGCGTTCGAGGGGCACCGAGACGCGGTGGACCTGATTCGGGTGTCGGAGCCGCTCGATGACGCCGGGGTCGACGTCGAGGTGCGCCGCCGCGCGTTCGAGCTGTCGGCGGGCCGTCTCGAGGGCTGTCTCTTCGGTCGGTTCGTCGTCCGTCGCGGTGGATGGTGCTGCGGATGCCATGATTGTCGTGCCGGCCGAGCGCCGGCTGTGCCGGGGGACAGACGCGTCGTCCCGCGCCCGCAGTGACGGCCGAATCACCGACCGAACGGCCGACCGAATCAGCCGCCATCGGGCGCTTTCGCAATCCTCTATTGTGGATAATTATAATGGTTGTTATCTAGTTTTGTTCGGGGCAATAGTTGTCACACGAGACGGTCGACCGGCACGATTTTATCACGGTCTATCACACGCACCAGTATGACCGGTCTGTACTACGAGGAGTTCGAGGTCGGCCGGACCATCGAACACGAGAAGCGCCGCACCGTCTCGGAGTCGGACAACCAGCGCTTCTGCGACATGACGATGAACCAGCAGCCGCTCCACCTCGACGCCGAGTTCGCGGCCGACTCGCAGTTCGGCGAGCGACTGGTCAACGGCCTCTACACGATGAGCCTCGCGGTCGGGCTCTCGATTCCCGACACGACAGACGGGACCATCGTGGCGAACCTCGGCTACGACGACGTGTCCCACCCGAACCCGGTGTTCCACGGCGACACGCTCCGGGCGCAGACGACCGTCCTCGACAAGCGCGAGACCTCCGACGGCGAGCGCGGCGTGGTGACGATGAAAGTGGAAGTGTTCAACCAGGACGACGACCTCGTCTGCGAGTTCGAGCGGACGGCGCTGTCGCTGAAACGCGAGTTCGCCGCCGACGCCGACGACGTGGACGACGCGGACGACTGAGTCGGCGGCCCGTTCCGGCCTCCGCAACCCACCCGCACCGTTTTCTCCCCGGCGTCGCTAGGCCGGTCATGGATTTCGACGGCCTCTCCGCGCTGACCGCGTCGGTCGCTGACCGGGCCGCCGCGGTCGCCGCCCGCGCACCGGACCCGACGATCGTCGCCCGGGTCGGCCTCGGCGCGATGGTGTTCGCCGCGGGCGTCCACAAGCTTCTGGACCCGCTTTCGTGGTCGGCCTACGTCGTTCCGTGGCTCGCGCCGCTGTTCGTCGTTTCGCCGGTGACGTTCATGCTCGCAAACGGCGTCCTCGAAGTCGGCTTCGGCGCGGCCATCGTCGCCGACCGCTACACCGCCCTCGCGAGCGCCGTCGCGGCCGTCTCGCTGTCGGTGACGTGTCTCTACCTCGCGGTCGTTTTCGTCGCAGAAGGCGGCCTGTTCGGCGACGTGCTCGCCCGCGACATCGGGTTGACGGGGCTCGCGTGGGCCGTGCTTATCGACTCGCTCCGGCGGCCTACCCGAACACCGTGACGAGGATGAGCTGGGTGTTCATCAGCCCGGCGACGCCCCACGGGACGGCCACGCCGATTGGAATCGCCCCGCGGTAGCGACTCGGGAGGACGCGCCACGCGACGACCGCGACCGCGAGCACGACGAGTTTCAGCGAGATGAGCGCGCCCACCGGCCCGAGCGCGGGGATGAGCGCGAGGACGACCGGATTCAGTTCGGCCAGCCCCCGGCCGAGGCCGTAGAGCGTCGTCAGCACGTCGAGGACGAACGCCAGCATCGTCACGGTCCAGAGGACGTGCTCGTCGCTCACCGCGTGTGCGAGTGCCGCGCGGGGCGTCTCGGGAAGGGGAACTTCGTGGCTCATGGCGGGCTATCGGCAGGCGACGACTCCCGAAGCCGCGACGAGACAGGGCAGGATGCGATGAGTGGGACGGGGCGGGAGTCGGCCGACGATGAGGTCCGTACCACCCCCGCCGTCCTCAGTACGAACCGCTTAGGTCAGTTACCGTGAGATTACCCGCCGAAAAAACGGAGCATTAACTCCCGACTCGGCTCAGAGGACGGTCCCGTGTTTCTTGTCGGGGAGCGATTTGTCCACGTCGGCGTAGAACTCGAAGCGGGCCGCAAGCTCGTCGCGAAGGGTCGACGGCGGGACGATTTCGTCGATGACGACCTCGCTCGCCATCCGGTGGGCGTCGATGTCCTCGCGGTACTCCTCGCGGAGTTCGTCTTCCATCCGCGCCCGTTCTTCGGGGTCGTCGACCTCGGCGAGCTTGTTCGCGTACACCGCGTTGATGGCGGCTTCGGGGCCCATGATGCCGATTTCGCCCGAGGGGAGCGCGATGACGCTCTCGGGGTCGTAGGCGGGGCCGCCCATGGCGTAGATGCCCGCGCCGTAGGCCTTCCGCACGATGACGGTCTGTTTGGGCACCGTCGCCGACGACGTGGCGTAGATGAACTTCTTGCCCTTCTCCAGGATGGCGTCCTTTTCGACCTGCGACCCGGCCATGAAGCCGGGCGTGTCACAGAGGTAGAGGAGCGGAATCTCGTAGGCGTCGCAGGTCCAGATGAACTCCGCGGCCTTCTCGGCGGCGTCGGGGAAGATGGCCCCCGACCGCTCGGTGGGCTGGTTGGCGACGATGCCGACCGGCCGGCCGTCGATGCGGGCGAACGCGGTGACGATTTCCTTCCCGTAGTCGGGTTTCAGTTCGAACACCGACTCGGCGTCGACGACGCGCTCGATGAGGTCGTGGGCGTCGTAGGGGCGGTTCGGTGACTCGGGGATGAGTTCGTCGATGCCGTCGGGGGAGTACCGCGGCGGTTTCGACTCGGCGCGCGGCGGCTTCTCGCCGGCCTTGTCGGGGAGGTAGGTGACGAGTTGGGCGACGAGTTCGCGGGCGTGCGCCTCGTCGCGGGCGACGAGGTCGGCGCTCCCGGACTCCTCGGCGTGCATCCGCGCGCCGCCGAGGTCCTGCATGGATATCTCCTCGCCGGTGACCATCTTCACCATGCGCGGCGAGGCGATGGCCATCGCGGACATCCCCTCGACCATGACCGTGAAGTCGGCGAAGACGGGCGTGTAGGCCGCGCCGGCGATACACGGCCCGTAGAGGACGCAAATCTGCGGGACGTACCCCGAGAGCATCGAGTGGTTGTAGTAATATTTCCCGATGCCCTCGCGGTTGGCGAAGAAGCCGGTCTGCTGGTCGATGCGGCCGCCCGAGGAGTCCATCAGGTAGAGCACCGGCTTGCCGGTCTTGAGCGCCCGCTGTTGCATGCGGAGGAACTTCTCGACGCCGCGGCGGGCCATCGACCCGGCTTTGACGGTGAAGTCGTTGGCCATGACGTGGAGGTCGCGGCCCTCGAACTCGGCGGCTCCCGTGAGGAGGCCGTCGCCCGGTAGGCGGGTGTTCGGGTCCGCCTCGTCGACCTCGGGGGAGTTCTCGTGCCACGAGTCGAAGTTGGCGAACTTGCCGTCCTCGAACGCCAACCCGTCGGGGAACCACAGGTCGAGGCGGTCGCGGACGAACAGCTTTCCCGATTCCGGCAGGCGCTGTTTGTACTTCTCGGGGCCGCCGCCGAGGATGTCCGCGATTTCCTCGCGGAGTTGCTCTTCGCGCTCGGTGGGTCCCATGTCGTCGTCCAGCGGGAAGGTGTCCGCGGGCGGTTCGGCGTCCGCGACGGCCTCCTCGCCGTCGCCGACGAAGACGTTCACGTCCGTCCCGAGGTGTCGCGCCAGCGCGTTGGCGATGGCCTCGGCCTCGTCGCCGGTCGCGCCGTCACCGATTCTGACCTTCATACTCGGTGATGCACCACCGTATTCAAAATGGTTTTCCATGCACGATTTGCCGGTCGGTCGAACGGGACCGGCGGCAGCCCGGCCGTAGTCGGTTTGGAGACCGGTCGCTATCGACTGCGGAGTTCGGAGAAAACGAGGTGCCCGGTCGGTTCGGTTCGCTCGACGCGGTTGATGCTTCGCCCGGGGGCCGACGGGTCGGGCGCGCTCAGTCCAGCGCGGCTTCGAGTTTCGCCACGAGGTCGGTGTTGCCGACGTACATCGGGGTCCGCGCGTGAAGTTCGTCTTTGTCCACGTCGAGGAGCGACTTCGTGCCGTCGGAAGTCGCGCCGCCGGCCGTCTCGATGACGTAGCCGATGGGGTAGCCCTCGAACTGAACGCGGAGTTTGCCCTCGGGCGCGGACTCCAGCGTCGGATACGCGAAGATGCCGCCGTAGGTGAGAATCTGGTTCACGTCGCCGATCATGGAGCCGCCGTAGCGGAGCTTGCGCGAGGGGTCCTGTTCGACCTCGCGGGCGAACGCCTCGAAGTCATCGGTCCAGTCGGGGACGCGGCCGCCGAAGCCGTACACCGACCCCTCGTCGGGGAGCGAAACGTCCTCGCGGACGAGTTCGTGGCTCGCGTCGTCGTGGATGACGTACTCGTCGACGGTGCCGTTGCGGGCGACAATCATCGTCATGACGGGGCCGTAGAGGACGTAGCCGGCGGCGACGAGGTCGCGCCCGTGGGCCGGCAGCGGGCCATCGTACACCGCGAAGATGGTCCCCATCGTGTTGTTCGGCTTCAGGTTCGACGAGCCGTCGAGCGGGTCGACAGCGACCGACAGCCGGCCGGTGCCCACGTCCACGGACTCGGGGCGCTCCTCGCTGGCGTACTCGCCGACGCCGTCGAGCGCGCCGATGCGCTCGCAGAGGAGGTCGTCGGCGAACACGTCGGCGGCCATCTGCGTCTCGCCGCTCGGGTTCTCGTCTTCGGCGGTGACGCGGCGACCGGGGAGGCCGGTCCGAATCTCGGGCGCGGTGCTCGCGATGATGTCGACCACGCCGTCGATGGTCCGCACGTCGCGGGCGGTGTCGGCGGTGTTGACGTCGGTCGTCGCCATCAGGCCCACCCCTCCGGGCGTCGGCGGGTCGTCGGCGAGTCGTCGGCGAGTCGAGCGCTGACCCCGAGCGTCGTCGGGGCGGGAGATACCGTCTGCGGGGAGTCGACGGCCGTGTCGGAACCGGGCATCATCTGATTCAAAATGGTGTAACTACCTATATAAAAACTGCGTCTAGAGTGGTTTAGGAGATATTGCCGAATCCAGTCGTTATGAGGGTCGTAACAAAATATTACGGGAGAATCCACTTCGAATAGAAATTACTACTCAGATAGTAAAAATTCGGACGGTAGTCAGAACCGGCGGTTACTCCATGGCGTCGCGCGCCTGACCCTTCCACGCGCTGACGACGGTCGGGTCGATTTGGAGGGCGTCGGCGACGTGTTCCGGGTCGGCGGTGGCGAGTCGCCTGACTGAGCGGACGCCCGCCTCGGCGAGCAGTTCGGCGTCGGCCTCGTCGATGCCGGCGAGCGTCGTGAGCGGTTCGGGCTTCGACCGCTCGCGCCACGCTTCTTCGGCCGCGAGCGCGTCTCCCGACCCGTCGGTCGACGCGCCGGCCGTCTCCCGCCCGGTTGGCGTCCAATCGCCCGACGCCGTGGGCTCCGAGGGGGCGTCCTCGTCGCCGTCTGACTCCGACCCCGACGGAGTCCAGTCTCCGTCTCGCGCCGGACCGCTCGTCTCCGTCGCCTCGCCCCGGCCGTCCGGGGTCCAATCGCCGGTGTTGCTGTCGCCGTCGCCGTCGTCGCTGTCGCCGGTGTCGGCATCGTCACTCGCGTCCCAGTCGCCCGAACTTGCGGCGACCCACGCGCGCTCGTCGTCGCCCAGTCCGCGGACCTGCGAGGAGCGGCGGTCGAGGTCGTCGCCGGAGTTGAACGACCACGAAAGCGAGTGCCAGCGCCGAATCTTCGCCGCGACGCCGGGGTTCGTCCCGGCGGCGACGAGGTCCCGGTAACACACCTCGCCGTCGACGATAGCGGCCGCGTCGATGTTCGCCTGGGCGAGACAGTCGGCGGTCGCCGGGCCGACGTATTTCAAGGCCTCTAACTCGGTCGGGACGCCGTCGCTCGCGCGGTCGCCCCGCGGTCTGAGCAGGTGGGTCAGCGCCTCAGCAGGGTCTCTCGGCCCCTCGTCCGGTCCGTTCCCCCGGTTTGCGCCCTCGGCGTCGCTCGGGCGCGCGTCCGAGACGGCTTCCCCTCCGTCCCCGCCCGCGTCGTCTTCGTCGTATCTGCCGGCGTCGTTCACCCCAGTCACCGTTGCATATCCCCATTCTTGCCCCCGACTTGAGTCTTCCCGTGACAGTCACGAGTCTGTCACTATTCCGAACGCATCGGCAAGTTTTACCACCCTCCCTCGCGCAGACCCGGATATGTACGATACCGAAGATATCGACACGGTGGGCGTCGTCGGCGCGGGAACGATGGGCAACGGCATCGCGCAGGTGGCCGCGATGGCCGGCTACGACGTGGTCATGCGCGACCTCGAACCCGAGTACGTCGAGCGCGGCCTGTCGGCCATCGACGACAGCCTCTCGCGGTTCGTCTCGAAGGAGAAACTGACCGCGGACGAGGCCGACGCCGCGAAGGCGCGCGTCGCGGGGACGACCGAGCTCGCGGACCTCGGGGACTGCGACCTCGTGGTCGAGGCCGCCGTCGAGAACATGGACGTGAAACGCGACATCTTTGCCGACCTCGACGACATCGTCCCCGAGGGCGTCGTGCTGGCGACGAACACCAGCACGCTCTCCATCACGACCATCGCGGCCGCGACCGAGCGCCCCGAACTCGTCGTCGGCCTCCACTTCATGAACCCCGTGCCGATTATGAAGGGCGTCGAGGTCGTCCGCGGTGAGAAGACCGACGACGACGTCGTCGCGTTCGCCCACGACTTTTCGGAGGCCCTCGGCAAGGAGACGTGGGAGTCCGACGACAAGCCCGGCTTCGTCACCAACCGCATCCTCATGCCGTGGCTCAACGAGGGCATCCGCGCCTACGACGAGGGCGTCGCCTCGAAGGAGGATATCGACCGCGGCATGACCCTCGGCACGAACGTCCCGATGGGGCCGCTCACCCTCGCGGACCACATCGGCCTCGACATCTGTCTGGACGCCTCCGAGACGCTGTTCGAGGAGCTCGGTGACCGCTACAAACCGGCGTACCTGCTCAAGCGCAAGGTCGCGGCGGGCGACCTCGGCAAGAAGACGGGCAAGGGCTTCTACGAGTACGACTAAGGAGACGAGCGTCGGTTCCCGGCGGCGCGGGCGTTCGTTCACTCCCGGCCGCGGGGCGGCGAAACTGTTGCCCCGCGAAGGGGAAGGCTATCAATCCTGAAACCCTGCGCGAACGCTTTTTATGCCGTCCCGCGTGAAACTCTCTCAATGATTACGGTCGAGAACCTGCGGAAGACCTACGGCGACTTCCCCGCCGTCGTGGGAAGCGACTTCTCGGTCGAGTCGGGCGAGGTGTTCGGCATCGTCGGCCCCAACGGCGCGGGGAAGACGACGACGCTGAAGATGCTCGCCGGACTCGTCGAACCGACCGGCGGGTCGGCGTCGGTGCTCGGATACGACCCCGAGGAGCCGGCGATGCGGCGCAAACTCGGCTTTCTCCCCGAGGAGTCGCCGCTGTACGAGGACATGACCGCGCGGTCGTATCTCCGGTTCTTCGCCGACCTCTACGACGTGCCCCGCGACGTGGCCGACGAGCGCACCGGCGCGGTGCTCGACCGCCTCGACCTCGAATACCGCGACCGCCGACTCGGGGACATGTCGAAGGGGATGAAACGCAAGGTCGCCATCGCCCGGTCGCTCGTCAACGACCCCGACCTGCTCATCTACGACGAACCGGCCAGCGGCCTCGACCCGCTGACGACGAACGTCGTCTTGGAGTTCGTCCGCGAACTCCGCGACGAGGACAAGACCGTCGTCTTCAGCGCGCACAACCTCTTTCACGTCGAGTCCATCTGCGACCGCGTGGTCATCATGAACCGCGGGGAAATCATCGCCCGCGGGACGGTCCCCGAGATTCGCGCGGAACACGGCGAGACGACCTACCGCGTGTTCACGACCGTCCCGCTCGCGGAGACCTTGCCCGCGGACGACGACCTCGAAAGCGACGGCGAGGAGCGCCACGTCGCCGTCGTCGACGAGATGTCGGCCGTCGAGTCGCTCCGCGAGCGCGCCGAGGCCGCCGGCGGCCGCGTCGCCGACATCCGAACCGACGAGGCGTCGCTGGAGGACATCTTCCTCCGCCTCGCCCGCGAGGCACCGACGACGAGCGAAGCCGAGGGCGGCCGCGGGCAGGCCGCTGACGGCGAGCACGAGTACGCCGACGACGAGCGCGAACAGCGCGTCGCCGGAGGACGCGGGCAGTCGTGACCGACCTCCGAACCCGACTCGTCGCGCACGCCCGGACCGTGCTCCGCATCGCCCGCTGGGAGGTGTCGCGCTCGGCGGGGACGCTCGACCGCCGGACCGCCGCAATCGGTCTCGTCGCCGTCCTCGTCGCCGGCGGCATCGCGGCCGGCGCGGCGGGCGGCGGCGTCTCGCTCGACCGCGACCTCTACCGCGTCGGTATCGCCGGCGACAGCCCCTACTACGACGCGGTCGACCGGTCGTCGGCGCTCGACCCGCGGCCCGTCTCGGACCCGAACGTCGAACTCGTCGTCAGCGAGACGCACGTCTCGGTCGTCGACACGCAGACCGGCCGGGCCGCCTACGCCGCGTTCCGCGACGCGGTCCAGTCGTACAACGAACGACAGATGGCCCGCGAGGAGAACCAGTCGGCCGCGTTCCCGGTCGTCGTGGACCTCCAGTACCGCGAGCGCGACGCGCTCGTCCCGGCCGGAAGCCGCGTCGACGGCGGTGCGGGCGGAGGTGGTGGCGGAGCCGGGACCGGTGACGGCGGCGGAGCCGACGCCGGAACCGGAGCCGGGAGCGGCGCGTCCGGTGCCGGTGACGGTGCGGGCGGGACATCCGGCGGCGGCCCGAGCGCGTCCGACGCCGCGGCGGCCGACGACGGCAGCGTCGACGCCCCGTCGCTCGGCGGGATGGCGGGCCTCTTCGGCGGCGACACCAGCGGGTCGCCGGCGAGCATCAGTCCACCGTTCCCGTTCGCCTCGCTCGTCCTCGCCTTCGCCTTCCTCGTGCCGATGAACTTCGTGATTCAGGCGTACGGGTCGAGCATCCTCAACGAGCGCATCAACCGCCGCGGCGAACTGCTCCTCGTCGCGCCCATCTCGCCGGGCGACATCGTCGCCGGCAAGACGCTGCCGTATCTGCTCGGCACGGTCGGCATCACCGTCGCCATCGCGGCGGCGGTCGGCGGCGGCGTCGTCTCGGTGGCCGCGGTCGTCCCCGTCGGCCTCCTGTTCCTCGCGTCGACGTTCGTCGGCGCGATGTTCGCCCGCTCGTTCAAGGAACTCACGTTCGTCACGGTGACGGTGTCGGTGTTCCTGACGACGTACACGTTCGTCCCGGCCATCTTCACGAACGTCACGCCCATCGCGCTCATCTCGCCGTTGACGCTCGTCGTGCGCGACCTCGCGGGCGAGTCGATTCCGCTCGGCGAGTTCCTGTTTTCGGTCGGGCCGATTCTCCTCGCCGCGGGCGTGTTGTTCCTCCTCGGCGTCGGCGTCTACCGCGAGGAGGACATGTTCACCCAGCGACCGGTCCCGCTGAAGTTCCTCGACGCGCTCGACAGCCGCATCTCCCGGGCGCGCTCGGTTGCGACCCTGTCGGCGCTGTCGATTCCGTTCGTCTTCATCGCGGAACTGCTGGCCATCGCCGTGCTGTTCGTCCTCCCGGTGGACCTGACCGTCCCGATGGTGCTCGTCGCGGTCGCGGTCATCGAGGAGTTGGCAAAAAGCCTCCACGTCCTCGCCGCCTTCGAGAAGGCGCGCTTTTCGCGGACGCTCCGGTCGTCGCTCGTCCTCGGCGGGCTCTCCGGCCTCGGCTTTTTCGTCGGCGAGAAGTTCACCGCCATCGCCCAACTCGCCGGGTTGCAGTCGCTCACGCTCGGGCAGACCGCCTTCGCGCCCTCCGGCGTCGGCATCGCCGGCGGCACCGGCGTGAGCGCCCTCGTCGTCCTCGGCCTGTTCCTCGCGCCGCTCGTGCTCCACGCGGTGACCGCCAGCGTGACCGCCTTCGGGGCGAGTCGGGGGCGCTCGGCCTACGGCGTCGCGCTCGTGGGTGCAATCGCCATTCACCTCGGCTACAACCTTCAGGTGGTGAACGCCCTTGGGTAGCCCGCGACTCGCCATCGCTCGGCGCGAACTCGGGAGTCTCCGCAAGGAAAAGACCATCGTGCTGGCGCTGGCTATCCAGCTGTTCGTCGCGGCGTTCTCGTCGTTCCTCGTCGTCGGCCTCGTCTCGCTGTACGACCCCGGCGCGGCGAGCTATCAGGTGGACGTGGCCGTCGCGGGCGACGAGGAGGCCGTCGAGGACCTGCTTCGGGCCGTCGGGTCCGAAGACGGGCTCAGCGGGCGACCGTACGCCTCCACGTCGGCAGCGATGACGGCGTTCCACGAGCGGGAGGTCGATGCCGTCTTAGAGGCGTCGACGGGAGAGGACGGCAGGATACGGGTCGCGGCGGTCGCGCCCGACACGGGCGTGGAGACGACGGCGGTCGTCACCCGCCTCCGCGACGCGCTCCGCGAACTGGAGCGCAACGAGCGCGCGGAACGGCGCGCCTTCCTCGAAACGGACCCGCTTTCCCTCCCGCCGGCGGCGGAGTCGAGCCCGTACTTCGGCTTCACCTACACGGTGCTCGTCCCGCTGTTATTGTTCCTGCCCGTGTTCATCTCGGGGTCGCTGGTGGTCGACTCGCTCACCGAGGAAGTCGCCCGCGGCACGCTCGAACTCCTGCGGGTCGCGCCCGTGAGCTTCGCGGCCGTCGTGGACGGAAAGCTCCTCGCGGCCGGCGGACTGGCTCCGGTGCAGGCCGTCGCGTGGATGCTGCTCCTCCACCTGAACGGGACGGCCATCGAGAGCGTGCCCTGGCTGTTCGGCATGGTCGCCGGGCTCTCGGCCGTCGTCGTCGCCCTCGGCGCGGCGGTGGCGATTACCTCGCCCGACCGCCGGGTCGCACAGCTCCTGTACTCCATCGGCGTGCTCCTCGTCTTCGCGGGCACGTCGTTGCTGCCGCTGAACCCCGCGAACACGGCCGCGCGACTGGCGCTCGGGACCGCGGGCGTCGGCGCGAGAGCCGCCGTCGCGGGGCTCGTCTTCGTCGGCGTCGTCGCGCTCGTCGGCCTCCGGGTCGTCGTCGACCGAGTGGACCCGAACGAACTCGGCTGAGACCCGGTGTCCCCGCCCCGCTCTCGGTGTTCGTGGCCGGCTTTCTCGCGACACCGCACCGGAAGTCGTACATGCCCCGAGTCCGAGAGGCGACACATGGCACTCGGAGGCACCGCGAAGAAGCTCCAGAAGGTCGCAGAGATGGCCGAAGACGTGTACAAGAAGCTCAACGAACTGCGCGAGCAGATCGTCGAGGTCCGCGAGACGGTCAACGAGACGAAGTCGCGCGTCGACCGGCTCGAAGCCGAAAACGCCGAACAGCGGGCGATTCTCGAAGCCATCGCGGAGGAACAGGGCGTCGACCTCGACGCCGCCATCGCGCAGGCGCACATCTCCGAGGCCGAGGACGACGCGGCCGGCGACGAGACCGCCGACGCCGATGCCGACGCGTCGAGTGACGCCACCACCGACGACGCGTAAGCACGCCGACTCTCCGACTCTCCCCGTTTTCTGTCGGTTTCGCACCCAGCCCTAGCCTCGTCTCGGAGTCCCCGAGAGGCGACCGTGCTCGACCGATACGACCCGACCCACCCACGCGCCGACCTCCGACGAGGGGGACAACGGGATGAAAACGTTCAGGGTCAGGGGCAACTTTTGCCCGCGTATGACCACGCACCGCGAACCCTTCGACTCGGTGCTCGACACCGTCGGCGAGACGCCGCTCGTCAGGGTCCACGCGTCGCCCGACGAAGTTCCCGTCTACGCGAAGCTCGAATCGTTCAACCCGGGCGCGAGCGTCAAAGACCGCATCGGGAAGTACATGCTCGAACGGATGCTCGAATCGGGCGAACTCCCCGAGGGCGGCACCATCGTCGAGCCGACCGCCGGTAACACCGGCATCGGCTTCGCCGTCGCGGCCGGACAGCTCGGCATCCGCGCGGTGTTCGTCGTCCCCGAGCGGTTCAGCGTGGAAAAACAGACGCTCATGCGCGCGCTCGGAGCCGACGTGGTGAACACGCCCACCGAAGACGGGATGGGCGGCGCTATCGACCGCGCACACAAGCTCGCCGACGAACTCGACGACGCCGTCGTCCCCCAGCAGTTCTCCAACCCGCTCAACCCCGAGGCGCACTACGAGACGACCGCGCCCGAGATTTACGACGCGCTCGACGGCGAGGTCGGCGCGCTCGTCGCCGGCTGCGGCACCGCGGGCACGCTGATGGGGATGGCGCGCTACGGCCGCGAGCGCAACGAAGACACGTTCGTCACCGCGGTCGAACCCGAGGGGTCGCTCTACGCCAGACTCCACGGCCGCGACGTTGCGGAGGCGTCGTACAAGACCGAGGGCATCGGCACACACGACCCCGCGACGAACGAGCTGTTCGACCCCGAGCTGGTGGACGAAATCGTCCAAATCGCTGACCGCGACACCCACGACGAGATGCGGCGCCTCGCCGCCGAGGAGGGCCACCTCGTCGCGTCGAGCGCCGCCGCCAACTCGCTGGCCGCCGTCGACGTGGCCGAGCGCGCCGCCGCCGGCGACCTCGACCTCCCGCACGACGCCGTCGTCACGGTCTTCCCCGACTCCTCGGAACGATATCTCTCGAAGGGCGTCTACGGCGACTTCGAGTCGTGGGAAGGGTAGAACAGGCCGGCCGGAAGCTGACCCCGGTCGAATCGCCGGTTCAGCGGGCGCTCAGGCGAGCCGCGAGTGCTCGACCTTGAAGCACTTGTCCTGAACGAACGAGAGTCCGGCTTCCTCGGCGCGGGCGGCCGCGTCGTCGTCGCGGATGCCGAGTTGGAGCCAGACCGCCGCCACGTCGCCGCGGTCGGCCGCGCGCTCGATTGCGGCGTCGACGATGTCGCCCGCCTCCTCGGACGGTCGGAACACGTCCACGAGGTCGACGTCTTCGTCCACGTCGGCCAGCGAGTCGTACGCCGTCTCGCCGAGGATTTCGTCGTGGAAGGGGTTGACCGGGACGACGCGGTAGCCGTGGCGCTGCATGTACGCCGGGATGTCGTGGGCCGGCTTGCCGGCCGTGGCCGAACAGCCGACGACCGCGATGGTCTCGGCGTCGAACAGCGCGCGGATGTCGTCGTCGCTGGTGATGGGCATACCTACGACGTGGCCGTCTGCGGATAAAAACGTCCGGCGGCTGTGCGGCGCGGCCGCCGTCCCAGTCCGGCGCGCGCGCCGAGCCGGCTAGTGGTCCGCGATGCGGATGTCCGGCGGCGCGTCCTCGTGGGTCGTGATGATGCCGTCGAACAGCTGTTTGATGGTGTTCATCGTCCGGTCGTCGTGGGCGTCGGCGTCGATGGTGAACACGCCGAGGCCGCCGACGCTCTGGATGCGGCCGGTGAACACGTGCAGAAACCGAAAGACGGTCTGGAGGTCGGCGTACATCAGCAGCGTCGAAAGCGAGTGGAGCATGATGCGGTTCTCCGGCAGCCCGCGGTCCTGGTAGTACTCCTGGAGGATTTCCGAGAGCTTGATTCCGATTCCGGTCATGTCGACCGGTGACGACGTGTACCGGATTCGGTCGTCGTCGCGGACCTCGCCGACGCCCTGCTGTTTCGTGACGCAGTCGACGACCGCGACTGGCTTGCCCTCGTAGTCGAGTCGCTTGCCGAAGTCGTTGAGGATGCGGTCCGCGCCGTCTTTGGTCGTGACGATGACGGCCCCCTCACCGCTCCGGGTCCCCTCCGCGAGGATGTCGAGCGCCAGCGAACGCTTGCCGGTCAACGCCGGTCCGACGAGGAGGAGGTTCGTGCCCGGTTCGACCTCGACGTCGAGATCAGCGCCCAGATTATACATACAGGTACCTCGGCTCGATGTCGTCGACTCCGAGGAACGCGCTCGCGTGACGCTTCCGCTCGCCGGGGGTCATCGGATAGTACGATGATACAGTGAGCCGGTAATATTCTTTTTGATTGGAGGATCGAACAGTTCCGGCTCGTCGGGGCGTTCTCCGGGAACTTGCCGATTGCCCGTCCACAATCACTTATAAGAGACTTCCCGCTGGCGCCGTCGCCCGTCCGAGGATGAACGCGAACGCCGCCAAGAACATCCCGTGTTTGAGTCGGCGCTGGGCCGCGGCCGGATTACCGAACGACTGCGCGGTGGCGGCGAGCATGAGCGCGTCGGCGGGGACGACCACGCCGAGATACGCCAGTCCGAACTCCCCCCGGACGAACGGCACCGCGCTCGCGCCGACGGCGACCACGAGGACGACCGCGCCGAGCCACAGCGACGCCGCCTCGCCGACGACGATGGGGAGCGTTCGAAGTCCCTCTTCTCTGTCGCCGCCGATGTCCTCGACGTCTTTGACGATTTCGCGGGTCAGCGTCGCCAGCGCGGCGAGCACACAGAGGACGACCGCGCCCAACGGTTCGCCGATGGCCGCGCCGCCGAAGAGGAACGTCGAGCCGGTGAGCGCGGCGACGACGACGTTGCCGACGCCGGGGAGACCCTTGAAGAACTCCGTGTACGCGAGGAGCGCGACGAGGTTGACCACGGCGATGGCGATGGCGACGACCGGGAGGACGAGCGCCGAGACGACCGCGCCGCCGAACAGCGCGACGCTGAACCACTTGGCCTCGGGCGCGGTCACCGCGCCGCGGGGAATCGGCCGGTCCGGGCGATTGATGCGGTCGATATCGCGGTCGAAGTAGTCGTTGATGGCGTTGCCCGCGCCCGTGGCGAACACGGTGGCGAGCATCGCCGCGACGACGACGAGCGCGTCGCTCGGTGACGCCCCGGCGACGAACGCCCCGGTGAACGTGAGAACGCCGGCAGCGACTGCGTTTCCCGGTCGGGTGAGTTCGACGAACCCGCGCGCTCGCGTACCGAGAGACATACCACGTACTGTTCGGAGACCGCGTATAAATCGCGCGGAGTCGCCGCCCCGAATCAATCCATTTAAAGCAATCCACGACAGACGAAGTCATGTAGGGCGCTTAGCTCAGTCTGGACAGAGTGCTTGGCTTCGGACCAAGTTGCCACGGGTTCAAATCCTGTAGCGCCCATCCAAAATTTAGGTCCTTCGGGGCCGAAATTAAAAAGCCGAGAGAGGGCTCTACGCCGTCGATATCGGCCAAATCGGGCGTTTCTCAAAACCGGCGAGAAAATTATTCCCTCAGCTCCCATGCAACGGGTCGCCGCCGTCGGGCGAAATTAGAAGCCAAGAGGGGTGCATGATAGATGTCTCACGTTCGTCACGAGAGACATCTATGGCGGTACGTTCGATACCACTGCGGCAGCTGCAAAGCCTGGTGTCTCGTCGACCACGCTGAGCGCGCCGCGAAGATGCGCGAGTGCAAAGACTGCGCGCGCATCCCCGCCATCGAGGACGAGATTCGAGACCATCGTCTCACCTCGCTCCTGTGGGCGCACCAACTGGCCGCAGAAACCACCGCAAGGACCGGAACAGCGGAGGGCGGGTCCCAGTCCGCCCGGAGCGGCCGGAAGCAGGGGCTTGCCCCTGACCCGGAAGCCGGTCCGCACGAGGCCCGCGGCCGCGGGCCTCGAACGAGTGGCGGTAAGGCCCAGTGCCGTCTGAGCGATTTCATCCGCACAGACGGGGGTAGCAGTGAGTAACGCGGGCACCCGTGCCCCCGGCGCTCACGACTCACCAGCCGCGCGTGCGGTCTCTCGGAGCGATAGATGAGCGTCGGGAAACGCTCATCGTCCGAAATCGCGGACGTATGGGGCTCTCAACTCCGTCCAGACCGATGTAAAGATACCTACCTCGTGGACTACCTGGGCGACCTCGGCCTGCTGGCCTACGGGTACGACCCGGCAGACCCGGACGACGACCTCGAACTCCGCGGGCGCGACCGCGACCGCGTACGGCTGGTAAAGCGCATCTCGACCTCGCCAGAGGGGATTTACCTGCCGACGCTCGTCTCCGAGTGCGTCAAGGGTCAGTACATCGGACAATGCGAGCGGTTCGACGGGAGTGACCCGGATTACCAGTTCGTCTACCGGTTCCTGAACGACCTCGACGGGCACGACCCCCAACTCATCGAAAAACGCCAGTCTGACGGCATGACGATGGTCACCCCGACAATTCGCCTACTTGACTTGATATCAGAAGGCATTACTCAAACAACCAGGGAACGCGACGACCTGCTGTACGACCGGCATTTCTGCGAAAACTACCTGAGAACCGCGAATGAGGTCGATGACTGGGGTCGGGACCTGCTGGAAGACTCTTTACATCGGTACCTCAAGCGCATCGAGAACTACCAACTACTGTTCGACGTCCACTTCTGCGGGCGACGCGGCGGCGACACCACCCGCCGGATGACGAAGCAGTACAACACCCGCTTCAACTCCCAAGGGCGACTGCGAAAGACGTGGGCGCGGTACAACAGCGCGCTCGAACACGCCTACGAGAAGTACGACAACGCCGTCTTGATGACGCTGACGACGGACCCTGGCACGTACGACGACCCGACTCGACCCGACCCGCGCTCGCTGTACGACGGCATCTCGTCGATAAACCCGAACTTCAACCGGCTCCTCTCGTACTTCGATTCGGACCCGTCGACGAAAGACGACACCAGGAAGGACGGCGTTCCCAGTTGGTCACCGGCGCTCGACGGCAAAGTGACCGGGCGACCTCGCTACCGGCCGCCGTACCTGAAAGCTCTGGAGTTCACCGAGAAGGGCTACGCGCACCTGCACGTCCTGATGTTCGACGTTCCGACTCGTGAGAGCGATGGAATGCCGTTCCTGATAGACAAGGCGGAGCTAGAACGGAAGTGGAAGGACTACGGCCAGGGTCAAATCGTCGATCTCTATCCACTCGTGTTTCGGGACGACCTCGACGAAGTCGGGAACTTCGGCACCAAAACGCTCGTCGACGACGACGGCGACCAGTTCGAAGTTCCGGTCTCGAAAGGATTCGTGGACTGGTACCGCTACGGCGACCACGACCACGGCGAGGAGTGGATAGCGAAGAACGCGAGGTCTCACGACCTCATCGAGTTCTACGACGACGAGAGCGGCGAGGACGGCGACGAACAGATGCAAAGCCGGACGGCTGGCGCGTACCTCGGAAAGTACCTCTCGGCCACCTTCGGTTCCCTGCTCGAAGCCTCGGAGTCGTTCGCCGACGCGAAAGAATCGGATTCGTACGCGGACAAGGCGGCGACGTGGAAACTCGGCCTCTACTGGGCGACCGGCAGGCGGTTCTGGTCCATCTCACGAGACATCGAGAAAGCGATAGAGAGGCCCGAGCACCTGCAAGACCCGGACGTTCGGCACGCCGTTCGTGAGCTCTCTATCGACTCTCTACAGCTCGCGTGCGATGGCGCGACAGTCGAAGAACTCGCGCTCGACGACGTAGTGACACCAGGCGTCGAATCGACGCTCCCGGAGAGTGCCGATTTCTATTGCCATATCGACTACCTGGGCTGTTACGCCTACTGGGATATGCCGACGGCCGACGCGACGGCTGCCAACCTCGAACACGTCGAAGACTACGTTGCTTCGGGAGGACAGCCGGAATACCCCGATGTTGGTGGTGAGAAGCCCCCGCCGGTCGCTGACGTGTGGGGATGACGTAGGAACCTACCCTGTCCGGTGATTCCACTTTCACACGGCTGGTAGGTACGACTAGTACCTACTAACGGAGTTGTCTAGTTGCAATGGCGTCTGAACCAATGTCGTTCGACGACTTCGAAGAAACGCAAGTCGAAGACGACTACGACGACGGAGTAGAGGAAATCAAGTTCGAAGTAGACGAGCCGGTCATCGGCGTTATCGTCGATATCGACCACGACGTGGGACCGAACGAAAACGACGTAATCCACCTCGCCCGCGGCGGCGACCTCAGCGACCGGGTGAAGTTCTGGTCGAACGGCCAGATTCGCCGGACCATCGACAAGAAGGGTCTCGGCAACGGCAGCTGGCTGGCAGTCAAGAAGACCGCCGAGACGCGGACGTACGAAATCGAGCATGACGACGGCTCGACCGAAGAACGCGAGTACCACGTCTTCGACGTGAGGGGCGAGTAATGGCGTCGCGCTACTCGCAGGGCCTCGGTGGCCTCGCGTCGGACTATGCGATGTTGCGGACCATCCCGGCGCTGCTGTCTGTCGTGTTCGTCGCGACGGGCCTGTACGCCTTCGGCGGAATCTCCGACATTACCATCACGTGGCTGTCGAACTACACGCTGACGAGCGAGCACGCGACGCTCGGCAGCATTCTCGTGTACGCGCTGGCGTTCATGTCGAGCGAGACGAAATCGCTCGAACACTACGAGCCGTGGGAAATGGCGTTCATCGTCGCGTCGCCCGCTGTCATCCTCGGCTGGCAGTACGTGACCGAAATCAAGGACCTCCTGCTCGGACTGGGCGACCCGCTGGGCGCGCAAGTCGCGTTCCTGATTACGGTCGTCGGCTGGGCGGTCGCCGTGAGGTAACCCGACCATGACACTTCCTTTCGGCCTCACCAGACTGCAAGCGACTGCGACGCTCGGCTACCTCGCCGCGTGTCTCGGTGCAGCTGCGTTCATCATCACGGGGGGTCTCTGATGCGCGAGTTCGCTCGACGCGGGCTCGCGGTCGTGTTCGCTGTGCTGCTCGTGACTGCTGGCGCTGCTGGCCCGGCGACGGCCACGCTCGGATTCCAAGACTGCGACATCTCCGATTCCGCGATTTCGGCGTTCATCAACAGTCTGATTAACCCGAACGGAGACGAGTGTCGGTTTAACCCGACCGACTCGACGCTCGACCTCGACGGCACGCAAGACAAGGTAGAGTTGTACTCTGCGGCGTCGGCTGAGAAGACGGCGCTCGACTCGTACAACACGGCGATGGACAACTACCTGAACGACACGGAGTCGGTCGCGTGGATGAAAGCGCAGGTTGCTGTCGCTGAGGCGTACGAGGACGGTAAGACGAAAGAGCAGGCGCGTATCGACGCGAGACGGGCGATTGCTGACTACTACGCTGTCAAGCAGAAGAACGACATTGCGCGGTGGAATGCGACCGTCTCGGCGGCTGAGATGAGCATCGAAGAACGCTCCGAGTCGGAGCCGATCAACAACTCGTCTTACGTCACGAAAGACGACTTCGCACAAGTCGATAGCGGGAGTGGCTGGTCTGTCTCGAAGACCTACGAGGGCGTGAACACGTCGTCGGTGACTCTCGTCAATGATTCGTCTGCTGACGTGCTCGCCTACAACTACACTATCGGAGACGGGTATAACGGCGTCAGCACGTACGAGACGTACTACGTGACTCCGGCCCGGCACGAGTGGTTACAGATAGATGGTAACTTCGGCTGGGGTTTCCGCGGCTGGACTATCGCCGCGCCGAACAGCAACTACGATTCGATGACCTTCATCGAACACCAGTCGTTCGCTGACCGTTGGAACCGCTACGAGACGAAGAACGACGACCTCCAAGCGGAGGCGTCGAACTTCGTGAATGCGACGTACGACGACTTCGCGGCTGGAAACATCAACTCGTCCGACGTGATTAGCGCGAACACGGCGATGTTCGAGTACGGTACCCAGTCGGGTTCCGACTCGACCTCGCTGTACGACTCGACGGCGGCGCTGGCTCTGATGGGCTTCGACGTGCCGGATATGCAGTCGTCCGGACTGATGAACGTCACCGACCAGTCGGGAACGACGAACGTCACCTATCAGGGTCTCGTGCTGGCTCGGTCCGCACCTAACGGGTCGTGGTCCGTCAACACGACGTACAACGCCTCGACCATCGACGGCCCGGTGTTCGTTGCGACCGCGACCGGCGAGAAGATCGACCTCGACGGCAACTTCACCATCACCGAGATAACTGCCCGCGACGGGTCTTCGGTGCAGTCGCAGAACACGACGACGTACGTGTACAAGACGACGAACACGAGCGAGTTCGTCACCATGACGAACGAACTCGAAGGCCTCCGTCAGGAGATTGAAGAACGCGAACAGTCGTCTGGTGGCTCGGGTGGCTCCGGTGGTCTCAACTCGCAGATGCTCGGTATCGCGCTGCTGGTCGGCGCTGCTGCGGTGCTACTCATCCAGCGGGAGGGCAACGAGTAGGATGTTCGTCTTCCTGCTGAAGCGGCTCCCTATCGGAA
>Ga0207754_100068_pt1 | contig 97013 bp, 96 predicted proteins | sample A23E1SouthBayCA_FD_187728 | JGI IMG/M metagenome (GOLD analysis project Ga0207754, IMG submission 187728) | Aerobic enrichment media microbial communities from Eden Landing Ponds, California, USA - A23 E1 (SPAdes) | ecosystem: Environmental > Aquatic > Marine > Unclassified | place: Emeryville...
GCCGCGGCCTGCCGCAAGCCGAGGAAGAAGGCGTCGAGGACGCTCGCGAAACTCACCACGAGGATGGGAACCAGTTCCCTGAGCACCGCGGCGAACTCCGACGGCGGGATGACCGCACCGCCGGTCAGCGGGTCGAACGCCTCCGCCGGAACGAACAGCGCGGACACCGCGAACGTGAGAAGCACCCAGAACGCGGCCCGCCGCCAGCGTCGCAGGTACAGATGCCCGAGGCCCGTGATGACGAGGCCGAGTATCGCGGCGAGCCAGGGGCGGAGTTTCGTGAGTGCGGACATACGTAGACTCGATTGGGATTCGCTCATGAGAGTTCCGTTCGTAAAGCGTCGGTGGAGTCGTGGTCGGGGTCGGAAGCCGGAGCCAGTTCGCGTGCGATACAGCGGCCGGGGAGCGGTAAACGGATGCGACGGTTCGGGTTGTGGAGGTTCGGGCGGTCCGCTTGCGACCGCCCGCACGCCCGAGCAACACGCGACGGTTCGTGGTGAGCACGTATAAATCAAACAGAACTACAAACGGATTCGGCGTTTCATCGTCGCCCGCGCGGCCCGGAAGTCTCGCCGTCGCCCGCGCTCGGTGGGACGACGAGTGTCGGAACCTCGGCGTGGCGGACGACGCGACTGACGACGGTTCCGGCGGCACGGTACCCCGCAAGCCGAGCCTCGTCGTCCCCACCGACGCCGAGGACGACCGCGTCGGCTCCCGTCCGTTTGACGTGCGCCAGCAGTTCGGCCGCGGGGACGCCGGTTCGGACGGTTCCGCCTGACTCGACGGCGTCTCTCGCGGCCGCGGCGGCGACGGCGTTCACGCGGGCTCTCGCCTCGGTTTCGAGCGTCCGGCGCGCCTCGCGTGACGCGGTTTCGGCACCGCGCTCGTCGACGACCGCGAGCGGTTCGAGAACCCCGCGAGTCGCCGCGGCGATGCGACGAGCCAGCGTCTCGGCCGACGCGGACGGCGCTCCGTCGGCGGCGAGGAGCGCCACCCGCCGGTACGTCGGCCGGGGTGACGCCGACGGGACGACGAGCGTCGGAACCGGCGGCGCGTCGAGGACGCGCTCCGCGACCGACCCGACGAGGAACCGACCGGGACCCGAGCGGCCGTGGCGGCCGAGAACGAGGAGGTCGCCGTCACCGACGACGCGTTCGACCGCTGTCGCGACCGGTCCGCCGACGACTTCCGAAGTCAGACGAACGCCCGCGAGGAGCGCCCGACGCGTGACCGCGCCGACGGCTTCCTCCGCTTCGAAGGCGGCGCTGGCGGGCGCTCCGGCGGTTTCGGTTTCGGTCGTCTCGGTCGCGGAGGACTGTGGCGTGCCGGTCGCGGAGACGGCGTGGAGCGACGCGTCGAGGACGCGGGCGAGAAACAGCGCGTGGGCCGCGGCGGTCGCCGCGGAGGCGCTTCCGTCCGTCGCGAGAACCACTCGCTCGACGGTGACAGTCATGCGCCCCGAGAGGTCCCCGGAGAAGAAAAACTCGCGCGTCGGAGGGGCGTGCTCAGGCTCCGATGTACTCTTCGTTTATCGTCCAGCCGTCGTCGCCGTCGCGGACGAGGTACTCGCCGTAGTACGGCACGCGGTTTTCGACGACCGCTTCGAACGTCTTGCGGATGTCCTCGCGGGTCATCTCGCCCATCGGGCGCAGGTCGTCGTTGCGGTTGAGACAGCCCTTCAGGTATCCTTCGTGCGTCACGCGCACGCGATGGCAGTTGGCGCAGAACTCGGGGTTCTCGACGGGGTCGACGATTTCGACCATGCCCTTGCCGACGTAGTAGCGGCGGCGGTGGTGCATATCGCGGACCTCCACCTCGTCGGCGAGGTCGGTCAGCCACCGGTGGACGCGCTCGATGTCGATGTTCCACTCCGGCTTGCCCGTCAGTTCGGGCATATACTGGATGAGTTGGAGCTGTAACCCCGGGTTTTCTGCGACGTACTCGACCATCTCCTCGACGTGACCCGCGGTCTTCGTGAACACGACCATGTTGAGCTTCACGGGCGTGAGGCCGGCGTCGACGGCGGCCTTGACGCCCTCCATCACCTTGTCGTACGCGCCGGACTTCGTGATTTGAGCGAACGCCTCGGGGTCGAGGGCGTCCTGCGAGACGTTCACGCGGTCGAGGCCGGCCGCGACGAGGTCCTCGGCGCGGTCACCGAGGAACGTCCCGTTGGTGGTGAGCGACGTCTCCATCGAGTCCGGCGTCCGCCGGATTATCTCTTCGAGGTCCGCGCGGAGCATCGGCTCGCCGCCGGTGAACTTCACCTTCTCGACGCCGTACTCCTCGACGACTTCGAGAAATCTGACCACGTCGTCGGCGCTCATCTCCTCGTCCGAGGCGTCCATCGGCCCGCGGGTGTCGCCCAGCCCCTCGTTGTGGCAGTAGACGCAGTCGAAGTTACACCGGTCGGTCAGAGAGATTCGAACGCCGGTTACCTCGCGGCCGAAGTCGTCCACCAGCACCATATACCGAATCCTGGGAGCGTACGTTGATAAATTCGCTGTCGATGACCGTGGCGTGGTAACTGGAATCCGTTACGCTCTCGGCGTCTCGAAGCCGGTGTCGGTCGGGTCGTCGCCTGCGACCGTCACCGCGCGACGAGACCTTACAAAACCCTTATCGGCCGCACCGCCGGAGTGACGGACATGGACGAAGCCGACGTACGCGACCGCTTGCGCGCGGTCGAGGACCCCGACCTCGGAGACGACGTCGTCTCGCTCGGACTGGTGAACGCCGTCGAGGTGGACGGCGACACCGTCCGTATCTCGCTCGCGCTCGGTGCGCCGTACTCCCCGGCGGAGACGGATATCGGCCGCCGAATCCGCGAGGTACTCGCGGAGGACGGGCTGGAGGTCGACCTCACCGCCAAAGTGCCGACCGACCGCGACCCCGACGAGGAGGTGCTTCCCGGCGTGAAGAACATCATCGCCGTCGCGTCCGGGAAGGGCGGCGTCGGCAAATCGACGGTCGCCGTGAACCTCGCGGCGGGGCTCTCGAAGCTCGGCGCGCGCGTCGGCCTGTTCGACGCCGACATCTACGGGCCGAACGTCCCGCGGATGGTCGCCGCCGAGGAAGCGCCGCAGGCGACCCAAGACCAGACCATCGTCCCGCCCGAGAAGTACGGGATGAAGCTCATGTCGATGGCGTTCCTCGTCGGCGACGACGACCCGGTCATCTGGCGCGGCCCGATGGTCCACCAGCTGCTCACGCAACTCGTCGAAGACGTGGAGTGGGGCAGTCTCGACTACCTCGTGCTCGACCTGCCGCCGGGCACGGGCGACACCCAGCTATCAATCCTCCAGACGCTCCCGCTCACGGGCGCGGTCATCGTCACGACCCCGCAGAACGTCGCCCTCGACGACGCCAACAAGGGCCTCCGGATGTTCGGCAAACACGACACGAACGTCCTCGGCATCGTCGAGAACATGAGCACGTTCCGGTGTCCCGACTGCGGCAACCGCCACGACATCTTCGGCGCGGGCGGCGGCCGCGAGTTCGCCGCCTCGAACGACCTGCCGTTCCTCGGGGCGCTCCCGCTCGACCCGGCCGTCCGCGAGGGCGGCGACGGCGGCAAGCCCATCGTCCTCGAAGACGACGACGAGACGGCCGACGCGTTCCGCGTGATGACCGAGAACATCGCCGACATGGTCGGTGTCGTCCAGCGGCGGAGCGTCAGCGAGCGATGAGCGACGACGGACGACCCGACGCTGACGCGGACGTGGACACCGATGCTGACGCCGGCGCGGACGCCGAGGCGGACACCGACGGCGATACCGACGAGGTCGACTGGGAGATGGCCCCGGACTCCGACGCCGACTTCCCCGCGGACCCCGAGCGCGTCGCGTTCCTCCGCGAAATCGCCGACGACATCTACGGCGAGTCCTCCGAGAGCCGGCAGGTGTCGGCCATCCTCTACCGCGTCAGCGACCTCTACGACCCCGACGGCGACACCTCGCCCGAGGAGATTTACCTGAACGTCCGCCACATCATGGACATCAAGGCGCAGGGCGGCATCGACCGCTGAACTGACTCCCCGACCGCCTCGCCTCTCTCCCGCCTCTCTCCCGCCTCGCAACCGGCCCGCGACCGACGCCAGTCGCTTCACTTCCGCTTTTCTCGATTCCGCGGTTCGACCGACAGCGCCGTCTTCACCCACGAGTCCGCCTGCTCGTCCCACGTTTACTTTCACCACGCACCACCGCCGGCTCGGCCGAAGCCCGTCAGCGAGAGGTGGACGGGCGGTGCAGGGGTGGGGTCGAGAGTGATGGACTAACTGCGCGGACCGGGCGGGTTTTGGTCCCGGAGCCGAATTCGAGGGTGTGGACGCACACCAACGCCAGTTCCGGAACCCCTTCTCGATGGACACCGACTGCACGAACTGCTCGGGGCTCTGCGAGACGCGCGAGCAGGTCGTCCACGGCTACGGCGACGTGGGCGCGGAGTTCCTGTTCGTCGGCGAGGCCCCGACCGCGGCCGCAGAGCGGACGGGCGTCCCTTTCACCGGCGACGAGGCCGGCCGGCGCGTCCAGCGCATCCTCGGTGACCTCGGCTTCGTCCGGTCCGAGCCGGACGCCGACGAACCGGACGTACAGAACGTCTTTTTCACGTATCTCACGCGCTGTCGACACCCCGACCGCGGGCCGACCGACGACGAGGTTGCGACCTGCGAACCCTACCTGAACGCGGAGATTCGGATGATAAACCCGCATATCATCGTCCCCGTCGGACAGGCCGCGCTGGAGGCGCTCGCGTTCGATTACACCACGCGCGCGGCCGACAGCTTCGACGTCGACGCGGAGCACGCGACGACCATCCGCGGCCGCGGCTTCGAACTCGTCCCGATGAAGGAGCCGGAGCGCCTGACCGACGCCGACGCCGAGGCGTTCGTCGAACACGTCCGCGAGTCCGTGTTCGGCCGGGACTACCGGCAGACGAAGGGACGGCAGAGTCGCTGAGTCGGGCGGACGGGATTTGTCGCGTCCGGGGCCGCGTCCCGCAAGCGGCGGGTTCAAGGGTTCCCCGGCGCGAGGGGAGGGTATGACGGTCATCGCCGTACTCGCCGAACCGCCGCGGCCGGGACTGGTGCTTTCGGAACTCGCGGAGACGAGTCCGCTTTCGGAGTCCGAAGCCGCGGACCTCTACGCCGCGATGCTCAAAGACGTCTGTATCGCCGTCGAGCGGTCGGGCGGCGACCTCCTCGTCAACTACCGCGCCGAGGACGACCTCCCCGACGAGTTCGCCGGGGACCACGACTCGGAAGCCGAGATTCGGAGCGTCGTCGCCGACGCCCTCGGCGGCACCGACGACGCGCGGTTCGAACCGCAGGTCGGCTCGACGTTCTCCGCCCGCGCGGGTAACACCGTCTCGCATCTGCTCAACGAGGAGGAGGTCCACTCGGCGGCAGTCGTTCGACCCATCGCGCCGCTGCTCGGCCGCACGCACCTCGACAGCGCGGCGATGAAGCTCCGGAGCACGCCGGTCGTCCTCGGCCCCTCGACGGAGGGGCGCGTCTACTTCTCGGGCTTCCTCGACCCCATCGACTTCACCGACGCCTACGCGGAGCCGGAAGTCGAGACGCTCGCTCGCCGCGCCGACGACGCGGGTCACGGCCTCGACTACGTCCCGATGCTTCCGGTCCTCGAAACGGGTGCGGACCTCGCCACGGTCGTGCCGATGCTCCGCTCGCGGGTCGAATCCGAGCGCCTCGTCCCCGAGCACACGACGACGTTCGTCTTCGAGAAGGGGCTTCGGGTCGAACCGACCGACGGCGTGTTGGAACTCGTCCGCGACTGAGCGAAGCGACAACTCTTAGGTATCCGACTCAAAATCCCCGTGTGAAGGTGGGATGGCGGAGTGGCCTAACGCGCCTGCCTTGAAAGCAGGTTTCCTCACGGAATCCTGGGTTCAAATCCCAGTCCCACCGCATTCTGACGCGAACAACTCGGCGAGCACCGCGTAGCGCGTGCTCGCCGGCGTGAGCGTCGATTCGGTCAACTTGGATTTAAAGCAGGGAGCGGAGCGAACGACGTGAGCGGAGCGAGTGGGGTTCAAATCCCAGTTCCACCGCATTCTCAGAGAACCGAGACGCGCAGGTTTAGCCGCGCGTCTCCGGTGAACGCGTGACCGGAGACGGAGCGGGATTTGAACGAGACGAGTCGCAGCCCGAGCGGAGCGAGGGACCGTCTCGGCGTTGTTCAACTCCCAGTCCCACCGCATCCGCTCCAAACCACACCAACGACCCCACAAAAAGCGACCACAGTCCCCGACTAGTTCAGAACCGATACGCCATCATCACCTCGTCGACGTGTTCGTCACCGATGGTGTAGTGGTCTCTGCGAATCGCCTCGGTCTCCCAGTCGTGGTCGCCGAGGAACTCCAGTGCGCGGTCGTTCGTCATCGGAACGCTGTTGTACACTTTCCGGAAGCCGTTGGCTTCGGCCCAGTCGAGGCCGCGGCGCAACAGGAGACTGCCGATGCCCGCCCCGCGGTAGTCCTCCTTGACGCCGACGGTCTGCTGGGCGGTCTCGCGGATGCGCGACACCTGCGGGAGGTCGAGGTGCGTCCAGCCGACGACCTCCTCGCCGAGCGTCGCGACGAAGAACACGCGGGACTCGACGCGGTTGTGGCGCGTGACCGCCTCGTCGTAGAGGAGTTGTTCGGCGATGGTTTCGGCGACGACGTACGTCTCCTCGGAGGTCACGTCTCGAATCGCGTCGATGAGGCCCTCGAAGTCGCGCTGACGGCCGGGCCGGATAGTGACGATGCCGGCGTCGGTGTCGTGTTCCTCGATGGTGCCTACGTCGAGCGCCAACTGGAGCGTGCCGCCGTCTTCTTCGAGGTAGCCGCGCGATTTCAGCCGGTCGAGTTCGGTTCGGAACTCGTCGGACGGCACGGGCGCGACGTCGAGGAGGACGTTTCGCTTGGCGGTGCCGTGCCGCTCGACGTACTCGTAGATAACCTTGCTCGCCTCGGATTCGAACGTCGGGCGCTCGGTCGCTCGCATGACTCCAAGAACGATGGCGTGCCACGCGTATATTTCTTGTTCATCGATAGCAAACACCATGACCACGCGGCGTTCCGCATGACAGATATCAACAGATGCGTAACGGCTTTGAATCGGCCTGCCAACACTCGGGTATGGATTGGCCACACGACCCGGACGGCGAAGAGGGGAGCGAAGGCGGACGCAAGTACGGCCAGGCGGTCATCGCGAAGAAGGTCGACGAAGACGAGGACTTCCCGCTGAACAAAGCGGCGTTCGTCGAGGAGTACGGCGACCACCCCATCCGACTCGACTCCGAGCGCATCGTCTCGCTTTCGGACATCTTCGAACACGTCGAAGGCGAGGAGTTCGACGACTTCGTCGAACTACACAAGGCCGTCGGCAAAGCGATGCGCGAAAACGACTTCTGGTTCTACGAGGGCGCAGCGCAGTTCGTCACCGGTAAGAAGGCGTAAGTTTCGAGATTGTTTTCGGCCCGCGACGGCGAGTTAGTTTCCGGGCCCGCGGGACGAGGTCCGCTCTTGGACCTCCCGTTCGATGGCGTCGCGCTCCCAGGTGCGCGTCTCGTCGCCCTCGACTTCGGCCTGAACCTTCTCTTCGAGCAGCGTGACGGCGACGCTGTTTGCCCCTTCGGGGATGATGAGGTCGGCGTGTTTCTTCGTCGGTTCGATGAACTGCTCGTGCATCGGCTTGACCGTCGAGAGGTACTGGTCGATGACGCCCTGGAGGTCGCGCCCGCGGTCGATGGCGTCGCGCTGGATGCGCCGGAGGATGCGAACGTCGGCGTCGGTCTCGACGTAGAGCCGAAGGTCGAGCATCTCGTTTACGTCCTCGTCGTAGAGCGCGAGAATCCCTTCGAGAATGATGACGTCGGTCGGCTCGACGGTCTCACGCTCGGGCTTCCGGTTGTGAATCTCGAAGTCGTACTGCGGCATCTCGACCGCCCGTCCCTCCATGAGCTCCGAGAGCTGTTCGTACAGCAGGTCCCACTCGAACGCGGAGGGGTGGTCGTAGTTCAACTGCTCGCGTTCGGCCATATCGAGGTGACTCTGGTCTTTGTAGTAGTTGTCAATCGGAATCCGGGTCACGGACTCACCGACGTTCTCCGTGATGAGTCGAGCCACGGTCGTCTTTCCGGCACCGCTGCCCCCGGCGATACCGATGACGAACGACGGGATGGTCATTGTCCCAAAGACGCCCGCGAACGGGTTTGAACGCAGCGGTTCGCCGGCTTCGACTGACGAGTATATAAAACACATTGGCAGGCAGTTTCACACAACCGATTCTCGCGCCGCCGTCGGTCACAATTATCATGGCTTTTCAAACGTAGGGAGTAAGTTTTATAACCGGGAGTTGCCATTGGCTTTCACATGGTACGTGATATCGTACGCCGCGACTTCCTCAAGGGAGTGGGAGCCGCGGGCGCGGCAGGCTTGACTGGCTTATCCGGATGTATCGGTGGCGGCGGTGGCGGTGGCGGCGGCCCCGAAGGGCTCGTCGTCATCGGCTACCCCGAAAGCGGTATTCAGTTGTTCCGCGACTATTACAGCGCGTCCGACGGAAGCGAGGAGATACTCGTTCCTGACGGGATGCGCTCCGGGTCGATGCCCGGGCAGGTCGGCAACGACATGGCGAACGTGACCGGGACGGCACCCGCAGCGGGCGGGCCGAACCAAGACACGTTCAATCAGCTGTTCGAAGACGAGTACGACGCTGCGCCGGGCGTCTTCACGTCGCAGACGTACGACTCGGTCGCGATTCAGCTTCTCGCGAACGCCGCCGCGGGGGAAAACTCCGGGCCGGCCATCAAAGACCAGATGCGGCGGATGGCGAACCCCGGCGGGATGACCGTCGGCCCCGACAACCTCGTCGAGGGCGTCGAGGCCGCCGCGAACGGCGAAGACATCGACTACCAGGGCGCGTCGTCGTCCGTCAACTTCGACGAGAACGGCGACCCGGCGGAAGCCGCGTACGCCATCTGGACGTTCGACGCCGACAACAACGCGACGAGCCAAGAGGACGTCCAGAGCTTCGAAGGCGACAGTCCTGACGGCTCCGGACCGGCGGCCGACAGCGGCCCCGGCGGTTCCGACCGCGAGATGTCGATCGGTATCCTCCTGCCCGAAACCGGCGACCTCGCGGCCGTCGGTGCGCCGATGATTCAGGCCGGTCAGATTCCGGTCATGCAGGTCAACGACGCCAACCCGGCCGGACTCTCCGTCAACGCGCAAATCGAAGACACCCAAACGTCCCCGGACGCCGGTGTCTCCGCCGCGCAGTCGCTCGTCTCCGCGGGCGTTCCGTCCGTCTGTGGGTCCGCGTCGTCCGGCGTGAACGTCCCCGTCTCGCAGCAGGCGTTCATCCCGAACGAAATCGTCGGCTGCTCGCCGTCCTCGACGGCGCTATCCGTCTCGAACCTCGAAGACAACGACTTCATCTTCCGGACCGCGCCCTCGGACTTCCTGCAGGGCCGCGTCATGGCGCAGGTCATGGCCGAGCGCCTCGAAGCCAGTTCGGTCTCGACGCTGTACGTCAACAACGACTACGGCCAGCAGCTCTCGGAGCGCTTCGCGAGCGTGTTCAGCGACTCGTTCGACGGCGAAGTGTACAACCAGGTCGCGTTCAACATCGGCGAGTCGTCGTACTCCTCCGTCATCGAGACGGCGCTCTCCGGCCCGGATAGCTAAGACCGACCCGACAGACCCGGTTTTTTCTTCGTCGCCGCCGACGCGAGCGGCCGCGCTCGGCTGTCTCGCACGACTCGGCCGACACAAGACACTCATACGACCGCTGACAGCTATGCGTCGATGAAGCGCCGCGCCCTCCTCTCGACGGTCGCCTGTTCGGCACTCGGGCTCGCAGCCGGCTGTCTCACCGACTCGAACGAGTCAGTCGAGACTCCAACGAACCCACAGACGACCACGGCAACGACCGACTCGACGGCCGATTCGACGACTGAGACGAACACGTCGGACCCGGAGGCCGACCCCGGCGTCGGCCTCTCAGTCGTCAACGAGGACGACGAACCGCACACGCTGTCGGTCCGAGTGACCGACGGCGACGAGACACACTTCGACGGGTCGCTCGACGTCGGGGCCGGGCCCGGCTACGGGCGGAACGTTGCGAACGACCTCGTCGGCGACGGCAGCTACCGCGTCGTCGCGGAACTCGACACGGGCGCGACGCTCGACTACGAGTGGACGGTCACGAACGAGGCGCGCCGCCTCGAACTCGTCGTCACGTCCGACGCCGACCTCGAAGCGCGGCAGCGCGTGACGCCGGTACTTGACGACGCCGACCTCCCGTACACCGTTCCGGGCGCGAAAGACATCTTCGCGCCGCCGGGGGCGACGATTCGGAACCGGAGCGACGCCGACGCTCGGCTCACCGTCGCCATCGACCACGACGGGAGCCGCGTTTTCGAACGCACTTTCGACGCGGCGACCGACCACGAGGTTTCGACGCCGCCGCTCGTGGCGTCCCACGGGAGCTACGAGGTCGTCGTGGAGACCGAAGACGGCCGCACCGCGACCCACGTGTGGGACATTCCGGAGAAATGGGGGTGGCCAACCCTCGCGGTGCTCGTCGCGGCAGATGGCTCGCTCCGAGTCGGCTCCGGCTGGCCCAAGACGGCCTCGGTTCACGTCGAAAACGAGAGCGAGGCGGAGCGCGACCTGACGCTGACGCTCGCGGTGTCCGACGGCGCGGACGCCGACAGTGACGGCGTGGGTGGGACTAGCTCTGGTGACGCGGTCGTCTCGGAGACGACCCGGACTGTCCCGCCCGGCGAGTCGACCGTCGGATTCGGGGTCCCTATCGGCGACGTGTACGAACTCACTATCGAAACGGCCACGGCGTCCGAAACAGTCGCCTACGCGGCGTGCTACTGCTGGAACACGAACACGACGGTGACGCTCAGTGGGAGTTCAGGCGGCGACGCCGGCGACGAAGGCGGCAACGGTGACGGTGGAGACTCCGGTCTCTCAGTCAAGTCGTTCCAGTACGTCTGCGAATGAGCGCCGAAAAAGAGCGTGGCCCGCCGAGACGGACTAGCCGCCGAGGAAGTCCTGTCGGACCTGTTCGTCGTCGAGGAGCGCCGTGCCGGTGTCCATGTAGCGGTTCTGTCCGTTGGCGAGGACGTAGCCGCGATCACAGCGTCGGAGCGCCTCCTTCGCGTTCTGTTCGACCATCAGGATGGCCGTGCCGGCCTCGTTGATTTCGTCGATTTTGTCGAACATCTCCTCGACGAGGTCGGGCGCGAGGCCCGCTGAGGGCTCGTCTAAGAGCAGGAGGTCGGGGTCGAGCATGAGCGCGCGGCCCATCGCGAGCATCTGCTGTTGGCCGCCGGACATGGTGCCGGCCTTCTGGTCTTTCCGCTCTCTGAGGATGGGGAACCGCTCGTAGACCGCCTCCATGGCGTCCTGCGGCACCTCGTCGAGGATGTACGCGCCCATCTCGAGGTTCTCTTCGACCGTCAGCGTCGGGAAGATGTTGTCGTTCTGCGGGACGTAGCCGATGCCGACGTGGATGATGTCTTCGGGTCGGCGGCCGGTGATGTCCTCGTCTTTGAACCGGACGGTGCCGCCCATGTGGGCGGTCAGGCCGAAGACGGACTTCATCGTCGTCGATTTGCCGGCCCCGTTCGGCCCGACGATGGTGACGTACTCGCCGTCGAACACGTCCATGTCGACGTCGGTGAGAATCTGGAGGTCGCCGTAGCCGGCATCGAGGTCGCGGACGCGCAAGAGCACGTCGTCGCGGCCCTCGACGCCCGCGCCGCTCGTCGCGTCGGTGTTGGCGTCGACGCTCATACGTTGCCTCCGAGGTAGGCCTCGATGACCGCTTCGTTGCTCCGAATCTCGTCGGGCGTCCCCTCCGTGAGCACCGAGCCCTGGTGGAGGACGATGACGTGTTCACAGTTTTCCATGATGAGGTCCATGTCGTGTTCGACGAGCAGGAACGTGTAGCCCTGCTCGCGGAGTTCGTGGACGTGTTCGAGCAGTTTCTTCTCCAGCGTCGGGTTGACCCCGGCGAACGGCTCGTCCAAAAGCAGCATATCGGGGTCGGTCAGGAGCGCCCGCGCCATCTCGAGGAGTTTGCGCTGGCCGCCCGAGAGGTTGCCCGCGTACTCCTCTGCGATGTGGGCGATGTCAAAGAAGTCGAGCACCTCCCAGACGCGTTCGAGCAGTTCCGCTTCCTGTTCGCGGACGTCGTCGCGGACGCCCGGCATGACCGAGCGCCACAGCGCCTCGCCGCGCTGGTGTTTCGGCGCGAGCATCATATTTTCGAGGACGGTCATCTCGCTCAGTTCGCGGGCGATTTGGAACGTCCGGACCATCCCGCGGTTGGCGATTTGGTGGGGCTCCTCGCCGGTGATGTCCTCGCCGTTGAACGTGACCGTGCCGGCGTCGGGCTTGAGCATGCCCGTGATGAGGTTGAACGTCGTCGACTTGCCGGCCCCGTTCGGGCCGATGAGTCCGGTGAGCGTCCCGGATTCGACCTCGAAGGTCGCGCCATCGACGGCGGTGATGCCGCCGAAGGACTTCTCCAGTCCCTCGACCTGAAGCGGGTAGTCGACCGACGTGTCGACGCCGGAGGCGAACGCGCCGAGCGCGCCCTCGTCGACCTTGTTCGCCACGTCTTCGACGGGTTGGTCGGCGGCGTCACTCATCGGTCTCACCTCCCTGAGCCGCGGCGTCGACGCCGCCGTCGGTGCGGACCGAGTCGTCGTCGCCGCCGTCCGCGGCCGTCGACTGCGGCCGCGACAGCGGGATAACCGACGCCGTCTCCTTGCGGTAGCCGAGCATCCCCTCCGGCCGGTTGTGCATCAGCCAGATGAGCACGAGGCCCATCACGACCAGTTGGAGCTGCCGGATGCTGTCGACCGTGTACAGGAGGAACGGCACGGGGTCGAACTGCGAGATGAGCGGCGAGATAGCTTGTCCGAAGCCGGACGGCGAGTCGAGGTTGGGGAACACCGCCGTCACGAGGTTCTGGAAGTACCGCGGTCCCTGGTAGAGCACCGCGGCGAAGACGGCCCCGCCGAGGACGCTCCCCGTGTTCGAGCCGGCCCCGCCGATGATGAGGGCAATCCAGACGAAGAACGTCACGCGCGGCCGGAAGAAGTTCGGCGTCACCGCGCCCTGCGGGACGAGCCAGAGGATGCCGGCGAGTCCCATGAGCGCGCAACCGAGCATGAACGACTTGATTTTGAACCGGTCGGTGTTCTTGCCGAGGGCGTTGGCCACGTCCTCGTCCTCGCGGATGGCCTTCAGCACGCGACCGAACGGCGACTCGCCGGTGCGCTTGAGAAGCCAGTAGAACGCCGCGACGAACCCGAGCAGCAACAGCCCGTAGACGAGACCGTCGACGACGGGTTTGGGGTTCGTCGGAATCAGCACTTGTGAGGCGTCGACGAAGCCGAGATAGGCGTTCCAGAGGCCGAGGCCGCGAAGCAGCGCCTCCAGCGGCGGGGCGAAGTCGAGGATGAGCCCCGACCCGCCGCCGAAGCCGACGCGGTTGCCGAACAGTTGGAACTGCTGGAGTTCGCCCGAGAGGAAGCTGAACCGGACGATTTCCGACATGGCGATGGTGACGATGGCCAAGTAGTCGGCCCGCAACCGGAGCGCCGGGAGCGCGACCACGAGCCCCAAGAGCGCGGCCGCGAGCATCCCGGCGAGGATGCCGACCCAAAGCGGTAGGCCGAGGCCGCCGACCTGCGCCGCGCCGCCGGCGACGTACGTCGGCTTCGTCACGATCGCCGTGACGTAGACGCCGACGGCCATGAAGCCGACGATGCCGATGTTGAACAGCCCGGTGTACCCCCAATGGAGGTTGAGCGCGAGCGACAGCATGGCGAAGACGCCGATGTAGAACGTCAGCGTCGCGATGGAGTTGAGCTGTCCGCGGAGCGTGTACCCGAGGACGAGCCCGGCGAGGACGTACGCGAGGTACGTCCCGAGGAGAATCAACACGATGAGACCCGCGTCGCCGCCCGGGATGCGGGCGGTGAAGTCGTCGCGGACGCTCATGCGGTCGCCCTCCCGCTGAACAGCCCGGACGGTTTCACGAGGAGAATGACGATCATGACGACGAAGGCGGCGGCCCGCGAGAACGCCGAGGGAATCCACAGCACCGACATCGACGCCGTCAGCCCGATGACGAGGCCGCCGGCGATGGCCCCGTAGATGGAGCCGATGCCGCCGAGGATGACCGCGGCGAAGATGAGAAGCAACAGCAGCCACCCGTCGTTGAACCCGAGGGTTCCCTTCCAGAGAATGAACATGTACCCGGCGACGCCGGTCAGCCCGCCGCCGATAATCCACGTCGCGCGGACGACGCGCTCGGTCGAGATGCCGGTGATGAGCGCGAGGTCCTTGTTGTCGGCCATCGCGCGCATCGCCTTGCCGAGTTTCGTCCGCTGTAAGAGCACGTGGACGCCGAGCATCAGCCCCGACGCGACCACGAGGAGCGTGATGTCGTGGGCGTTGATGAACACCGTGCCGTCGATGAAGTACAGCGACAGCGAGGGCGGTTGGGCGGTCGTGCCGCGCACGTCGGAGCCGAAGACGAACTGCATCAGGTAGCGGAGCGCGAACGCGACCCCGATACTCGTGATGAGGAGCGTGATGCCGTCCTCGTTTCGAATCGGTTTGAAGATGGTGCGGTCGACCGCGAGCGACAGCGCGATGGCGAAGCCGCCGGAGACGACGATGCCGGCGACGACCGCGAGCGGCGTCGAGAGCATCCCGATACCGAGCGTCCCGCCGTAGACCGACCCCCCGGCCCCGACGAGCAGGAGCGCGCCGATATCGGCGCGTCCCAACCCGGCGATGAGGTACGTCGTCGCCCACCCCGAGAACGCCCCGGCCGTGATGTAGTCGCCGTGGGAGAAGTTAGCGAAGTTTAGAATACTGTACGTCATCGACAACCCGATGCCCGCGAGGCCGATTACGAGCCCCCGCATCAGACCATCCCAGACGAGCGTGCCAATGTCGGCAAACTGCGTCTGCCCCGTTGCTAACCCGCGAAGTAAGTCACCGAGTAGTACGACTACGATGACCGCCAAGACGAGCGCGAACGGACGCTCGATGGCGAACCGCCTTCCACGGGAGTAGGTTTCGGCAATACCCATTGATAACTATCCTCATGATATGTGCGGACGATAAACATAGATAAATCTTTCTCCATCGGTCGTCTTTACTGACCCCGCTTGACACCCCGCAGGACCTCGATTACTCGAATTCGGTCCGAATCGTCGACACTTAAAAGCGGGTAGAGTCCCGACAGGGACCATGCGCGTCAGTTCGGCGGCGTTTTCGGAGCTCGACGACCTCGTCGAGCTGTGGGTCGAACTCGCCGCGGACCAGCGGGCGTCCGGCTCGCACCTCCGAGCCGAGGCCAACCGAACACCGATACGGGAGGCGCTGGCCCGACACGTCGCCGCCGACGGCGTCCTCGTCGCCCGCGAGGGCGATGTGAGCACTGGCGGCACGGAGGGCGGAAGCAGCACAGAGGGCGCGGACGCCGACGGCCTCGTCGGGTTCGTCATGTTCGACATCGAGGCGGGAGCGTACGAACAGGACGCGACTCGCGGAATGGTTCGGAATCTGTTCGTCCGCCCGGCGTACCGAGACGACGGCGTCGGAACGCGGTTGCTGGCGGCGGCGGAGGACGCGCTGGCCGACGCCGGCGTCGACGCCGTCGCGCTGGACGTGCTGGCGGACAACGAGGCCGCCCGTCGGTTCTACCGGCGACACGGCTATCGACCCCACCGCGTCGAACTGGAGAAATCGATGCGAAGCGATACACACTCAAAGGAGGACGGGTAATCGACAGACGCGCCAGGAGAGCATGGGCGGTTCATGCACTCGACTTGTAATCGAGACTTCGTGGGTTCAAATCCCACTCCTGGCTTCTCTCGCCGCTTCACTCACGTTTTCCGGACCATCGTCAGTTCCGTCGAGTAGGGGACCGAACTCGGATGAGGAGCAACGACCCCGGAACGCCGAGGACGAGCGCGCGGAACGGGTTATGCTTGATGATAACGTCGGGGTCGAGCGGCTCCGACTGGAGGTCGGTAATGCGGATACACGAGTAGTAGACCGTGACGTGGGTCAGCACGTACGCGAACGCCGCGGGGACGACGACCGGATACCGAATCCCGCCCATCGCCAGCCCCTCGAACGCGAGGGCCGTGAGCGCCGAGATGAAAAGCAGATTGCCCAGTTGGAGCGTGACGCCGGTCAGCGCCGTGATCGCGGTGTCGAACAGCGACGCGCCGTAGGGCGTGTACGTGAGCGCAGTGACGACTGCCACCGCTCCGAGAAAGAGCCCGGCGAACAACCCAGACAGCGCGTACACGAACTCCATTGGGGGGGACCGTTAGGGGACCGACGGGTGCGAGGAATTTAGTTCTACCCCCCTCGTTATCGCGGCCGAAAATTAGACAACACCGCCGAGAGCGACGGACCGCGGCGTCGGGACGGAATTTTATCTTTATCGGGAACGTCATGTTCGGTATGAACGGCTCCGACCAATTCATGCTCGCCGTGTCGCTTCTCATCTTCGCGCTCCTCGTCGCCGGCCTGCTTCTCGCACTCGTATAGGGAGAAAACTTATGTGATATTCATGGAGGATACTAGCTACCATGCCGGAATGTCAGAACTGTGGTTCGTTCGTGACGCCCGCATACGCCCGAGTATTCACTCCCGATGGCATGGAGAACCCGCGCGTTTGCCCGAACTGCGAGGATATGGTTCGCGACGGCGCGCAGGTGCGGGCGGCGCGCTCACCGAGAAATCACTGACTCACCGGGCCGTCACTGAGCGACGTGGTAGTGTTCGGCGTCCTGTTGGACGAAGCCGCGCTTCGAGAGCGTGCTGAGAATGCTGTAAAGGGCGATTTTCTTCATCTCCAACCCGTTCTGCAAGTCGGAGATGGACGCGCCGTCGTGCGTGGTGAGATAGAGGTACACGAGCTTGGCCGAGGGCGATTCGAGTTCGCCGGGGACTTCGATGGTCGGAACCGTCTGTTGCATGGTCGTTGTCATCCTCTTTGCTTCGACGATAATAAAACTCTCTTACAACAATCGTCGAAGTCAGGTGGTCGGGAGTGAGACCGCGAACGTCACGAATTCGGGAGAATCGTCGCATCCCTCACGAACGTACATCTAATTCGCTGCGGCGTTCGACGGCGCTAACTTCGACTGTCGTCGAAGGACGCGGGTCTCGGGTTCTCGGAGGACGCCGTCCCGAAGCGACGGAAGGGGCGGGAGTCGAACCACGCGAAGCCATTGAAAACCACCGGACCGACCGCGGGGGCCTGTGCCGGTGTGCTCTACCACTGAGCCACCCTTCCGGTCGCGCGTAGGGGTCGAGCGGGCAAATAGGCGTTGGTGACCTCGGCCGAAGCCCTCGGCTGTGGCGCGTTGGGTTCCATGCGATGCCCGCTCGAAGGCGGCGACGAAAGAAATTGGTCGGCCGCGACTCGGACGGGGCGCAGTCGGGTCAGTAGCTCCGCGTCTTCGGCTCGTACGTCTTGTTCTCGCCTTCGAGGATGACCGGCTTGTACCAGAGTTCCGGGCGGCCGTCGTTCCACGAGAGCATCGTGTGCTTGAGCCACTCCTCGTCGCGGCGCTCTTGGTACTCCTTGCGCCAGTGGGCTCCGCGGAACTCGTTTCGCGCGAGTGCGCCGAGCGTGATGGCTTCCGCGATGTCGAGGATGTTGCGCATCTCCAGCGTCTGGAGGAGGTCCGTGTTGAACGTCCGCGACTTGTCGCCCACGAACACCTGCTGGTAGAGTTCGCGCGCCTCGCGGATGTCGCGGAGCGCGTCCTTGAGGGCCGACTCCTCGCGGAAGACGTTCACGTTTCGCGTCATCGACTTCTGGACGCGCTCGCGAATCTCGGCCTGCTGGATGCCGTCTTCGCGCTCCAGGAGGGTGTCGATGGTCTCGCGCTCGTCTTCGACGGCGCGCTGGACGAGGTCAGCTCCGGAGACGGACGCGCCGGCGTCCGCCGCCGTCCCGCCGTCCGCGACGGCGTCTTCACCGATACCGGCTTCACCGAGTTCGACCGGCGAATCGACTTCACCGAGTTCGTACTCGCCTTCCTTACCGGTCGTGATTCGGGCCTCCTCCATGTCCTTGCCCGCGGCGTGGTGGCCGGCGCGCTTGCCGAAGACGATGAGTTCGGGGAGCGCGTTGCCGCCGAGGCGGTTGCCGCCGTGGACGGAGGCGCAGGCGCACTCGCCGGCCGCATACAGGCCGGAGATGCACGTCTCGCCGTTCTCGTCGGTCTCGATGCCACCCATCGCGTAGTGCTGGCCGGGCTTGACCGGCATCGGCGCTTCGAGGGGGTTGACGCCCTCGAAGTCCTCCGAGAGGTGGACGATGTTTTCGAGGCGGTCGATGATGCGCTCCTCGCCGAGGTGGCGCATATCGAGGTGGACGTACTCGTCTTCGATGCCGCGGCCCTCGTTGACCTCCGTCAGTTCGGCCCGGGAGACCACGTCGCGGGAGGCGAGTTCGCCGAGGTTGTTCGCGTAGCCGTACTCGAACATGAAGCGCTCGCCGTTTTCGTTGTAGAGGATGCCGCCCTCGCCGCGGACGCCCTCGGTGATGAGGACGCCCGTCGAGGGGAGCGTCGTCGGGTGGAACTGGATGAACTCCATGTCCTCCATCGGCGCGCCCGCGCGGTAGGCCATCGCGACGCCGTCGCCGGTGTTGGCGACCGCGTTCGTCGTGTGGTCGTAGACCTGCCCGAGCCCGCCGGTGGCGAGGATGACGCCGTTGCGGGCGCGGAAGCCCTCGACCTGGCCGGTCTGGACGTCGTAGGCGACGATGCCGTGACAGTGTCGATCCTCCGGCTTCTCCTCGTCGGTGACGGCCAGTCGGGTGACGTGCCACTCGTCGTACACCTTGATGCCGCGCTTGACGAGCTGCTCGTACATCGTGTGGAGCAGCTGGTGGCCCGTCTCCGCGCCCGCGTAGGTGGTCCGCGGGAACGAGAGCCCGCCGAACGGTCGCTGACTGACGCGGCCGTCGTCGTCCCGGGAGAACGCCATCCCCCAGTGTTCGAGCTGGATGGTCTCTTTCGGGCTGTCCTTACAGAGGGTCTCGGCCGCCGGCGCGTCGGCCAGATAGTCCGAGCCCTTCATCGTGTCGTACGCGTGGTCCTCCCACGAGTCGCCTTCGCGGAGCGCGGCGTTGATGCCGCCCTCCGCCGCGCCCGTGTGACTTCGGACCGGATGGAGCTTCGACACGATGGCCACGTCGGCCCCTTCCTCGTGTGCCGCAATCGCCGCGCGCAGGCCCGCCCCGCCCGCGCCGACTACGATAACGTCGTGTTCGTACATGGTGTGTTTGGGTGTGTCGTAGGGTTGGTCGAACTTCAGGGTTTCACCGGGAAGTTCACCAGAACTTCAGGTTGTTCTTGATCGCCTCGCGCTTGAGTTCCTGGATGTGCTCCGTGAGGGGGATGTCCTTCGGGCACACCTCGGTACAGGAGAACTGGGTCTGACAGCGCCAGACGCCGTGTTCCTGTTCGAGGATTTCGAGGCGGCGCTGCTTCATGTCCTCGCCTTCGCGTTCGTCCATGGCGAAGCGGTAGGCCTTGTTGATGGCCGCGGGACCGAGATACTCGTTGTCGCCGGCGGCGATGTTACACGAGGACATGCACGCGCTACACCAGATGCAGCGAGTGGACATCTTGACCTTCTCGCGGTTCTCGCGCGTCTGGCGCTGCTCGTCGAGTTCACCGTCGGGAAGCGAGTTCGTCTGGAAGTACGGCTCGACCGACTCCATCTGGTCGTAGAAGTGCTCCATGTCGACGACGAGGTCTTTGACCACGTCGGAGTGCGGGAGCGGTTCGACCCGAATCGGCTCCGAGAGGTCCGACAGCTGGGTCTTGCAGCCGAGTCGCTGCGACCCGTTGACGAACAGCGCGTCGGAGCCGCAGATAGCCTGCCGACAGGAGTGCCGGAAGGTAAGCGAGGAGTCGTAGTGGTCCCGCGCCCACATGAGGGCGTCGAGAATCGTCATCCCCTGCTTGTACGGGACGTGGAAATCGTCGAAGCGAGGTTCCTGTTTCTCCGGCACCTCGGGGTCGTAGCGGAAGACCTTGAGGTGGTAGGTGTCGTCCGCGGAGCGCGCTTTCTCGGCCGCCTCGGCCTCGCGCTGTTCTTGGACGCGCTCGGCGCGCTCGCGCTTTTTCGCGTCGCGCTTCTGCTTGCCGGCGGACGCCGTCTCCGTGACCGATTCCTCTTCGACTGATTCGGGAACTTGCGTGCTCATTAGATGGGAACACCTCCGGCCCACGCGAGGGCCGTGCGGACGCCCTGCACGATGAGCAGGACGCTCGCGAGACCGAGAATCGCCTTGACCGCCGTCTTCCGGGTGCCGGAAAGGCCCTGGTTGACGAGGGCGTTGTAGACGCCGTTGACCCCGTGGAACGTCGCGGTGACGAGGAACAGGATCATCAGCGAGAAGTACGTCAGCTGCTCCATGCGCGCCTGCGAGAGGGCGAACGTCACTTCGTCGGCGTGGTTGACGAAGTGTAGCAGGAAGAAGTGGAACGCCAGCACCACGACGAGGAAGGCGGCGGTCAGCCGCTGCCAGAGCCACCGCCGGCCGCCGGGCTCGAAGGACGTGTAGCGCTCCGCCATCAGAGGCTCACCCCCGAGAGGAACGTGGGGACGCTCGCGACGACGATGACACCCGTGAGGATGAGCGACGCGTAGAAGCTCTTGTCCTGTGCTTCCAGCCCGACGCCCAGGTCGACGAACAGCAGCCGCAGCCCGTTGAGGATGTGAAACACCGCCACCGCGAGCAGCCCGACTTCGAGAATACGCACGACCAGGAGGCTCTCCAGCGCCTGAATCGTGTTCGTGTACGCCGTCGCGCCCGAGAGGGCCGTCGACAACACGGCGATGTGGGTGAAGAGATAGCCCACAAGCACCCAGCCGGTGAACTTGTGGAATATCCAGGCCCACATGCCGGCCGAGAACTCCCGCCATCTGCTGAAGTCCTCGATGAGGCCCCGATTGTAAGACTGACTCATGCTCTTGTGAGTGTCGGGAAGGGGAGGGTATAGAACTTACGTGTATGGAGTTTCGTGAAGGTCGGCAAAAATCGCCGCCCCCGAGCGTCCCGAGTCGCGCCGGACGGTCTCACCGCGTCGTCTCGGGGGACCCGGACTGCTCGCGCTCGACGACGCGCCGCACCTTGTCCTTGAGTTCGACGAGGTGGCAAAGCGGGTTGCCGGGGTAGACGACCGGGTTTTCGAGGACGCCGACGAGCAGGCCCGTGAAGGGGGCGACGACCGTCACGTTGTCGTCCTTGAACGGGTTCGTAATCGTGCAGATGCGGTCGCCCTCGTGGACGAGCGCGCCGCGGTCGTGGTGCATGTCGACGATGCCGCCCGCGTCGGCGCGGAGCCACGTCTTCTCGTTTTCGTCCGAGATGACGGTCCGCCAGCCCGGCCAGTTGACCGTCGAGGTCCCCCGGAGGCCGTACTCGGCGAAGACGCTCTCGACGCCCGCGAGCGCCTCGTCGATGAGTTCGCGCTGGAAGCGGTGGGCCTCGCCCATCTCGACGGTTATCGCCGGCGTCCCGTTCTCCGACGACTCGGTTCGGAGCATCCCGCTGGACCCGGAACTGTCGATGATGACGTGCGAGCCGAAGGCGTTGGCGAGGCGCGCGACGGCGGGGTCGGACATGTCGGCGCGGACGTGGAGCATGTTAGTTCGCCCCCGCGTCGAGGTGTGGAAGTCGATGCCGAGGTCGCAGGGTGCGATGAAGTTCTGGTAGATGCGGTGGGCCATCCGCTTGGCCCCCGTCGAGGTCTCGGAGCCCGGAAACGACCGGTTCAGGTCGCGGTCGTAGATGGGGAGGTACCGCTGTTGGGCGAGAAAGGCGGGGACGTTCATCACCGGCATACAGACGAGCGTGCCCGCGAGGTCCGCGAGGTCCCACTCGTAGGCCACCTCGCGGACGACCTCGATACCGTTCAGTTCGTCGCCGTGGGCGGCGGCGGAGAGGAACACAGTCGGTCCCGCCCGCTCCCCGTTGATGATGGTGACGGGGATGCGAACCGGGTCCCCGAGATACGTCTCGGAGATGCCGTACCGGATGTCCTGTGTCTCGCCCGGCTCGACCTTCCCGCCGTTGTAGGTGAAGGCCTCGTTGTCGGCCATGTGATGCGATGGGAGGGCCGGGGTTATAAACGGTCGCGACGGACCGCCCGACGCCGTCCTCGCGGCTGCGAATCGCGGGCGGCCGGCTCTCGACCGTCATGTCTTTGAAACCGGGAGGATATCAACTGAGTATGTCCACCACAGACGACGCCGTGCGTGTCGGCGTGCTTTCTCTGCACAACAGCAAGGAGACGAAGGCAATCCTCAACGCGGTCGAAGACCTCGGTCACGAGCCGGTGTGGCTCCGTCGGGAGAACGCGGCGGTCAGCATCGAAGACGGCGAGGTGACAGTCGAGCCTGAGGTGGACATCATCGCGAACCGACTGCTCCTGTCGAACACCGAGGAACCCGCCGAACTGCTCGGATTGGCGACGACGTTCAACCGCATCCGACCGATGCTCAACGAGCCGGATGCGGTTCTCGCGGCCATCCACAAGTTCGCCACGGCCGCGACGCTCGCCAATTGGAACATCCAGGTACCCGACGCGCTCCTCGCGCTCTCGAACGACCGGCTGAACAAGGGCCGCGAGCGCTTCGGCGACGTGGGCGTCTACAAGTCCGCCATCGGTACCCACGGCGGCGGGACGTGGAAGGTCGACCTGACCGAGCCCGTCAACCCGAAGGTCGGAAACCGGCAGGCGTTCCTCCAGAAGCTCATCGACCGCGACGGCGACCGCCACCGCGACCTGCGCGTCTACATCGTCGACGGCGAAATCATCGGCGCGATGTACCGCTACGCACCGGACGGCGACTGGCGGACCAACGTCGCCCTCGGCGGCGACGTGCTCGACGCGACCGACGAGATGCCCGAGGAAGCGCGGGAAACTGCGCTCTACACGGCCGAAGTGATGGAGATGGACTACGTCGGCGTCGACCTCGTCGAGGGCGACGACGGCTGGTTCGTCCTCGAAGCCAACCCGACGGCCGGCTTCAAGGGCCTCTATCAGGCGACGGGCAAGAGCCCCGCGCCGCACATCGCGAAGCTCGCAATCGAGCGCGCGGGCGGCGAAGTCGACGAGACGCGCGTCGAGGAACTGTCGGCGACGCTCGACGACTCCGTCCCCTCGTGTGCCCCCAACGAGTCGCCCATCATCGACGGCGAAGCGCCCCTCATCGGCTACATCGAGGAGGTCGTCGTCAACGGGACCAGCGGCTCCCAGCAGACCCTCGCGAAGTCCGACACCGGCGCGACCCGGACGAGCATCGACACGAGCCTCGCCGCCGAAATCGGCGCGGGGCCGATTAAGAGCATGACGCGCGTGAAGTCCGGGAGCCTCAAGAGCGGGAAGGCCCGCCCCGTGGTCGACCTCGTCATCGGTATCGGCGGCACCCAGCACACCGTGACCGCCAGCGTCGAGGACCGCTCGCACATGGACTACCCGCTGCTGCTCGGCCGCGACATCCTCGAACACTACCGCGTCGACGTGCGCCGCCGCGCCAACGCCGACCGAAACGACAGCGACGACGAGGAAGAAGAACTCCTCGAAGAGTAAGTCGGCTCGCCACACCGGGCCACCAGCGCGGTCACCCCCGTCGAACGACGGGCGACCGCATCCGAGCACCCGAGACACGCGCACTTTTCTCCCCGACGACTCAACCACGAGTCGATGAGCGACGACGCCTACCGCGAACTCCGGGCGGACCCGCACCTCGGCGACGTGGTCGACGAACACGGCCCGCTCTCGCTCGACCCCGCCGACGACCCCTTCGAGCGACTGGTCGTCTCGATTGTCAACCAACAGCTCTCGACGACCGCGGCGGCGACGATTCGGGACCGCCTGTTCGACCGCGTCGAGATTACCCCCGAGGGGATACTGGCCGCCGACGAGGCCGTTCTGCGCGATTGCGGCCTCTCGAACCAGAAAGTTGGCTACGTCCGCAACGTCGCCGACGCGTTCCGAGACGGCCTGTCGGCCGAGTCGCTACGAGAGATGGACGACGGCGAGGTCGTCGCGGCGCTCACCGAGATTCGCGGCGTCGGTGACTGGACCGCCAAGATGTTCCTCATCTTCGTGCTCGCCCGCGAGGACGTGTTCCCGGTCGAAGACCTCGGGATTCGGCGCGGCATGGAACACGTCTTCGGGTTCGAGCGCGACGCCGTCTCCCGCGGCGAGATGCGCGAGCGCGCCGAGCGATGGGCACCCTATCGGAGCTACGCCAGCCGGTATCTCTGGCGGTGCGTGGACTAACTTCGACTGGGTGGAAACGGAGTCTAGTCCGAGTAATCGATAGACTGCACCCACGTAGACCGTTAATCGAATAAACACAATCTGAGTTTACATTTCACGCGAGGGAAACGTTGAAACCGCGACGCAGTGTAACGTTCTTCCATGAACGTAGCTGACGTCGACAGTATCACCGTGCTCGGAGCGGGCAACATGGGCCACGGCATCGCGGAGGTCGCGGCCCTCGCCGGCTACGACGTCGTCCTGCGCGACATCGAAGACGAGTTCGTCCAGCAGGGCTACGACCAAATCGAGTGGTCGCTGAACAAACTCGCCGAGAAGGACCGACTGTCGCAAGACGACGCCGACGCCGCGCTCGCCCGCGTCTCGACCGCGGTGGACCTCGACGAGGCCGTCGCCGACGCCGACGTGGTCATCGAGGCCGTCCCCGAGAAGATGGCCATCAAAAAGGAGGTGTACGCCGAGTTGGAGGAGTACGCCCCCGATCACGCGGTGTTCGCCACCAACACCTCCAGTCTCTCTATCACCGAACTCTCCGAGGTCACGGAGCGCCCCGAGCGCTTCTGCGGGATGCACTTTTTCAACCCGCCGGTCCGCATGGACCTCGTCGAGGTCATCTCCGGCGCGCACACCGCCGACGAGACGCTCGACCTCGTCGAAGACCTCGCCGAGTCGATGGGCAAGACGCCCGTCCGCGTCCGCAAGGACAGCCCCGGCTTCATCGTGAACCGCATCCTCGTCCCGCTGATGAACGAGGCCGCGTGGATTGTCCACGCGGGCGACGCGACGATGGCCGAAGTGGACGCCACGACGAAGTACGACATGGGCCTCCCGATGGGGAGTTTCGAACTCGCTGACTACGTCGGCATCGACGTGGGCTACCACGTCCTCGAATACATGCACGAGGTGCTCGGCGACGCCTACGAACCGTGTCCGCTCCTCTCGGAGAAGGTCGAAGAAGGCGACCTCGGCCAGAAGACCGGTGCGGGCTTCTACGACTACGAGGACGGCGCGGGCGCTGAAATCCCCCACGACGAGGGGAGCGAAGCGGTCAAGAACCGACTCCTCGGCGTCATGGCGAACGAGGTCGCCGGTCTCGTCGGCAACGACGTGGCCGACCCGGCCGCCATCGACCGCGCGGTCAAACTCGGCGGGCGCTTCCCCGACGGCCCGGCGAAGATGGCCGACAGCGCCGGCATCGCCACCCTCGTCGACGCCCTCGACGAACTCCACGACGAGACCGGCGAAGCGCGCTACGAAGCCGTCGACTACCTCCGCGACCTCGCCCAGTCGGGCGGAGGGTTCTACGGCGACGGCGGCGGGGACGAATCCGGCGACGCTCCCGCGTTCGACGCCATCGCCGTCGAGGTGCGCGACGGTGTCGGCCACATCACTCTCGACCGGCCGCACCGACTCAACACCATCAGCGTCGAACTGATGGACGAACTCTCCGAGGCGCTCGACACCCTCGCCGACGACGACGAGGTCCGCGCCGTGCTTCTCACGGGGGCCGGCGACCGCGCGTTCTCCGCCGGTGCCGACGTGACCAGCATCGCCGCGGGCGGCGGCGACCCCGTCGAGGGCGTCGAAATCTCGCGGAAGGGGCAACAGACGTTCGGAAAGCTTGAGGAGCTCGACAAGCCGGTCGTCGCCGGCATCGACGGCTTCTGTCTCGGCGGCGGGATGGAACTCGCCATGTGCGCCGACCTCCGCATCGCCACGGAGCGCTCCGAACTCGGCCAGCCAGAACACAACCTCGGGCTCCTCCCCGGTTGGGGCGGCACGGTCCGCCTCCAGCGCATCGTCGGCACCGGCCGCGCGAAGGAGATTATCTTCAGCGCCGACCGCTACGACGCCGAGACGATGGCCGATTACAGCTTCATCAACGAGGTCGTCGAGAACGACGACGACTTCGAAGAACGGGCCTTCGAGTACGCGAAGCGGTTCGCACAGGGTCCGCCGGTCGCCCAGCGCTACACCAAGCGCGCCATGCACAACGGCTGGGAAGACACTGATTCGGGACTGGAAGTCGAAGCGCAGGCGTTCGGCCTGCTGTTTACCACCTCGGACCTGATGGAGGGCGTCGCCGCCTTCACGAGCGACCGCGACCCCGAGTTCACGGGCGAGTAATCGGCCGTCGTGGGTGGGTTCCTCTCACTCACCCACGATGGAACGCAACGCTTAAAATAGTCCAACGACCACTCGTGAATGCAGACGCTCGGTTGGTGTAGTCCGGCCAATCATCTTGGCCTTTCGAGCCGAGGACCAGGGTTCAAATCCCTGACCGAGCACTTCTCTGAGGAACAACGTGACGAAGAGGGAGCGGAGGGTAGGGGATTTGAAACAGGGAGCGGCTTGCTGCGACTGAGGTTCAAATCCCTGACCGAGCACTTCTGTCGAACACAGGTCTCCGAGAGGTTTCTGTGTCTCTCGGTTCTGTGAAACCGAATGCGGCGACACAGGAGATGTTGAACTAGCGAGCAACGTGTTGCGAGGGGAGTTCAAATCACCGACCGAGCAGTTCCCTGCTGAACTACCTTCGAAGTGCGAGCGACTACGATTCACGTCTTGGCCGACCCGTTCGCCGCAGACCGACTCGATTAGCTTGCACGTTTTTAACGATAGCAATTAAACTACACACGATAGCATGGGACACGGAGATGCGGAGGCTCGGTGATGGTCGAAGAGTTCACCTCGCAGGTCAACCCCGTCATCGTCCGCCTGTTCGTCGCGGCGGCGTTAGGGATGTTCCTCGGCTTAGAGCGCGAGCGGTCGAAAAAGAGCGCCGGCGTTCGAACGTTCACCCTGACGAGCCTCCTCGGCGGCATCGCCGTCGCAGTCGGGAGCGACATCCTCCTCGCGGTCGGAGGTCTGTTGGTGGTCGTCCAGGCGGTGTTGCTCGGGAGTCGCGGGCTGTTCGACCGCGGGCCGAACGGGCGGGGCGACGGAGCCGACTCGCAGGACGACGCCGACACCGGCGACGAGTCCGATGCCCGCCGCGACGACGACAGCACCGCTGACAGCGCCGCTCGATTAGACGACCTCGGGGTGAGCCTCTCGCTCACCACGTCCACGTCGCTTCTGGTCGCCTACGCGGTCGGCGCGGCGGTCGTCAGCGGCTTCGTCATCGAGGGGGTCGTCGTCGCGCTCACCTCGTCGCTCCTGTTAGTTCTGCGGCGCGAACTCCACGGGTTCGCGCGGCGACTGACGACCGACGAGGTCCGAAGCGCCGTCGAGTTCGCCATCATCGCGTTCGTCGTCTACCCGTTGCTCCCCGAAGGACAGGTCGGTCCGTGGGACGCCGTCAACCCCCGGACCGTCTGGCTGCTCGTCGTCGCGGTGAGCGCAATCGGCTTCGTCAACTACGTCATCATCCGCCGGTACGGCGAGCGCGGCATCGCCATCACGGGCTTTTTCGGCGGGCTGGTGAACTCGACGGCCGTCATCGGTGAGATAGCCGGGCGGACCAGTCGAAACCCGTCGATTCGACCGCTCGCGGCCGCCGCGATTCTGATGGCCGACGCGGCGATGGCGCTTCGGAACCTCTCGCTCGTCGCCGTGTTCGTCCCGGAACTCGCGGTCGAGGTGGGGATTCCCCTCGGACTCGTCGCGCTCGTGGGTGTGAGCTACGCGCTGCACTCCCGCGAGTGGGGCGTCGACCTCGACGTGGCGTTCGAGTCGCCGTTCAGCCTCGAAAGCGCCCTCCGATTCGGCGTCTTCTTCCTCCTCGTGTTGCTCGCCTCCGCGGCGGCACAGGAGTACTTCGGCGCGACCGGGTTCGTCGTGACGAGCTTCCTCGGCGGGCTCGTGTCGAGCGGGTCGGTCGTTACGACCGCCGTCACGCTCTACGACGGCGGCACTATCGGCGGAACGACCGCGGTCGTCGGCGTCCTCGCCGGCACCGCCGCGAGCATCGCGGTCAAGGTCGCGCTCGCGGCGAGCGTCGACCGGGAGCTCCTCGGGCCGGTGGCCCGGCGAAGCGCGCTCCTCGTGGTCGCCGGCGTCGTCGGCGTCATTATCGTCACTACCGTCGGCTTTCAGCCGTGAGCGGGACCGGCCCCAACGCGAGCAGCCAGCGACCACCGCGGGCGTGCGACCGGAGCGACGACGGCTCGCCGGGCGAGCCGATGGCTTGAGGTACGCCGAGGGCTATCGTCGCGCCACGACCAACGAGCGATGATACGCAACTCGACTCGACGAGACCGTGGCGAACCGCCCGAGGAGCGACACCAGTCGGCTCCGAAGCCGGACGGACCGAGCGGAGCGAGGCGCGCGCCTCGTCGCGGGAGCGCCTGACCGTGTCGGACGCGACGCGCGCCACGCTCGCCGCGGGAACGCTCGTCGCGCTCGCCGCGACGATCGGGAGCCTCTACTTCAGCCTCGGCCTCGGACTGACGCCCTGCGACCTCTGTTGGTACCAGCGCATCCTGATGTACCCGCTCGTCGTGGTGCTCGGGGTCGCCGCGGTCGAGGACCGACCCGGCGTCTGGAAGACGGTGCTCCCCCTCTCGCTCGGCGGCCTCGCACTTTCGGGCTACCATTCGTACCTGCAAGTCGCGCCCGGAGCGACCTGTACCGTCGGCGGCCCGTGTACGTCCATCCAGTATTCGATGCTCGGCGGCCTCCTGACGATTCCGCGACTCGCGTTCATCGGGTTCGCGCTCGTGACGGTTCTCGCGGTCGCCGTGGCCCGTGTCGGCGTCGAGACCGACGACGCGTGGGGCATCTAATCGGAGAAATCGACCATCGGTTCGGGGTAGTCCACGCCCAACTCGACGCCGTAGGACGCCTGTTCGGCCTCGCTGAGTTGCCACGGCTCGTGGGCGTACTCGGCGGGTAAGGCGTCGAGTTCGGGGAGCCACGTCTTCACGTACTCGGCGTCCTCGTCGTAGCGCGTCGCCTGCCAGCGCACGTCGAACGAGCGGTCCCGCGAGTCGTTTCCGACGCCCGCGATGTAGGCCCAGTTGCCGTAGTTCGACGCGGGGTCGTAGTCGACGAGCCGCGTCTCGAAGTACGCCGCGCCGCGTCGCCAGTCCAGTCTGAGGTCGTTGGCGAGGAACGACGCCGCGTTCTGCCGCCCGCGGTTCGACATGTAACCCGTCGCGTTCAGTTCTCGCATGTTCGCGTCGACGAAGGGGATACCCGTTTTCCCCGCCGCCCAGCGCTCGAACTGCGCGTCGTCGCGTCGCCAGTCGATATCGGTTCGGTCGCGGATGCCCTCGCGGCGGAAGAAGTCGCTCCCGTGTTTGGCGAACTGGAACTGGAAGAAGTCGCGCCAACGGAGTTCGAAGACGAGCCAGTACGTCGAGTCGTTTTCGACTCGGCGGGCCTCGTAGCGGTCCACCTCGGCCTTGACGTACCGCGGCGAGAGACAGCCCTCGTTCAGCCACGGCGAGAACTTCGAGGAGTAGTCGGCTCCGAGCAGCCCGTTTCGCGTCTCCTTGTACTCCCGGAGGTGGTCGCCCGTCCAGACGTACGACTCAACGCGGTCGAGCGCGGCCGTCTCGCCGCCGTCGAAAGGGAGGACGCCGCGGTCGTCGGGAGCGCGGTCGGCGTTCGCGTCCGCGGTTCCGACGAGGTCGGAGACCGCAGGGGGGTCGCCCGCGTCGGGCGCGTCGTCGGGAAGCGGCGGGACGGTCACGTCGGAACGCGGGTCGCGACCGCCGGGGTCGCCGTCGCTCGCGTGCTCGTCGCCGGCTGCCGCATCGCCCGTCTCGGCGTCTTCAGCGGCCGATTCGACCGCCTTCCGAAACGTCGTGTACGTGTCCGGGAGGTCGGAAAGCGCCATCGGGAGGTCGTCGAGGTGAGTGAGCGTGTGCCCCCAGAAGCGCCGGAGTTCGACGCCGTCGCCTCGAAGCGCCCGCTCGACCGCAGATTCGACGCGCGACTCCTCGGGCGTCGGGCGCGTGTGGACCGTCACGAAGTCGGCGTCGACGGCGGCGGCCACCTCGGGGAGAACGGACTCGGGTCGACCCTCGCGGACGACGAGGTCGCTTCCGCGGTCGCGGAGCGACGCCCGCAGGTCGGCCAGCGATTCGAGGCGGAAGCGGGCGCGGTGCGCGCCGGTCTTCTCGAAGTCGAAGGAGTCGGGCCCGCCGAACGGTCGGTCGCCGTACTCCCGTGGGTCCACGCAGTAGACGGGAACCACGCGGTCGGCGTCGCAGGCGGCCGCGAACGCCGCGTTGTCGTGCAGACGGAGGTCGCGGCGGAACCACGCGAGCGAAGTTGACTCGGACATCGTCGGCGGCGCTTAGGATGGGGGTGACTTGAGTCAAACGGCGGATTCGGGACTGGTGAAATAGGACGGACTGCGGCCGTGTCTCCGAGCTACGTTCGGCTTCGCGTCCACAATCCGAGTTCCGCGCCGGCGACGACGGCGACGGCGGTGAGCGCGAGTGCGGCGACGAGCCGCGGGTCCACGCGGTCGATGACGGGGACGCCCATCCAGCCGGCGACGAGGAGCGCGAGTCCAGCCAGACAGGTCGCGAGCGACAGGAGCGCGAAGGGAGCTTGCGTCGGCTCCGCGTCGTCCAGGAAGTAGTCGAGCTCCGCCGCGCTCGACCCCAGCGAGACGGTCTTCGCCCGCGAGTCGTACGCGACGATGCGGAGCGAATCGAGTTTTGGCAGGTGAGTCTGATGCAGCGATATGTAGACGCTCTGGCGAACGTTCTTCGGGGGCGGCGACTCGCCGGACTCTATCTCGGCGATGTGCTCCGCGAGGTCACCGACCGACTCCGGCCCGTCACCGTCGCGCAACTGTTCGAGCGCGAGCCGTCGCCGCTCGTTTCTGAGCACGTCGTGGATGTCGGCCTCGTCGAGCGAGCCGTCCGCCTGTTCTTCGTCTCCGGGCGGAGTCGACGAGTCAGCGTCGTCCATCGCCCCGCTCAGAGCCAGTCATCGGGCTTCGTGTCGTAGTCGACCTCGCCGGCGGCGATGCGCGCTTCCAGTTCGGCGTCGAGGTCGTGTTCCTCGAACGACTCGCCGTCGTACCGAATCCGGATAGCTCGCTCTTCTGGCGTCGGCTCGCGCCCCCGTCGCCGGGCGACTTCGACCTCGTGTTCGTCGAACTCCTTCGTGATGGTCATCAGGTTCACCGGGCGACCCCAGAGGTGGTAGACGCGCTCTAAGACCCCCTTCGCCTGCTTCATGTCGAGGATGACGCCGTTGTACTGGTGGCCCAAGAGGAGTTCCCCGCGGTTGTCGAAGTTGCCGTCGTACACCGCGATAGTCGGCTTTCCGAAGTTGGTGAACTGGAACAGGAGCTTCTTTTTCACGTCGCGGTACTCCGACGACGAGACGCGGAACTGCTGGGACGACTGGGAGTACTCGTAGGCGAAGTAGTGGTTCGCGCGGACGAACTCCTCGGAGAGGAACGCGTCGAGGAACGTCACGTCGTTGTGGCTCTCGCGAATCTCGCGCATCCGGTCCCAGCCGGCGGTCTTGTCCACGTCGGCGAGGGCGTCTTCGACGCTGTCGTACACCTCGTCGTCGAACATGTACCGCGAGAGCTGTTCGAGTTCGGAGCGCCGAATCCGGCTGAGGAACCCGCGGTTCTGCGACTTGACGAGCGAGTAGTGTCGCTCCGCGAGCCCCTCGTAGGTGAGGAGCTTCCACGGGTAGGCACCGAGGTCGAGCGAGTCGTCGCCCGACAGCGCCCTGTCGAGAGTCTCGTGGTCGACTCTCGGGTCGTCGGGGCCGAGTTCGGACAGTTCGTCGAGGGAGTCGGCGCTGACGCCGTCGATAGCTGGGTCCGCCCGGAGCAGTTCCTGTACCTCGTCGAAGTCGACCGTCTCGTGGAAGTTGCGCCACGTGACGCCCGTCACGCGCAGGAGTTTGTCTGCGACCTCCGCGCGGTTCGTCGAGTTCTCGATGTACTCCCACAGCTCCTTGCCGAGCTTGTAGGGGTTGAGTCCGGGCGAGCCGAGGACGCGCGACTGGTGGTCGGCGTAGGTGATGAACTCGTCCGTGCCCGCGAAGCGCTCGTCGCCCATCATGAGCGACTCCCAGTAGGCCGCCCAGCCCTCGTTCATCACCTTCGTCATCTTCTGGGCGGCGAAGTAGTACGCCTCCTCGCGGAGCATGTCGAGGACGTCTTTCTGCCACGGCTCCATCTCCTCGGCTTTGCCCGTCTCCTCGTCGTACCGCATGCCGTGTTCGCGGACGTACGCGAGCACGTCCTTCCGGGGGTCGGTGAGCTTCGCGGCCTCGCGTTCGGCTTCTTCGACCCCTTCGAGCCACGCGTCGTCGAACACCTCGCGGCGCACGTCGTCGGAGATGTCGAGGCTGTCCAACTGCGCGCGGATGTCCTCGGGGATGCGGCCGTCCTCGTCGGCGGCGGCCTCGCGGATGGTTCGGTGCTGGTCGATGGTGTCTTCCAGACAGAGCACGGCGTCGATGAACTTCTCCACGTCGTCGCGGCTGATGTCGGGGTTCTGGACGTACCGCTCGATGGTCTGGGCGTGGCGTTCGAGCATCGCGGCCGCGGCGAACTGCCCCTCGTCGGAGAACAGTCCGAACCACTGGTTGTTCTTGAAGAAGTCCGAGTGCGCCTCGACGTGGGTGATGACGGCCTTCTGGTCGGCCAGCGAGTTCGACTCCTGGAGGAAGGCGTTCGCCGGGTCGTCGTTGTTGACGATTTCGAACGCCTTGCCCATGCCGAACTGGTCGGTCTTCCGCTGGCGGTCGTAGGTCATCCCCCACCGCCAGTGCGGATACCGCTCTTGGAACCCGCCGTAGGCGATGAGCTGGTTCATCTCGTCGTAGTTGACTACCCAGTAGTTCACCGGGTAGGGGTCGAGCCCGAGCTTCTTGGCGAGCGCGCCGGCCTCCCGGACGGGCTCGTCGAGTCTGGCGGCCTCGCGCTGTGCGTCTCTGCGGTGTCGTCTGAAACTCATTCTGCTGTCGCCTCCGTGCTGAGGATGGTGTAGATGGCGTCGATGACGTCGTCGGGCTCCGAGACGTACGCGACCACGACGTTACCCTGCTCTCCGAGGCTCCGTTCGACCTCTTCCGCGTGGGTTGCGTTGATTGCGGTCCCGCCGGGCTGGGTCTCCACGTAGGCGTGGAGGTTCGCGTCTATCTCCTGCATGAGCGGGACGACCCGCTCTTTCGTGTCGTTCGAGGAGTTCTCGGAGTCGCCCGCGGCGAAGACGTAGCGGTTCCACTCGCGCCACGGGTAGCGCTCGTCTAAGACCGCCTTCGCCAACTCGTAGGCCGACGAGATGCGCGTCCCGCCGCCCGAGCGGATGCCGAAGAACTCGTCGCGTTCGACCTCCCACGCCTCGGCGTCGTGGGCGATGTAGACGAACTCGGCGTGGTCGTACTTACCCGTGAGATACCAGTCCAGCGGGGTGAACGTGCGCTCGACGAGTTCGCGCTTCGTCTCCCGCATCGACCCCGACACGTCGCGGATGTTGACGACCACGACGTTCGACTGCTTCTTCTCGATGACCTCGGGGTGGCGGTAGCGCTCGTCCTCGCGGCGGAACGGAATCTCGCGGAGCCCTTCCCGGCGGATGCGCTGGATGGCCGTCGTCCGCTCGACGTTCTCCTCCATCTCCGCGAAGGTGGCCCACGTCCCGCGTTCGTCGTCCGGGATGCGGCTCCACTCGTCTTCTATCCACGCCATCGAGACGAGGATGTTGTTCTCGCGGCACCACTCGAACACCTCGCGGGCGGTGGTGCCCTCGACTTTCATCGCCTCGCGGACGAACTCCTCGTCGAAGTCCATCGCCAGCTTGCGCTTCAGGCCCTCCTTGAACAGGCGCTCGAAGTCGAGGGTGCTGTGGGGGCCGCTCCGGGTGATGTCGGTGAAGTCGCCTTCGACCTCCTCTACGACCTCCTTGCCCTTCGGTTCGAGTTCGAGGCCGAGTTCCTCGTCCAACGCCTCTGCGAACTGCTCGGGGTCCATCTCGTAGTACTCGTGTTCGGCCCCCTCCTCGCCGGGGTCGCCGTCTTCGCCGTCGCCGTCGCCGGGCTCGGGCTGGCCGAGCGGCTGGCCCACGTCGGGCGTGCCGCCTTTCCCCTGCCCGACGCCGCCCATATCGAGGCGGTCGTACTTGAACTCCGGCAGGTCCACGACCTTGATTGGAATCTTGATGTCTTTCGACCCGGACGCGCCGAGGTCGCCGTAGGAGATGAACTCCTTGAGGTCTTCGCGGCGCTCTTCGCCCACTTCGCGGAATCGTTCGAGGTCGTCTCTCAGTCCCATGTGTGGCTCACCTCCTTCATCACGGCACGGCTGGTCAGTTCGGCCGACGCGGCGGTGTAGCCGCGGTCGACCAGTTCGTCGATGGTGCGGGCTTTCACCCGCGCCGTCTCGGTGTTCGCCGGCGGGTCGTCCCACTGACGGGGGTCGAGGTCGGAAAACAGCCGGCGCACGTCCTCCCAGTCGTGGGTTTCGAGCACCGTCCGGATGACCGGAATCTCGGTCAGGTCCACGTCGGAGACGGTAAAGCCCTCGTCGCGGTTCTCCCACGCGTAGCGGTTGAGCGCGGTGATTACCTTCTCGTTGCGGAACTCCTCGACCGACTCGGAGGGCTCGTTGCCCTCGTAGTCGTCCGGCGAGAAGCGCCCGAGGTGCTCGGTCTCGAACAGTTTCATCAGAAGCGGGTCGGGGTCGACCGGCCCGCGTTCGGTCTCTATCTGTCCGTCGGACGCCCACGCGTAGACGTGTTCGACGTACTCCTCGACCGTCTCGCGCTCGACCCCTTTGTCCGCGAGGAGCGCGTCGAGCACGTCGGCCTCCTGCTGGTCGAAGATGTACGATTTGACGGCCGCGATGCGGCCCTCGTACTCCGAGGACTCCGCCCGCGAGAACACGGGCGCGTCCGAGAGTTCTGCGACCATCTCGTCGAGCACGTCGGTCGGCATCACCACCGACGACACGTCGAGGTCGGGGTGTCTGCGGTCGATGCGGTCGTGGAGCAAGTCAGCGATGACATCGCGGGTGAACGTCACGGGAATCCCGTGGGTCCCCTCGGCGTCACCGACGAACTCGAACGCGGACACCTCGCGGCGCTGGTCACCGACTTGCAGGTAGCCGCGGTCGAACAACAGCGCCTTGTCCACGAGGTCGAATTCGAGGTCCGGGTCGCGCGGCACGTCGTCGTCGTCGAGGCGGGTTACGACGCTGTATAGCGCGGCGGCCTCGACGGTGTGGGGCGCGAGTTCGCGGGTGCGGACCTCGCCCGGTCCCTCGCGGACGTCCAATGCGACGGCCTCGGCGACGCGGTCGGCCATCGCCTCGGGGTCGTCGGTCCAGACGCTCGTCTCGTTGGTCAGTTCGCGGCGGATGAGTTCGGCCTCCAGCGAGAGGTTCGTCAGGTAGCGGAACTCGTGTTTGTTGAGCCGGCGCTTGAGCGCCTTCAGCGGGTCGCGGCCGTTCCTGTCGGCGTACTTGTCGAGTTCGGCGTCGAGGTCCGGATTCGAGATGATGACGAGCTGGGTGTCGATGTCCATCCCGATACCCTTGTCCAGTTTGACGTGCCCCTCGTCGGGGACGTTCAGGAGCTTCTGGAGCAGGTCGGCGTGCTGGGTGGCGTCCTCGACGATGGTGAGGAGGCCGTTGCCCTGCGAGAGCACGCCGTCGTAGCTGAACGCCTGCGGGTTCTTGCGCCCGCGGGAGTTCAGTTCGCGGAGCATGCTCGGCATCCACGACCCCACCAGTCGCTCCTTGGGCGAGCCGTCGTCCTCCGAGTGGAGGACGCCGACGCCGCGGCCGACATCGACGACGTAGTTCTTCACCCGGAGGTGTTTCGGGTCGGTGACGGCGCTGAAGAGGTCGGGTTTCCCCGCCCGGCGGAACTCCTCTTCGAGGTAGGTGTACGCCTCCAGACAGAACGGGTCGAGGTCCTCGTCCACGTCCACGGGGATGTGGTCGCCGTTCCTGCTGTTGAGGTCGGACAGCAGTCGCTTGCGCACGTCGGCGGGGAACACCGAAAGCGGGTGCGACTGGACCGGGCTCTCGTACCAGTCCTCGTCGTCGGCGTCGACCTCGCCGCCGTAGGACAGCCCGCGGGTGTCGTCGGCGTTGGCGACGTTCCACTCGACGGTGTAGCGCCGCCCCGCGTCGGTCTTCGAGTACTCCCGAAGCCCGTTGATGAGACAGCGTTTCAACTCCGATTTCCCCGTGGCCGTCGGGCCGTCGAACCAGACGATTTTCTCGGCTTTGCCGCGGTCGGCGGCGATGGTCCGCAGGTCGTCGACGAAGGCGTTGAGCACCTCCGTGTTGCCGAGGACCGCGTGCTCGCCGTCGTTGGCGGGGTCGTCGAAAAAGCGGTAGCGCTGTTTTTCCTCGCCCTGTTCGACCACCTGTCTGGTCCCCATCGACTCGATAGCTTCCAAGAGATACTTCGACGCGTGGGAGGCGATAGACGGCGACTCGAACGCGGCGTCGACGTACTCGCCGAGGCTCATCGGCTCCTCGTAGGTGCCGCGGAGCGCCTCGTCCGCCTCGCGGATGTAGTCTCGCATGGTCACCCTTCGAGTTCGGTCTTCGCCACCTCCGCACCGGCGAACTCGAGCACCTCCCGTGCGCCGTCGCGCGAGTAGCCCTGGTCGACGAGCGCGTCGATCCACGCGTTGCGCTCGTCGTCGTCCAGCTCGTTCGCGCTCACGAGCGCCGAGAAGTTGATGTTGTGCTTCTTGTCCTCCCAGAGCTTGCGTTCGAGGGCGCGGCGGAGGCGGTCGTTGTCCTGCGGGTTGAACGACGTGCCTTCGCGGGCGCGCCGGGAGACCCAGTTGGAGACCTCCTGTCGGAAGTCGTCCTTGCGGTCCTCGGGGATGTTGAGCTTCTCTTCGACCGCGCGGAGGAACTTCTCGTCGGGCTCTTGGTCGCGACCCGTCAGTTCGTCTTCGACCGTCGCGTCGTCGATGTACGCCATGACGTGGTCCATGTACTTCTCGCCCTGCCGGCGAATCTCGTCGATGTCGTAGGCGAGGGCGTGGCGCACGTCCTCGATGGCGCGCTCTTTGTACTCCTCGCGGACCATCTCGAGGTAGCGGTGGTAGCGTTCGAGGTTCTCCTCGGGAATCGACCCGTGGTTTTCGAGGTTCTCTTCGAGGTGGGTGAACGAGGACAGCGGCGAGAGGTAGCCGCGGCCGCGGTGGGTCGCGTCCATGATGGCCTCGGCGATTTCGTCACCGATGAACCGGGCGGAGACGCCGTCCATCCCCTCTGCGATGTCGGCTTTCTTCTCGCCCTCCTCGCGGAGTTTGCGCACGTCCACGTCGTCGCCGTCGTCCAACTCGCCGTTGTAGGCCTTCGCCTTCTGAACGAGCGAGATGGTGTCGGAGTCGGGTTCGACGATGCGGGTCAGGACGCCGAACAGCCCGGACATCTCTAAGGTGTGCGGCTCGACGTGGATGTCGGGCACGTCGGCGTTCCGGAGCATCTTCCGGTAGATTTCGGCCTCCTGTTCGTATTCGAGGACGTACGGGAAGTCGATGCGCTTGGTCCGGTCGTTGAACGCCTCCATCTTCTCGTCGCCTTTCTTCTCTCTGTACTCCGGCATGTTCGTCCGCCCGACGATGACCTGGTCGATGTCGATTCGGGGGTTGTTCTTCGGCTTGATGGTCTGTTCCTGCGAGGCGTGCAGGAAGTCGTAGAGGAACTCCCGTTGGAGCTTCAGCAGTTCCTCGCCGGAGAAGATGCCGCGGTTGGCGTTACAGAACGCGCCGGCGTAGTCGAACGCCCGCGGGTCGGACTCGCCGTACACCGCGAGCTTCGAGTAGTTGACGTCGCCGGTGAGTTCGGTCTCGTCTTGGTTCTTCTTGTCCTTCGGCTCGAACGTCTCGATGCACTGGCGTTTGTTCTCGGAGGCGACGAGCCGGACGATTTCGATGTGGTTCTCGACGACCTCCTCTAAGTCGTCGTCGTAGTGGGCGAGCAGTCGGTCCATGTAGAACTCCGAGGCCGGGTCCAGCGCCTGGTCGTTCCGGATGGTGTACGGCGCGTCGAGGTTCTCGTTCAACTGCTCGATGACCACGTCGCGCTGTTCCTGCGGGAGCAACACGAGCGGGTCCTGGTTCATCGGCGACGTGACCACGTCGTCGGAGGGGTCCTGGTCGCGGATGACGTCGCCGAGGTTCGTCCACCTGAAGGTGTACATCCGCCCCTCGTCGGACATGGTGTAGTCCTCGAAGTAGCGGCGGGCAATCCAGTCGAAGTGCGACTTCCCGGAGCCGACGGGGCCCAAGAGGAGTTTGATGCGTTTTTCGGGGCCGAGGCCGCGGGCCCCCGATTTCACCTTGTTGACGAACTCGTGTATCGACTCGTGCACTTCGCGGCCGTAGAAGACGTTCTCCCCGTCGTGAAGGGGGTCTTCGGAGGCCATGAGGTACTCCACGACGCCCGCGTCCTCGTCGTAACGGGTGCCGTAGAAGTCGAACATGTCCGCCACGCGCTGGTGGGCGTTGCGAGCGATCTTTGGGTGGGCGTAGACCTCTTCCAAGTACCACTCGAAACTCTTTGCCTCGCGGAGGTCCGCGGGCACGGAGTCTTTGTAGTGCTTGCTCAGGTCTGCGAGTGTTTCAATTTCGCCGGTCATTGTTCGTGGAGCCTCGTCGGACCAGCCGTCCGGAGACGACCGAGGGCGACGCGCCCGCGTTCGCGGGTCGCAGACGACACACCGCGAGCCACGGACCCGCGGCGACAGACCGCGGGCGGTGAATCGAAGTGCGTCGCCGCCGCTGCGCGCTCACGACGGGTCGGCGACGGGCGACAGAATCGGCAATTTGCAGGCGATGCGCGACGGCTCGCTCGGCCCGGGGACCGAGACTACCAATCAATGAGAGACGTTAACATATAACGCTTTCTGTGAAAGTAGTCAACTGATTGTCTCGAACGCCGACCAATCCAGATACGTACCACATCGGGTGACCCTCCAACTGGTCAACGTATGTCGATTTAATCAGCGATTCAGTCCGTTGGCGGTCCCGTTAATCGGGTCGGCTGGGATTCATGTCGTCGACACCCGGTCACGTTCGAGAGGTGAGCCACGGCCGTCGAGCCGGCGTCGCGGCGACCGGCTCGACCGACTCGTCGAGCCCGAGCGGCGGTGGCGACGGAAGCGGGAAGGCTTAGGACGCGCGGCGGACTAGCACGCCCATGACCGACCTGCCCGACGGGTGGACGCTCTGGAACGACGAACCCGAGGGGCGGCGCATCCTCGCGTTTCGCCCGGACGTGTTCAACGAGAGCGCCTTTCCCGCCGAGTGTATGCCGACCGTGTTCGTGTGGAACGGGTCGCGGGCGAACCGCCCGGGCGCGACGCAGATACGAACCGAGACGTGGCACGCGGTGCTCTATCTCGAACCCGAAATCGAGGCCGTCGTCGAGGAGTTCGACTCCCGCGAGGCGGCCGTCGACGGCGCGACCGACATCGCCGGGCGGTTTTCCGACGGCGAGATAGACTACCGGAGCGCCTACCAGGTCCCCCGCGAGGAGTACTTCGAGAAGCTCGACGAACTGACCGGGCGGGAGCCTTAACCGCCTCGCAGGAGAATCCCCGCTATGACCTCCGTCACTCTCGTCGGTGCCCGCCTGACCGACCCCGGCACCGAGTTCGTCTACCACGGTGAATCGAGCGCCTGCGAGGGCTGTCCGTATCGCCGCCAGTGTCTCAACCTCACCGAGGGCGTCCGCTACCGCGTCCTCGACGTGCGCGAGAACACGCAGGTCCTCGACTGCGCCGTCCACGACGAGGGCGTCCGCGCCGTCGAAGTCGAGCCGGCCCCGGTCACGGCGAACGTCCCCTCGAAAGGCGCGTACGCCGGGAGCAAGGCCAGCCTGCAAGGTCCCTGCCCGCACACCGAGTGCCCGAGCCACGAGTACTGCGTCCCCGAGGGGGCGGAGTTCGACCAAGAGTACCGCATCCACGACGTGCTGGGCGACCCCCCGCACGACCACTGCCACCTCGACCGGAACCTGACGCTCGTCGAGTTCGAACCCGCCGACGAGTAGGCGTTTTTTGCGGTTCGCGCCACCGACGCGGTCGCTGATTCGTGGGGAGGGGCGACGAACAGGCGGGAGCAACGAGAGAACCGACCGACTACGGGAGCGTGCCGACTTTCTCGCCGGCGTAGCCGAAGATGTCCGCGTAGCCGTACGCCGAAAGGAGAATGGGGTAGAAATCGCGGTCGGCGACGAACTGCTCGGCGTCGGCGCGGGCGAACGTCTCGCCGGCGACGACGGGTTCGAAGTTGGTCGCGTGGACCTCGTACTGGTCGGCCGGCGGCTTGGGAAGCCGTTCGAGCAGGCGGAACACGTCGAGGCTGTTCTCCTCGGGGATGCCGAGTTTCAGGCGGTCGTCTTCGGTCTGCGACGCGGTGTCGTCCGGTGCGCCGCCCTCGCGTCCCCCGTCGCTCGCAACCGCGGGCGCGGGGAGGACGTTGGTCGCGGTGAGGAACGCCCGGATGAGCCAGTAGGCGTTGTCGGCGGCCTCGTCGGACTTCTGGAGGCCGGCTTCGACCTCGATGGTGTGGGCGTGCTCGATGAGGCGGCCCTCCGCGAAGTGGTTCGTCTCGACGGCCACGTCGACCGGGAGGCGAGGGAGAATCGATCGGGAGATGGCGTCGACGGCGTCCACGATGGCGAACGGTTCGGCGTACGACTGGGTGGAGTGAATCGAGAAGGCCGTGGTGCCGCGGACCTCGCGGCCGAGGTCGTGGGCGAGGCGTCGTTCGTGGCTCTCGGCGTTGGGGTCGCCGGGGAACGACCGGTTGAGGTCATCGTCGAGGTAGCGCTCGTCGGCCGCCAGCGCCTCTTCGTTGGCGACGATGAGCTTCACCGGCCGTTCGACGTCGGGGTCCTCCGCGACGAATCGCTCGATGGCACGAGCACCACAGGGCTCGTCGCCGTGGATGGACCCGACGACGGAGACTTCCGGCGTGCCGTCACCGAGTTCGTAGATTCGCATTGCCGGTTCCTAGAACTGGACGCTAATGGACCTTTAGATTCTCCCGGTTCGCGCCGCTTTCGCGGACGTGTCAGCCGAGACGGTCGCCTCGGAACTGCGGTACCCCCGGTCTGACGCGATTAGTGGTCGAGCCCCTCGACGTAGTCGTAGTCGGCGGGGTAGGCGGTCGCGCGGTGTCCGTCAAGGGCTATCTGCCAGCCGTGGAGCGCCGTCGGGTCGTCCAGCGCCGCCCGGAGGGTCGCGCGCACGTCGTCCACGTCGACGCCGTAGAAGTCGCTCGGGACGCCGCTGAGATACTCCAGCGCCGTCTCGAACAGCGACCGCATCCCGGCGTCGTTCTCGAAGTCGAAGTGTTTGTACGCGCCGGCGGCGACCTGCACCATTCCGTGGAGGAAGGCGCTTTCGGCGGTCCCCGCGCCGTAGTTGTACCACTCGTCTTCGAAGCAGTCGTGGCTCTCGTGGAAGTCACCGGCGTTGAACAGGCGGACGCCGTGTTCGACCGCCCGCCGGAGCGTCGCGTGCTCCCACATCCGCAGGTCGTCGTCCCACCCCGTCGGATTGCCGAGCGGCGGGGCGACGCTCGGGTCGCGGGTGTGTTCGTCCATGTGAGTCAAGGCGACCGGAAGGCCGGTAACTCCATCGGTGGCGACACCACGGACTCGTCGTCGAGCAGTTCGGCGGCCTCGTCTGACGTTTCGCAACGTTTTAGCGGTCCCCCTGTCGTACTTGAGTACGCGCGAGGGTAGCTAAGTCAGGAAAAAGCGGCGGACTCAAGATCCGCTCCCGTAGGGGTCCGTGGGTTCAAATCCCTCCCCTCGCACTTCTGTCGAAACACGACGCGATGACCGGTGGGTGCGTCCCGCGGGGTTCGAATCCGGGCGTGTAAGCGGCCGCCGTGGAGTCGCGGCCCACTCTCCACGGGCGAGCACACGAACGCCGAGGTGGGTCGCCGTTCCATATAAACCCGGCCGGGCGACCGCCGACGCCGTCTTTTCTACTCCGGTGAGTTGCTCGGCCACGCCGTCGCGACAGGGACGCCACGCGTCTCCAGAGACATCCCGAACAATTCATCATGAACAGACCACGTTTCCGGTGAAAATGGCCGGGAGAGGGCCGACCGATGTCGACATTCGACGGCGGCTTCAACTGACCTATCGGACGGTCTGACTATCGGCGTTCCCTGACTATTCAGAAAATGTCAGAAACATTCATTATGTTATCGAACCTACGATAGTGTTGCCGGAAGCGCAAGGGCGCACCGGACGACCAAACCGAATCCGTCGGGCGACGTGAAAGGCGTCGACGATGGTACGCATCGCAAGGTGCGGAGGAATGGAATCGACACGAACACCGAGTCTTTCGTAACAGGAAGACGAGGTCAAAGTGCCGAAGAGGAACCGAAACAGCCCCGTAACCGCTCTGCGAGCGAGCGGCGGGAAGACCAAGTACCGGACCACGAGGAATCGGAGTTCGGGAAGTCGGCGCAAGCCGAATACGGTCGTGAGGGCTGTGGAAAACGTCTTCCGTCCGGGTTCTAATTGCGGATTCTGGCTTTTCCGTTGTTCGCCCTTCGAGCGGGCGAGCCGTCCCACGCGGCGGCGCAGTTTACGACAACGACGACGCGACGCGTCGGGTCGGCGTTACGGGAGCGACGTTCCGCCCTGATTACGGCTGCACCAACTGACTCATCAGCCGGAGATACTCCGAGGCGACGAGCGGTTCGTCGGCCGCGGTCCGCTCGACGGCCGCCACGCCGTGTTTCAGTTTCTCCTTGAGCGGGCTCGGCGGCACCTTGTGGCCGAGCACCCGAGACGCTTCCTCGACGTGGTCCAGCGCGGTTTCGGCGTCACCGACTCTGACCGCCGCTCTGGCGTCGTCGAACGAGTCCGCGAGCGACTCGCGGACCCGCGCCGGGAGGTCGATAGCGTCTGACACGCCACGAGCTAAACCGCCCATCGACATAAGCCACCGGGCCGCGTCGCCTCCGGGTCGGTGGATATAGGCACCTGCCGGTCCTGTCACGCCCATGAACGAACTCGACGCCCGGGCGGACCGGGCACAGCGCGCGGCCCGCGACGGCGGCGCAGTCGCGCGGCGCGCCTTCAGAACCGGCATCGCCGTCGAGACGAAAGGCGGGAAGACGGACGTGGTCACGCAGGCCGACAAGGACGCCCAGCGCCGCGTCGTCGAGCGAATCCGCGGCGCGTTCCCCGACGAACCCATCGTCGGCGAGGAGGAAGACGAACGCAAATCGGTTCCCGAGTCGGGCCCGGCGTGGGTCGTCGACCCCATCGACGGCACGAACAACTTCGTCCGCAACGTGCCGGTCTGGGCGACCGCGGTCGCCGCCGTCCGCGACGGCGATCCCGTCGCGGCGGCCAACTACCTGCCCGCGCTCGACGACTGCTACGCGGCCGACGACGAGACGGCCTCCCGAAACGGCGAGGAAATCTCGGTGAGCCAGCGCGACGACCCCGAGACGTGTACCGTCTGTCCGACGTTCTGGTGGGACTACAACGACCGCGACGAGTACGCCGCCGCGGCCCGCGCCATCGTCACGCGCTTCGGCGACCTCCGTCGCTACGGGAGCATGCAGGTCGTGCTCTCGTACGTCGCCGACGGCTCGCTCGACGGCGTCATCACGAACAAGCGGGCGAATCCGTGGGACTCGGTCGCCGGCGTACACCTCATTCGGATGGCTGGAGGGACGGTCACAGACCTCGACGGCAACGAGTGGCGACACGACTCGGAGGGTCTCGTCGCCTCGAACGGCCGCGTCCACGACGCGGTGCTGGAGGCGGCCCGCGAAATCGACGGGCGGTAGCACCGGCGCGAAGCGGGCGGCCGATTCCGGCGAGCCGAGGCCGTCGAACGTCGCCGCCGACGCGGGCGGATTCCCATCCGCAAGTGCGAAGTTACCCCCCATCAGAAAGGATAGCATGGACCTCGACGCGACGGACCGGGCGATTCTCCGGATTCTGATGGAGGACGCGCGGACCCCGTTCAGCGAAATCGCCCGCAGAATCGACATGTCGAGCGCGACGGTTCACGACCGGGTCGGTCGGATGGAAGACGCCGGCGTCATCGAGGGCTACCACGCCCACGTCGACCCGCGGCAGGTCGGACTGGGCACCTCCGCGCTGGTCGGCTTCCGGGTGAAACAGGGCCGCGAGAAGGAGGCGCTCCAGCAGCTCCGCGACATCGACGGCGTCCAAGAGATTAACCTCACCACCGGCGAGTGGGACGTGATGCTCCGGGTGTACGCCGAGGACACCGACGCCCTGCGCGAGCTCATGTTCGACCACATCGCCGAACTCGACGGCTTCTCGCGGTCCCAGACGATGGTCATCCTCGGGACCGAGTACGACGACCCGGTGTTGCCGATTCGCGAGCCGGACGACGAGGACTGAACCCCACCGCGGGGCCGACTGGCAGCGACGGGAACTGACTCACCCCGCCGAGGCGTGCGCCGGGAGTGCGAGAGACCGGAACCCTCAACAGGCCCGCCGTCGGGGTATCGGCTATGGCAACGGTAGCAGAGCGAATGGGTCTCGACTCCGAGCGCCTCTGGGGGCTCGGCGTCGCGGCCATCCTCGTCGCCCTCGTCGGCGGGTCGCTCGCGTTCCCTCGCGTCGTCTACGACGGCTTCATCTGGCACTACTTCTGGGGACCCGTCCAAGCCGACGCGAACTCGGCCGTCTGCGCGGTTCGCGCGGGCGGCGTCACCCAGTACCTCGACACGGCGTCGGCGTGCGCCGCCGCGGCCGAACCCGTCGCGTACCCCGGCTACACGCTCGTCTCCGAGGTCGGCTACATGGTCACGCTCGTCATCGCCCTCTCGGGCGTCGTGTTCCTCCTCCGCCGCCTCGACATCGGCGAGCGCCCGCGGTTCTTCTACGCGCTCTTTCCGTTCATGCTGTTCGGCGGCGCGTTCCGCGTGGTCGAGGACGCCAACGACGCCCCCGGCGTCGCCGACGCCCTCATCACCTACCCGCTGAACACGCTCGTCATCAGTCCGGTCATCTACGTGACCGTCTTCGCAATCACCCTCGTCGCCGTCGTCGGGAGCGTCCTCGCCGAGCGACAGGGCCTCGTCGACGACTACGTGAAGCCGCTGTTCGGAGCCGGCCTCGCCGTGCTCGCGGTCACGCTCGGCTACCTCCTGTGGGCCGGCCTCACCGGTGCGCAGGGCGCGACGTTCTATCCGCAGGTGCTCATCGTCATCCTCGTCGGCGCGACGCTCACCGCCGCGGCGACGTGGTGGCTCGTCGAGCGCTTCGCCCCCGAAGTCAATGAGGGGACGGGATACATCGGCCTCGTCGTCATCTGGGGCCACGCCATCGACGGCGTGGCGAACGTCATCGGCCTCGACTGGATGACCGACCTCGGCGCGGGGAACAACCTCGTCCCGAAGCACCCGGTGAACCAAGCGGTCGTCGACTTCACCTCCTCCACGCTCCCCGAGTCGGTGCTGGCCGTCACGGGCGACGCGTGGCCGTTCCTGCTCGTCAAGCTCGTGGCCGCGACCGCCGTCGTCTGGGTGTTCGACGAGCAGATATTCGAGGATAGCCCGCGCTACGCAATCTTGCTTCTCATCGCCGTCCTCGCTGTCGGGCTCGGGCCGGGGAGCCGCGACATGCTCCGCGCGACGTTCGGCGTCTAATCGACCCGCCGTCTCCTCTGTTCCGGCCGCTCGTTCCCGCGCTCCGACCCCTCGTCCCCCTCCCGACGAAGCTTCAAGTACCGAGCCGCGACCAGCACCGCTGTATGCTGTGACGCAGGCCGCGCGGCGGCTCGCGGGTGTTCGGCACACCGCCGCGCGGAGACGATTCGGTCGCCTCCCACGTGACCCCACCAGTGCCGACTGTCAGCCACGAACCCCACGAGACGCGCGACTCGCCGGCTACGGGAACGGGTGGAACTCGCGGTCCAGTCGCGGTTCGAAGCCGAGATCTCGCGGCACCGACTCGGCGCGGTCAGCGAAGTACGGCTCACCGATAAACAGCGGTTGCGCCGCCGGCACGACCACGCGGACCGCCTCGAAGCCGAGTCGCGCCACGTCGCGCGGGGTGGTCCGCGCCGCGTAGGCGTCGAGACCGGCGTCTGTGACCGCCGAGACGACCGTGTCGAGTTCGGCCGCGCCTTCGGGGAGTTCGTCGGGACCGACCGAGTCCGCGGGGATGGTCGCGTCCGGCGAGGCGAACGTCCGTGCCGGCTTCGGGAAGTCGGCGTAGGTCGCAATCGCGCCGCCCTGCGTCGCTGCCTGCTCCGGCCCCATGCCGCGCAGTTCGGTCCAGTTCTGAAGCGCCTCCGCCAGCGCCGACCGAGCGGCGCGGTTCGCGTCGAGGGCCGCGCCGGAGCCCATGGCGAACTTCGGCCACTCGCCGTCGCGGTGGACCGCCACCGCCACGACCGGCACGTCCACGTCCTGCGTCACGAGGAGCGCAGTCACCTCTAGGGACTCAGAGCGGGCGCGGGCCGCCAGCGTCTCGAACGTCCCGTCCGTCACGTCCAGCCCGAGCGGGTCGAACGTCGAGTACCACGCGAGCATCGTCGCGTCGCGCTCGACGACCTCGTAGAGCCCCGAGAGAATCGCCTCGGTCCCGGAGTTACCGAGGCCGAGACCGGTCGTAATCGACGGCTTGTGTCGCTCCGACGGCGGCGGGTAGTGGACGAACTCCGCCGGGAGCGAGACGGTCGCCCCGGTCGCGAGGTCCTCGCCTTCGACCCATCGAATCGGTTCGTCGGGGTCAGGGTCGCGGAACGAGTCGGGTCTGACGAAGCGACTCGGCGGCACCGCGGCCGGCCGGGACGCCGCGGGCGCGACGGCGAACTCGCTGGTGCGGTAGACGCCCGCCGAGTAACGTTCGAGCGCCTCGCCGAGCGCCTTCATGTAGGCCTCGTCCCAGCCGGCGGCCGCGCCGCCGGCGAGTTCGGCCGCCCGAGCGTCGGCGTACACCGTCGTATCCGCCGTCTGCGCGACGTAGTACGGCAGCGGGAACGACTCGCGCTCCCCGACCTGCCTGACGATGCCGACGCGGTCGTCCACGGCCGATTCGGCCCGCGCGAGCGCGTCGTCTAACTCGACGGCGCGGAAGTCGCGGTCGAGGGTTCGGTCCCGCTCCGTCGGCGACGGAGTCGGGAGAAACGACCGCTCGGGACCGGGGATTTCGACGACGGTTCCGGCCACGCCGTCACCCGAGAGGAGCGCGATGCCACGTCGCCCGGCCACCGCGCCGGCGAGTCGAACGGCCGCGCGGTCGCCACCGGGGCGACCCTCAGACTCCGTGGTAGACGCGACGCGCGCCCGGAGGTCAGCGAAGTCGGCGCTTTCGGAGTCGAACGCCGAGACGGCCGCGTCGAGGTCGGGGACGGCGTGTCCGCCGACGCCGCCGATTTCGACCGCGAGCCAGCGCGAAGCGGATTCGTCGGCCGCGTCGAAGGCGTCGCTTCCGGCCGCGGCGACGACGAAACCGAGGTCGAACGAACCGAGCGAGTCGGGGGTCGTCTCCGCGACCGTCGCGTCGATGTCGGCGCACGCCGCGCGAATCGACTCGGCGGCGGGACCGCTCCCGACGAGTCCGATGTTCATGCGCGCGACGAGGAGAGACGGAGGGAAAAAGCGAGGGGGTCGCGGTCGGCTACGCGTCGAGCAGTTTCTGGGCCTCGTCGGCCAGTTCGTCCGCGCCGGCGGCGACGAGTTCGTCCGCGCCGAGCTTCAGGCGGAGTCGCGGGCGGCCGACGTCGATAGGAACTTTCTCGGTGTCGATGAGGCCGAGCTCTTCGAGCTTCGTCTTCGTCCGGGAGAACGTCGCCTTGCTGGCGATGCCCACGTCCTCGCCCCACTTCGAGATGTCGTAGAGGAGGACCTCGTTGCGGGCGGCGACGAGCAGCGAAATGGTCACCTCGTCGAGGCCGTCGCCGTCGCCGCGGGCCGACGACAGCGAGCCGAGCACGGCGTCGAAGTCGGCGAGCGTCTCTTCGCTGATGTCCTCACCGAGCGTCTCGCGAACGCGCGCGAGCGGCGGCGTCCGGAGCTTGAACTCGGGGGCGTCCTCCCAGTGGGCCTGATGGGCTTCGAACGCCGTCTCGACGAACGCCTCGTCGTCGGTGACGAGACCGGCGACCTTGTCCCCGGCGGCGACGAGCGCGACGACCGAGTTCGGCGTGACGAACAGCGTGTTCTCGACTTCGTCGGCGGCGGTTCGCATCGAGAGCGCGCCGTCGGCGACGAGGTTCGCGGCGTTCGAGGCGACGATGAAGTCGTCGAGCACGTCCTTCAGGACGCCCTCGTCGGCGACGAGCCGAATCTCCGGGAGGTCGCCGTCGATGTCTGTCGCCACGGCGACGAGCCCCTCGATGACCTCGGCGGTCGGGTTTGCGACCAACACCTCGTCTTCCGACGAGGAGAGGACGGACTGGATGATGTCTTCTACCCCCTCAGCGAGTAGATTAGAACGAATAGCCATAGCTTGAATATCGCCGGTAATATATTTAATATTAACGCAAGACGACCGGCAGAACGTATTCGAAATCGAGTTGTACCAACGCTGTATCGAGCGAATTGAGCTGCTAGTTTCAGAAATTTTACGTCTATCGAGGAGTGGGAAAATCGGTTTCGAACCGGGGGACTCGGTCGGAGCGTCGTCGTCGCCCGCGGCGTCTGACCCGAGTCGTCTGTTCGGCCCGGAGACACGACGACAGAGGCGGGTCTCGCGCGTTCGTGTATCTGTTCACGGTAGCACGCCACAGAATATACACGGGTGTGCAACACAACACCGGCAGGCGTAGCCAAATGGGACACATTTATGCCGTAATTGGACCGGATACTACGTATGGACTACAGCCACGTCCGCGACGTCGACCCCGCCGTGGCAGACGCCCTCGACGGCGAGGTCGAACGCCAGCGCGACACGCTCGCGATGATCGCCTCGGAGAACCACGTCAGCGAAGCGGTCCTCGAAGCACAAGGGAGCGCGCTGACGAACAAGTACGCCGAGGGCTATCCCGGCAAGCGCTACTACGCTGGCTGTGAGTACGCCGACGACGTGGAGACCCTCGCCGTCGAGCGCGCGAAGGAACTCTGGGGCGCAGAGCACGTCAACGTGCAACCGCACTCCGGCACGCAGGCCAACATGGGCGTCTACCTCGCCATGCTCGACCCCGGCGACAAGATTCTCTCCTTGGACCTGACCCACGGCGGCCACCTGAGCCACGGCCATCCTGCGAACTTCACGGGCAAACTCTACGACGTCGAACAGTACGAAGTCGACGCCGAGACGGGCTACATCGACTACGACCAGCTCGCGGAGAAGGCCGCGGCGTTCGAGCCGGACATCATCGTCTCCGGCTACTCCGCGTACCCGCGCGCCGTCGAGTGGGAGACGATTCAGGAGGTCGCCGACGACGTTGACGCGCTCCACCTCGCCGACATCGCCCACATCACGGGCCTCGTCGCGGCCGGCGTCCACCCCTCGCCGGTCGGCGTCGCCGACTTCGTCACCGGCTCGACCCACAAGACCATCCGCGCCGGTCGCGGCGGCATCATCATGTGCGACGAGGAGTACGCCTCCGACATCGACAGCGCCGTCTTCCCCGGCGGCCAGGGCGGTCCCCTCATGCACAACATCGCCGGCAAGGCGGTCGGCTTCAAAGAGGCGCTCGAACCCGACTTCGAGGAGTACGCCCAGCAGGTCGTCGACAACGCGAAGGCCCTCTCCGAGACGTTCGAAGACCACGGCCTCAGCGTCGTCTCCGGCGGCACCGACACGCACCTCGTGCTCGTCGACCTCCGCGACTCGCACCCCGACCTCACCGGCGGCACCGCCGAGGAGGCGCTCGAATCGACGGGCATCGTGCTGAACGCGAACACCGTCCCCGGCGAGACGCGCTCGGCGTTCAACCCCAGCGGCATCCGCGCCGGCACGCCCGCGCTCACCACTCGCGGCTTCGGTGAAGACGAGATTCGCGAGGTCGGCGAACTCATCGTGAAGGTCGTCGACGCCCCCGAGGACGACGATGTGCTCGCGGAAGTCTCCGAGCGCGTGCAGGAACTCTGCGACGCCAACCCGCTGTACGAGTAAGCGACGCCCGCGGGCGACCGCCGCGGTCCGGCGCGTTCGGTTTTTCAAACCCCTCTCCCGAGTAACACTATTACCCGCGCCGCCGTATCGCCACTCGATATGGCTCCGATTCGTCGGCTCGTTCTCGACGTGTTGAAACCGCACAGCCCCTCGACGGTGGCGGTCGCCCGCGAGGTCGCGGACGCGGCCGGCGTGGCCGGCGTGAACGCGACGCTCCTCGAAACCGACCGCGAGGTGCAGAACCTCAGGCTCGTCGTGGAGGGCGAGGCCGTCGACGCCGACGAGGTCGAGCGCCGCGTCCGCGACCTCGGCGGGACGGTCCACTCGGTCGACGAGGTGGTCGCGGGCGAGACGCTGGTGGAGTACCGAAACCAGCCGCAGGACCCGTCGCCGTCGTGATGTTCGGTCGGCTCGGCGCGCTCCTGCGCGACGACCGCGTCCGCGCCATCTCCCGGCGGTACTTCGTCTCGAACGGCTTCGACGGCGCGCTGACCTGCATCGGCCTCGTCATCGGCGCGTACCTCACCGGCGTCACGGACGGGGTGACGGTCGTGGAAATCGGCGTCGGCGCGGCGGTGGGGCTGACGACCTCCGGCGTCTGGAGCGTCTGGGAGATAGAACGCGCCGAGAAGCGGGCCGAACTCGGGCGCATCGAAGACGCCATGCTGACCGACCTCGGCGGGACCGCGGTCGAACGCGACCAGGTCGCGGCGCGAGGAATCAACGCGGCCGCAAGCGGACTCGGCCCGCTCGTCGGCATCGTCGTCCCGCTGCTCCCGTTTCTCGCGGTCGGCACGCTACTGACGATGACCTGGGCGACGCTCGCCTCGGTCGGCCTCGGAACGGGCATCCTCTTTGCGTTCGGCGCGTACATGGGGTCGATATCGGAACAGCGGTGGTACGTCGCCGGCCTGCGGATGGCGCTGGCGGGCGTCGCGGTGGCCGCCGTGAATCTGCTGTTCGGGTGACCGAACATAACCATAGACGTGTATATTTTGCTTCGCTCGTCTCCAATAATACGCACAAATTCGAATCTTTGAAATGCCCGGAGCGCGCTGTCTGAGACAATGACGACCATCATCGACGGCAACGCCGTCGCCGAGGAGATTCGCGACGGGCTGGCCGACGCCATCGACGCGCTCGACGAGGCCGGCGTGAAGCCGGGGCTCGCCACCGTGCTGATGAGCGACGACGCCGCCAGCGAGACGTACGTCTCGATGAAACAGCGCGACTGCGAGGAGGTCGGCATCGAGGCGTTCGACTACGAACTCGACCCCGAGACGCCCGCCGACGAGCTGTACTCGCTCGTCGACGACCTCAACGACGACGACGAGGTCCACGGCATTCTCGTCCAGATGCCCGTCCCCGACCACGTCGACGACCGGACGGTCCTCCGCCGCATCGACCCCGCCAAGGACGTCGACGGCTTCCATCCCGAAAACGTGGGCCGTCTCGTCGCCGGAGACGCCCGCTTCAAGCCCTGTACGCCCCACGGCGTCCAGAAGCTCCTCGCCGCTGCCGACGTGGAGACCGAGGGCGCGGACGTGGTCGTCGTCGGCCGCTCGGACATCGTCGGCAAGCCGATGGCGAACCTGCTCATCCAGAAGGCCGAGGGCGGCAACGCCACGGTCACGGTCTGCCACTCGCGCACGGACGACCTCGCCGCGAAGACCCGCGAGGCCGACATCGTCGTCGCGGCCGCGGGCGTCCCCGAACTCGTCACCGGCGACATGCTCTCCGAGGGCGTCGTCGTCATCGACGTGGGCGTCAACCGCGTCGACGCGGACAACGAGAAGGGCTACGAGCTCGTCGGCGACGTGGAGTTCGACTCCGCGAAGGAGAAAGCCAGCGCCATCACGCCGGTCCCCGGCGGCGTCGGCCCGATGACCCGCGCGATGCTCCTCTGGAACACCGTAAAGGCCGCCGCCGAGGCCGAGGGCGTCGACGTCGACCTCCCCTGAGTTCGGAGCGGAACGCGAGCCCGCGCCCGCAGGCTGATTCGGCTCCCGGTTGGGCGCTGACGCCCGCCCAACCGATTTTTCTCACTCGTGGGTCGCCACGAGCAGTCTGTCGCCGTCCCGCCGGACGCAGAACCGGGTGCCGGCGTCCACGTCGAAGCTGTGGGCCTCGCGGTCGGAAATGAGCAGTTGCGAGAAGTCGTCGCCGCAGGCCGGACAGGCCACGCCGTCGCGGTTCTCGACGAGCATCGTGTCGCCGTCGTCGCGAAGCAGTTTCACCCGGTGGCGCACCTCGTGGACGTCGAATCCGCCAGTCATCGTCTGCGAAGGGTCGCCGCGGGGCAAAAACGTTCGGTGAACGCGGTGGTCGGCGGCCTCAGAACAGCGCCGCGAGCGTGTCTCGGGCCGACGCGAGCGCGTCGAGGTCGTCGTCGACGAGGGCGGTGTGAAGCTCGCGGGCGGCCTCGACGAGCGCCTCGGACTCCGACAGCGAGACGGCTCCGTCGAGCGCTTCGACGCGTTTGCGGTGGTTCGAGAGGGTTTCTAGCGTCGTCCTGACCTCGGGGTTCGGGTTGTCGTCGAGCCACGTCGAGAGGTCGCGACAGTAGGCGTCGATGGCCTCGGCGTAGGCGAGACCGCGGGCGTCGGTCATCGAGTCGGGCACGGCGTCCGGCGCGAGGCGTTCGCCCTCGTCGGCGCGTTGGAGCAGGCTGATGACGTAAAGCTGTTCGTCGTCCGTGGGTCGGTTCGACCGGGCGACCACGTCGACCGCGTGGAGGAGTTCGTGGGCCGCGAGCGGGGTGTCTCCGAGGGGGAGCAGTTCGCCCCCGCGGATGTAGCCCGTCTGCCGGACGTAGTCGCGGAGGTCGGATTTCAACGCCGGCGCGGCGTCTCGAATCGACCCGTCGCCGACGGCGGAGCGGTGCGCCGAGAGGTCGAGGTCGGTCTGCGTGGCGGTGTGGCGCTCCCTGCCGCCGACGCCGACGCTCCGGAGGCTCCCGCACTGCGGGCACGATACGCTTCCCGTCTCGTAGTACGACCATCGGTGGTCGCACTCCTTGCACTCGCGCTCGCCGCGTATCTCCATGCGACCGGGTTGGCTCCGACGGCGCAAAAGCACGGCGACCCGACGCGAGGCTGGTCGACCCGAAGCGGGACGGGTCGCACGACCGCGGGGTCGCCACCCGAGAGACCGCCGGGCTACATACGTCCGGCTGCCCACCGTCTGCGTATGCGAAGCGAATCCGAAGTTCGAGAGCAGTACGAGTTCCTGAAGGACGAACTCGACTCCGAGGAGATGCGGCACGAAGGAGTCAGAAAGCTCATGACGCACTACAAGCGGGCGCTCGGCTGGGTGTTGGAAGAAGAGCATATGTGACTAACCAAACATAACTCTTCGAACGGAACGAAATCGACGAACTCCGGAATTCGGCGCGTACGTACCACTCAGGTGGACAGTTAGCATCGTTGTCAACGCTTGGCACGCGTCGTTATCTTTAAGTGAAACCGAACAGTAGCCGTAAGTGACGCTTCGCTTTGGAGGGCCGAAGCGTCAGCGGGGACCAATTCAGGGCGGCATGCCGTGCCGGAGATTTCCGGCACGGCTTGCTTTCCTTCTGCGCGAAACTACGACCTGAGACCGGTAGGTCCGTCTCACTCGCCGTCCGAAAACGAGTTCCTGATTCCGAGTCGGCCGACCGTCTCCCCGGAACTGTCGAGGATTCCCTCGACCGGCGGGGTTTTCGTTCCGAACAGCCATATCATGTTCATTGATAACAATCAACAATATTGTCGCGCAAATCACGAGAGTCGTCCAGCTGTGGACATATCCAGTCCTCGAAACGGACACTCCGGGATATTAGTAAGATGAATAACATAATCGCGTCCAGAAGATTTCGGAGACTGGCGCGGTTTCGAGGGTGAATCGTCGGTCGAGGCCGATATGCTTATCTGAATTAGACAGTAACATACGAGTCGAATTTACCGATGTACGACCTGACAGGATTCCAGCGAGACCTGCTGTACGTCATCGCTGGTCTCGAAGAGCCGCACGGACTCGCCATCAAAGAAGAACTCGAAGCCTACTACGAAAAGGAGATTCACCACGGGCGGCTCTATCCCAACCTCGACACGCTCGTCGAGAAGGGGTTGGTCGACAAGGGCCAGCGCGACCGCCGAACCAACTACTACACGCTTACCCGCCGCGGTCGCCGCGAGATTAAGGCCCGCGACGAGTGGGAAGCGGAGTACGTCCCCGAAGACTTCGAGGCGTGAGCGAACGACCCGGGCTACCCGTCGACGCCGGCGTCGGACGGCGACCGCGAGTCTCGGCCTGACCTCGTCTCGTCCCGGTCGGTAAACGTCTCCGGAACGTCCGACTCGCCCTCCGACGACCGTTCGGTTTCGGCTGGCTCTCGCTGCGTGTCGTCCGCCTCGTCAGCGGTTAGCTCCTCGACCGGCGGGCCGTCGACCAGGTGTCCCGGGTCGACCATGTACGGTCGAATCGGCTTTCCGGCCAGTAGCTCCGGCAGGACGAGTCGGACGAAGTTCACGAACAACACGAGTATCATCGGCATCAGGAAGATGCCGTACCAGCCGAAAAGCAGCGGGCCGAACGTGTACGCGAGCATCACGGCCCCGACGTGGAGGCTCCGACCGGAGACGTACGGCCGGAGCACGAGGTCCGGAATCGTGTCCACGATGACGAACGAGACGGCGGCGAAAAGCAGGACGAACCAGAGTCCGGGCGGGTTCGCAATCGCCGCTTCGAGTCCCATGTAGCCCGCGATGGGGACGTAGACGAGCTTCATGCCGACGACGGGGATGAGGCTCGCCACGCCCGCGAGCAGCCCGATGAGCGCCGGCGCGGGGATGCGGACGCCCGTCGGCGCGAGGACGTTCAAAAGCGAGTACGCGATGACGCCGATGGTGCCCGTGAGGATGGCGTTGAGGATGTTACCGAAGAAGATGTTGTTGAAGTCGCGGTCCACGCCGCGCATGTAGGCTTCGAGGATACCGTGGTCGTCGGCGAACATCGACTGGCCCCACCGTCGCAGGCGGTGGCCGTCGCGGAGGAGGTAGAACGCGAACGCAATCATGACGAACAGGTGAATCGCACCGACACCGAGGAAAGCGAACGTGTTGGCGGCGACGCTCAGCGAGTCGAACACCGAGCCGAGCGCCTCGGGCGTCAGCACCGACCGGAAGTCGTACTCCAACAGCGCCTGCGGGCTGGCGATTCCTTCCAACAGCGTCGGGTCGATGCCGTAGGCTTCGAGGTCGATAGGCACCTCGTCGGTCGAAAGGCGGTCGGCGTACCGCAGGAACTCGCGGAGCGCGATGGTCGCGGCGTAGACGACGAGGCCGAGCACGGGAAGTGCGAGGGCGAAAAGCGCCACGGCGGCCGCCAGACTCGGGGGTTTCACCCGGCGACGAATCCGCCGATAGATGGGCCGCGTGGCGTAGTAGATGAAGAGCCCGAAGACGAACGTCCCGATAAAAGAGTAGACGACGTAGGTGAGCGCACCCGCGAGGACCAACGCGAGCGACCACCACATCGCGCGGGAGCGCTGGATGTCAGGGAGAGCCATACCCAACCACGGACGCGGAGGCATCAAAAGCCTATCGCGGGAGCGACAGGTCACGACGGAACGCCGTCACGACCGGCCGCCGAAGCCGTCAGTTCGCGCGGCGAAACCGACCGACTCGGCCGAGGGGCGGCCGATATTGCATCAATAATAACGAACATCTTAACTTATGTGTCGCCGTACCGAGTCGCATGGACCGAGAGACGGCGGTGCCACGCGTCGATTCGATGCCCGGCGAGAAAGCGCGCGAGTGGGTCGCGTACCACCACGAACACGCCGCGCCGAGCACGTACGTCTACGACTTCGTCTGGGACATCACCGCGGAGTCGGAAGGCCCCTTCTGTACCGACGTCGACGGCAACGTCCTCCTCGATTTCACGAGCCACGTCGCGGCCGCGCCGCTCGGCTACAACAACCCGAAACTCATGGACCGTATGGCCGAGTTCGACCTCGTCGACCCGACGAAAATCGCGGGTCAGGACTTCTACGTCAGCGACGGCTCCGCGCCCGGCGAGGAGCGACTCCCCGGCCCCGCCGCGCTCATGGACAGACTGACCGACCTCACGAGCCACTACGGCATGGACACGGTGTTCCTGTCGAACTCCGGGGCCGAGGCCGTCGAGAACGCCATCAAAATCGCCTACGACCACGCCGACGGCGCGAAGTACGGCATCACCTTCGAGGGCGCGTTCCACGGCCGCACCCTCGGCGCGCTCTCTCTCAACCGCTCCAAGTCGGTCTACCGCCGCACGTTCCCCGAGATTTCGGGCGTCCTCGACGTGCCGTTCTGCGACGACCGGACCTGCTCGCCCGAGACGTGTTCCTGCGGCTTCTTCCCCGACGCCGACAGTGCCGTCTCCAAACTCCGGCAGAAGCTTCACCCGAAGAAAGGTCACATCGACGCCGACGAGGTCGCCTACGTCATCGTCGAACCGATACAGGGAGAGGGCGGCTACCGCTTCCCCTCCGACGCCTTCGCCGAGGAACTCGCCGCCGTCGTCGACGACTACGACCTGACGCTCATCGCCGACGAGATTCAGACCGGCGTCGGCCGCACCGGCGAGATGTGGGGCTCTGACCACTACCCGCTGGAGCCCGACATCATCACCGGCGCGAAGGGCCTCCGCGTCGGCGCGACGATTTCGAACGACGAGCTATTCCCCGACGAGACCTCGCGACTCTCCTCGACGTGGGGCGCGGGCGACATCGTCTCCTCGATGCAGGGCGTGTTCACCCTCGAAGCAATCGAAGAGTACGACCTGCTCGACAACGCCGTCGCCCGCGGCCGCCAGTTCACCGAGCGCCTGCGCGACGACGCGCCCGACACCGTCGTCGACGTGCGCGGCAAGGGCCTGCTTCTCGGCGTCGAGTTCGACACCAACGCACGCCGCGACGCCGTGCAGGAAGCCGCCCTCAAGCGCGGCCTGCTTACCCTCTCGTGCGGCTACAAAGTGCTTCGAATCCTCCCGCCGCTCGACGTGACCGCCCGCGAAATCGACCTCGGCGCGACGATGCTGGTAGACGCCATCGAGGACGTGTCGTAACGGGGTCGGTCAGGTCGCGTCGCGGTTGACGACTGGTTCGACCACGTTCCCGAGTTCGCGCATCATCCCGGCACCGACGAGATAGTACACCGCCGATTCGACGCGCTCTTTCCACGCGGGACCGTCACCCATTTCGAGACTCACGTCGCCGGCGCGGATAATGCTCGCCGCCTCGCTGGCGACGACGCCCGCGATGGGTGAGTCGTACTCGTTGCGGACGCGCCGGAACTCGCGCATCGCACGGCGTTTCGCTCGGAACGACCGGCCGGAGTCGTAGTCGGTGTCGCCGGGTTCCACGCCGAGGGCGTCGAGCGCGAAGTCGTGGGCACGCCGCGCGAGCAGTGTGCGAGCGGTGTCGACGTACTGCTTCGCGGTCAGTCCGCGTTCGTAGTCGCCGGCGTATCTGGCGTCGTTGTCGAAGCAGAGCGTGAACAACTCCCACCGGGCGGCCCCGTAGGGCGTAGATTGGTCCAGGTCGCGTTCTTCTTCGATTGTGGTCCGAATCTCGCTCCGACGCGGGTACTCGTCGATTCGAGTCCAGAACGTGTCGATGGCGTCAGCGAGTCGGTCTCGGTACGGGGTCGCGTCGTCTCCGAGATTCGCTCGGTACTGCTCGCGATGATGGCGGGCGGTCCGGAGGCGCTGTTGTGCCTGCAACTGCGAGCCCCACTCGCCGGCGAAGTCGTGTGCCGAGTAGTCTATCGACTCGCCGCCGTCGTCTAAATCGTCCCAGCTTATCTCGATGCGCGCGAACGGGAGGAGTCGCTCGATTGAGTAGAGATACGCGAGGTCGCGGCCGGGGGCGGAAACGCGGTACTCGGAGACTGACGCGGCGAAGTCGTCAATCTCCTGTTCCAGTTCGCGGCCGCGCTCGACGAGGAACTCGGGGTCGTCGTCTCCGAGCGCGACGGTCGCGTAGCCGACCGTCTCACCGGCGTACTGAAGCCCGGAAGTCGCAGACCGGAGTCGGTCTCGGGCGCTTCCCAAGTCCTTCGCAGATTCGAGGTGACCGCCCGCCGGCGACCCGCGAAGGTGAAACCGCATCTCCTCGTCCACCGAATCGAGGTCGATGCGCGAGCGGAGTTGCTTCGCCTGCTCGACGGTCTCTTCGAGTCGCCGCACCGCCGCGTCGGCGTGCTCGTCGCTCACCGGCGGCCGCCAGACGTAGTTGCTCGGCGGGTCGGGGTACACCGTCGTCAGCCAGTCCGTAATCGGGTCGGGGAGCCACGTCGGCCTGAACCAGCCGATACCGCCGACCGCGCCCGCGCCGCCGACGAGGCCGAGCAGTTGGCGGCGCGAGAGCGAAGAGCGGTCGTCGGAGTGGGGCGCGTCGGAAGAGGAGGCGGAATCGGTGTCGGCGTCGTCGCGGGCGCGGACGGCCTCGGAATCGTCGTCTGTGGAAGGGGCGTCGGAGGGGGACACACGCCGGAGTTCCGAACCGGCCCGTGTAAACGTGTCGGCGGGCTGTCGGCTCGGCGCGAACGCGGCCTACGTCCAGCGGTCGAGGCCGGTCTGCGTGACCGACTCCTCGATGCGCTCGAAGCCGCGGCGGACCTCCTCGGGGTCGACCTCCCACGTCTCGGTGACGAACTCGCGGGCGGCGGCCACGTCCGGGTCGATGTCGGTGTCGTAGTCGTAGTCGTCGGTGACCGGCGGGTCCAAGAAGAACTCGCGCACCCGGTCGGCGTTGGGGATGGTGTCGCCGCGGGCTTCGAGGACCGACCAGAGGTCGCCGTGTTCCGTGACGGCTTTCACGGCCGTCTTCGGTCCGATTCCCGTGATACCCTCGTTGAAGTCGGTCCCGCAGAGCATGGCGATATCGACGAGTTGCTCGTGGGTGATGCCGTGTTTGTCGAGCGTCGCGTCGAGGTCCATCAGCTCGGGGTCCCCCTTGCTCGTGAGCTGTCGGAGCGTGTAGGGCGCGCCGAACAGGAGCGTGTCGTAGTCCTCGCTGCCCACGTAGTCGGCGTCGCCCTTACGGGCCATGTAGGACGCCTGCGCCTCGCCCTCGGCGGGCGCTTCGACCACGGGCACGTCGAGACGCGAGAGGAGTTCGCGACTAGTGTCCTGAATCGTCTCGGTGAGCCGCTGGGTCCGGGCTTCCATCCGGGCGGCCTCGACCGCGTCGCCCGCCTCACGCGCCGCTTCGAGCCGTTCTTCGGCCTTCTCGCGCTGTTCGCGGCGTTTCGCCACCTCGTCGTCTTTCATCTCGGTGACGCCGCCGTCGAAGACGAAGACGGGCGTCAGGTCGTGTTCGAAGAACTTGGGGAGCCCTTGGACGATGCCGACGAGGTTGGCGACCTCTTCTCCCGCGTCGGTGGTGTACTTCTCCGAACTCGTCCACTTGACCGTCGTCGTGAGATAGCGGTACAGCCAGTTGTGGGCGTCGACGGCGACGACGCTCCCGGACACCTCGTCGAACGACACCTCGGAGAGCGCGGCGAGCGTCCGCAGGTCTGCGTTTCCCATTTGCTCGGCCTTCGGGGGCCGAGGGTTTCAATCGTCCGAGTGGCCGCCGTCGATTTCGGGGGGTTCAACTCCTTCGCGCGCCGCGAGAAACGCCCGCTCCGGGTCGTCGAGGTCGCGGGCGCGATAGCGGTCGAGTCCGGACTGGTACGCCTCGCGAGAGACCGCCGCGGGCGCGCCGGCGGGGCGCTCCAGCACCAACTCGGCGACGCCCGTTTCGCGGCCCGTGAAGCCGAACCCGGCCTTGTGGCACGCCTCGTAGGCGAAGGGGTTGTTCGCGGCGATGCGGACCGTCTCGTATCCGCGGTCGGCGGCGGCGTCGCAGGTCCGGTGGAGGAGGTCAGGGCCGAGTCCGTCCCCCCGGCGGTCCCGTCGGACCGTGACGTACCGGAACCAGAGCGTCGTCGGGTCCGTCCGGTCCTCGTTGAACGCGACCGCGGCGACCACGTCCTCGGCCAGCGGCGGCAGGGAATCGGGACCGCCGGTCGGCGCGGGTCGGTCGTCGTCGAGGGGCGGCAGGGAGTCGTCGGGGTCGCGGAGCACCGTCTTTCCCGTCGCCGCGGTGACGAACTTCCCCGCGTAGGCGAACCGCCGGTAGTCGAGGCGGAGTCGCGGGTCGTCTTCGGGCCACCCGAGCAGGTCGAACTCCATGGCCGAACTGGGGCCGCCGCGCGCAAGAACCTTCCCCGGCGGAGCCGTGGCGTCTGCCATGCACGGCGCTGGCGACGTTCGGTTCTTCGACCGCTTCGCACCCGTCTACGACCTCGTGATGCCGCCGGCCGACCCCGGCGCGCTCGGCACCGCGCTCGACCGCGCCGACCGGGATGTCGAGCGCGTCGTCGACATCGGCGGCGGTTCCGGGCGGGCGACCCTCGCGCTCGACGTTCCCGAGCGCATCGTCCTCGACCGCTCGGCCGGGATGCTCCGCCGGGCGCGCCAGCGGGGTCTCGACTGCGTCCGCGGCGACGCACGGGAACTCCCCTTCGCTGACGACGCCCTCGACGCCGTGACCGTCGTGGACGCCTTCCACCACATGCCGAACCAGCGGAGCGTCGCCGAGGAGGTCTTCCGCGTGCTCGCGCCCGGCGGGGTGTTCGCCGTCAACGAGTTCGACCCCGAGACGCTCCTCGGCCGGGGCCTGGTCGCCGCCGAGGAAGTCGTCGGCTTCGGGTCGGCGTTCGCCGCGCCCGACGAACTCGTGCGCTTTCTCGAACGCGTCGGCTTCGAGGCCGAGGTGGTCGAACGCGGCTTCGAGTACACGGTGGTCGGAAAAAAACGGGAAAGCCATTAGGGGGGCGACGAATCCACGCCTATGGCAACCTCGACGTCGTTCTTAGAGGAGCGACTCGATGCCGGGGCGTTACCCATCGCGGTGGGCGACGTGCTCGCCATCTTCCTCCTCGTCACCGTCGGCGTGATTCAGCACAACGGAGTGTCGTACCTCTCGGCCGACCCGGTCGGCTGGGTGCTTACCGCGGTCCCGTTCCTCATCGGGTGGCTCGTCACCGCTCCGCTGTTGGGCGCGTACTCACCCGGCGCGGCGGAATCAGCGAAATCGGCCGTCCCGCTCGGCGTCCGCTCGTGGCTCGCGGCGACCGTCGTCGGCATGGCGATTCGCTGGACGCCGCTTTTCGAAGGCGGCGTCGAACTCACGTTCGTCGCGGTCATGCTGGTGCTCGGCTCCGTCGCCCTCGGCGTCTGGCGGACGCTGTACTTCAAGCTCGTCTGAGCGTCGAACGCCGAGCGCCGAGTTCGGACCTCCCGAACCGCACCGGGGAACCGACCGAAACCGTATTTTCTGCCGGCCGTCCCGCCCGACCCGGAGGGCCTCCCGCTCGACCCGGAGTCAGGCGGGCGTCGGCCGCCGTCGCAACAGCGTCACGCCGAGGAGCGTCGCGGCCGCCGCGAACCCCGCGAGGACCGCGAACAGCGCCGTCGAATCAGCGACCGTGAGGATGTAACCGGCGATAGCGCCGCCGAGCGCACCGACGCCGAACACGCCGAGGTAGGTAAAGCCGTAGGAGAGCCCTCGAAGCCCGGCGGGCGTGTACTCCGCGACGGTGGCTTGGTAGAACGGCTGGACCATGAACAGGAAGAAACCGAGCAGTGCACAGACGGCGAGGAGCGGGCCGACGCCGAGACTCGCCACGGGGAGGAAGGCGACGGCGATGACGGCGAGCGCGCCGAAGCCGGCGACGATGCCGCGCTCGGTCCTGATGCGGTCGGTGAGCTTCCCGCCGACGTACTGCCCGAAGACGCCGACCGTCAGGAGGCCGGCGTAGACGAACAGTTCCACGTCGAGCGTCGGCGCGCGGCCGGCCGACCCGGAGACGAGGCCGGCGGGCAGGAGCGCCGACACCGGAATCGGCTCGATGCCGATGACCGAGCCGAGGAGGTCCGGCAGGAACGTCGTGACGCCGCGGTAGTAGAGCCCCGAGAACATCACGAGCGCGAAGACGAGCGCGAAGCCGCCGGCGAACAGGTGCTTCGACTGCGAGACCAGTTCCGCGAACGACTCGACGCCCGCGCCGGCTTTGCCGTCGCCGCCGGTGTCGCCATCGCCGGGGTCACCCCCCTCACCGCCGTCGGCCGCGGCGACCGCGGCCTGTTCTTCGAAGTTGGCGCGGGTGGCGAGCGCGGCGGCCGCGAGCGCCGGGAGCGCGAGCACGCCGGCGACGAGATGCCAGTCGAAAAACAGCAAGAGGAGCGCGGTGAGAAACGGACCGAAGCCGATGCCGATGTTGCCGGCGATGCCGTGGTAGGCGAACCCGGTCCCGCGTTCCTCGACGCCGGTGCTGATGAGGCGGAGTCCGGCGGGGTGGTAGACGCTGGCCGCCGCGCCCCAGACGAGGAGCGCGAGCGCGACGACGACGAGGTTCGGTGACAGCGCGAGCAGGACGAACGACCCGGCCATCCCGAGGAGGCAGGCGACGATGAGACGCTTGGAGCCGACGCGGTCGACGAGGATGCCGCCGGGGAGCGCCCCGAGCCCGAACAGCGCGAAGCCGAGTCCCGTCATCACGCCCAGCGAGGCGGTCGTGACTGGCACCGTCGCGAGACCGAGGTCGATGCTCGCGAACTCCCCGAGCCAGATGGCTACGAAGATGGGGATGGACAGTTCGTACGTGTGGACCATCCCGTGGGCGAGCATCACCAACGCGACGATGGAGCGGTCGTTACGGTTCACGTCTCCGGCCACGGTACCGACTCCCATAACCGTGTGGAGTTCCGGCAGCCGACGCGAGTCCCGGACCGACTGTTCGGGCGAGAGGCACAATCCACAGTATCGAATCTGTGATGTTATTTGCAGCGTTCAACCCCGTCGCCGTCGTTCGATTATTCGCTCATAAGTTATGAGAAAGCTACTCAGTGGTCACAAAAACAGTATCAGTCATCTATGGGAAAGAATTATACCACTTACGTCCGTAGTATAGTATATATTATGACCGGATATTACGACTACATTCTTGGGCTCATCCCGCTCGCACTCCTCGGCATCACCGGCACGCTTACCGTCGCCGGGTTGCAGTTGACCACGGCAGTGCCGATGGCTGCGGGCGTGGCCGCGCTCCTCACCGGCCACGCGCTCTTCGTGAACGGGCCCTCGTCGCCGTCTCCGTCCCGCCTCAACGAACACGCCGGTCCCAACGCCGCTGACGCGCCTTCTCCGTCGGTCCTCGACGCCGACTAATCTCCATCGCACGCCCGCCCGGCCGGTTCGCCGGCCCGCAGGGTTTTGACCGCAGGTCTCGTTTTTCCGACCATGACAGCGACGTTGTTCCTCACGAGCGACGAGATTAGCGGACTGGCGACGCCGGCCGAGTACGTCGAGGCCGTCCGCGAGGGCTACCGACAGCGCGGCGAGGGCGCGCCGGCCGAGCCGCGGACGAAGCTGTTCAACCGGGAGCCGCCGGGCATGCTCACCTCCTACGCGGCCGTGTTGCCCGAGACGGGCGCGATGGGCGGTTACATGTACTCCGCCGGCTTCGGCGCGGAGGACGCGTGGTTCATGACGCCGCTTTTCGACGCGGAGAGCGGCGAGCCGCTGGCGCTGCTCGACGGCGCGAGCATGAACCCCTTCAAGACCGGGGCGGCGGGCGGCGTCGCCATCGACGCCCTCGCCCGCGACGATGCCTCGACGCTCGCGCTCATCGGGAGCGGCGCGCAGGCCCGCGGACAGCTCCGGGCCGCCGCGACCGTCCGCGACCTCGATAGCGTCTGGGTCTACTCGCCGACGAAGGAGAGCCGCGAGTCGTTCGCGGGCGAGATGGACCGCACGCTCGACGCCAGCGTCGCGGCCGTCGCCTCCAGCGCCGCGGCCGTCGAGGGCGCGGACATCGTCGTCACGGCCACGACAGCCACGGACCCGGTGTTCGACGGCGACCTGCTCGAACCCGGCACGCACGTCACCGCGATGGGTCAGTACCACCCCGAAAAGCGCGAACTCGACGAGACGACCATCGAGCGCGCGACGTACGTCCCCGACCTCCGCGAGCGCGCGACGATGGACGCCGGGTCGTTCCTCGCCGCCGTCGAGGCCGGCGTCGTCGACGAAGACCACATCCACGCCGAACTCGGCGAGGTCGTCGCGGGCGTCGCCGCCGGCCGCGAGGACAGAGAAGAGATAACTGTCTTCGACAGCGGCGGCACGGGCATCGAGACGGTCGCCGCGGCCCACATGCTCTACGAGAAGGCGCGCGACGAGGGACTCGGGACGACCATCGACTTCTCGCCGGCGAGTGAGTCGCTCACCGGGCAGTAAGCGTCCGCGGGCCGGTCACACCGTCAGGCGTGCGACCCGCTCGGTCCCGGCGAGGACGACCGGGACGAACGCCAGCGCGCCGACGCCGACGACCGCCGGGACGACGACACCCGGCCAGAACGCGCCCAGTTCGGTCTGCGCGAACGCGCCGAGGAGCGCCGCCCCGCCGACGACGAGGCTGTAATAGGCCGAGCGAATCGGAAGCGTCGGGAGGTGGCCGGGCCGCGGCCACGACCCGGTTCGGATGTGGCCGCCGCGGAAGGTACCGACGGCGACGGCGCTCGCCGCGAGGGCGGTGAGGCCGGACAGCGACACCGCGGCTCTAGGCGTCGCGAAAAGCAGAAACCAGAGGGTCGGAATCGCCAGTACCGACACCTCCCACGCGGCGAAAAACACCCGGTCGAGCCAGCGGTCGACCCGCTTCGTCGCCTCCGAGAGCCTGCTCCGCATCACGACTAGACGTAGGTTTCGGACGGCTAAACGGTTTCTCCGGCGGTGGCGGCGAAAGCGGACTACTGGAGTCGGTACCGGAGGACTGCGGCGATGCCGCCGAGGTTCTTCAACTGCTCGCCGGGCTGGAACTCCGCGGAGAACACGGTGACCTCGCCGCCCTTCTGTTCGACTGAGTCGATGATGTCGTTGACGTCAACGTCCCAGTCGCCGTCGCCCTGTCGCTCCGCGCGGAGTCGGGAGTCGAGGAGGAGCAGGTGTTCGACCGCGCCGAAGTCCGCGGCCTCCGCGACCTGTTCGACGCCGTAGGCCGCCTTCGCGCCCGTCGAGATGTTCTCCATCAGTTCGTCGATGAGGTTGGCCTCCTCGGCGATGCGGGTCTGTTTCTGCACGTCGTCGACCGCGCCGCGCTTGAGCACCTCGTGGACGCCGCGGTCGCCGACGCCGGCGGTGTCGACGGTCGTGACGATGGTCTCCGCGACTTCGGGGAAGTCGTTCTCGAAGTAGTCCATCGCGTCGTTCTTCGTGAAGCCCGGCCCGGCGAGGATGATGGCGTCCACCTCGAGGTGCGACAGCGCGGACCCGAGTTCGTCGAACAGTTCGGACCGCGGGCGGGCGTACTCGCCTTTCCCCGTCGGCTTCGTGAGCGAGGCGTACTCCTCGGTGCCGTACTGGGCGACGGTGTGGATGTAGGCCGCGCCCTCCTCGACGGTCGCGATGGCCACGTCGGGGTTCTCGGCGGCCTGTTCGGCCGTCTCGATGCGGTCTATCTGGTCTGCTTTGAACTGTTTCTCGATGGTTATCTCGGCGCGCTCCTCGACGTTGAGCGTGTGGTGGTGGCCGAGCTGGTCCTCGCGGGAGCAGGAGACGATGACGCCGCCGACGCGGAGTCGGTTGGCGAAGCGAGCGAACTCCACGTCGTCGACCTCGATGGTGACGTTGAGGTGCTCGCGCTCGCCGCCGGTGTCCCGCATCTGCTCGTCGTCGCGCTGGATGCGGCGGGTGGTGTCGCCGGAGACGAGGTCCCCCGGTTCGAGGACGTACGAGAGGTGCCAGAGGTCGTCGACGTTCTCGGGGACGAGCGTGATTCGCTCGCGCCCCTCCTCGCCGCGACCGCGGCTCGAAATGCGCATACACGTCCGGTCGTCGGGGAACGGAAAAGAGTCCTGCTATCGCGGGCCCCCGCAATCGCAACCGAGCTATCCTACCATCCGGTCGACTGTCGGCCCTTGCCGGTGGCGTCGGCGAAGCCGCGCGCCCACAGGTAGTACGTCATCACCTGCACGTAGAACAGGACGAAGAAGCCGACGACGATGGCCGAGAGGAGACCACCGATGAAGCCGAGCACGACCGTGACGACGAGCGCGAGCAACCACGCGACGGCGTACTCGCCGGTGAACGCGCCGGAGAGGATAGTGCGCACGTCGAAGCCGGCCCCGAGGTTGCCTTCGATGGCGAAGTTCGCTCCGGCGGCCGGCCCGATGTAGGCCGCGAGGAGTCCGAGCACGAACACGAGGAGGCCGAGGACGAGCGAGGCGATACCGAGCCCGACGCCGCCCGTGGAAGACGCCGCCGCACTCCCCGTCGCCGCCTCGGAGACCGTGAACGTGCCGATGCCGATGATGACCGAGAGGAGTATCGCCGGGACGATAGCCACTAACGCCCAGACGAACGTCACCACGAACAGCTTCAGGCCGTCGACGAACAGTTCGCCCCAGTCCGTGAATGAGGGCGCGGCCTGCTCGCCGTTCGCGGCCGCCCGCATCGCCCTGACGAAGTAGCCTTGGAGGATAATCCCTGGGAATATCAACACAGAGAGCAGCCAGAGAACCCCGCCGATAATGGTCGTCGCAACCCAGTCGTCGCTTCGTTTGAGAAACCACAGCGCGTCGGAGAGCATACCGTTGGGGTGTCGCGGCGCTATCGGCTTAGATATTCCGTCGAAAATTCGAATTCTCGCTGATAGTTCAGACGGCGGGCTGTTCGCCCGGCGTCTCGCCTTCGTCCATCATCTCGACCTCGTGGAGTTCGCCCCACGTCTGGCCGATGATGTAGTAGGCGGCGACGGCCGCGTAGAACGCGACGAACGGGCCGAGGACGAAGCTGAGCAGTTGCCCCAACAGCGGAATGACGTTGAGCAGGCTGAGGACGACCGACACGGCGAACAGCACCACGAAGGCGGTGAGCCACGCGGTGGCGTACTTGCCCGAGGTGAGCACGCGTCTGAGCGCGCCGACGTCGAAGGCGGACCCGAGTCGGTCGGTCTCAGCGTAGTTGGCCAGTGCCGCCGGGACGACGTAGGCGGCGAGCAGGCCGAGCACCAGCGAGACGAGGAGCCCGACGAGAGTCACGATGCCGCCGAAGATGCCCGCGGTGTCGGAGCCACCGCCGGCAAAGATGCCGATGATGGCCGACCCGACGAACACGCTCATGATGATGAGCGGGAGGACACTGTAGACGAACGCGATGGCGAAGCCTTTCACGCCGTCGACGGCCATGTCACCCCAGTCGTCGAACACCGGCGGTTGCTCGTCGCCCTTCATGGTCGCGCGGACGACGCGGAGCAGATAGCCAATAACGAGGAACGTCGGTACGATGAGGAACCCAAGGAAACTGAGCACCCCACCGATGAGGACTGTCTTGAGCCAATTCTCGTCGTTGCGAGGATACGAAAGTGATTCTGAAATCATGATGTTTCACCGAGCGCCACCACCCACCCACCGGCCGTTCGGCCGCGTGAGAACCGCGGGTTGACACGCGCGCTCGAAGCAACATTACGACGAGAAAGTATATAATCTTGTACCCGACGTGACCGAATAATTGAACATTAAGCCGTCTAGCTCCCGATTACCGACGGACGGCGGTGACGTTCACTCGTCCGCGATATCGCTCCCGCCCGGCGGGAGGAACTCCTGAATCTGGTCGGGTGACGCGATTTTTCTGACGAACGACTTATCTGCGAAGCGCTCGCGGAGCCGACGATAACACAGTTTCGCGGCGTCGTTCTGGGCGTACTGCCCCGGGGTGAGCGTCAGCGTCGTCTCCGCGCGCGTCTCGATTGCCGACGGCGGGCCGCCGATGACCCGCGTCTCGTCTTCGCACTGGATACCGACCGCGACCTTCGCGGGCACGTCCTCGAAGTACTCGCGGTCGCCGCGGATGACGAAGCTCCCCTTTTCGATGTACTCGCCGGACTCCGGCGTCTTCGACACCTGCGAGGGCTCGACCATGTAGGCGTCGTCTGCGAAGCGACCCTCCTTCCAGATGGAGGAGTACGAGACGGCGAACTGCGCGGCCTCGCGGAGCGTCTCCTCGGAGAAGTCGACCGCTTGGGCGGGCTCGCTCGGCCCCGTCGCCTTCAGGAGCGTGACCGGCCCGCCGTGGGCCTGCGTGTGGAAAAAGCGGTCGTGCTTGCTCATGTACTTCTTCACTAACTCCTCGTTTTGGTCGGCGTTGCGGCCGCCGACGACGAGGTAGCCCGTGGAGGTGTGGAACCAGCGGAACCGCTCGAACCAGTGTTCCGTGGATTTGACGGGAACCGAGTCGAGCGCGAGCCAGTCGGTCTCCTCGGGTTCTTCGTCCTCGTCTTCCTCGTCGTCGCCGTCGTCGGCCTCCCACTCGTCGCGGCGCTTCTTTACGGCCTCCAGTTCCTCGCGGGTGTCCTCGATGGCCGCCAGCGCGCCCTCCTTTTTCTCCTCGATGCGCTTTGCCTCGGTGTAGAGGCGGTCGGCGTTCTTCTCGACGCCCATCGACACGTCGAGGGTGACGGTCGCGTCGTCGAGGTCGACGGTGACCGTCCCGTTCGCGCCGTCGACGTTCGTGACGGCCTCGGCCTCGGGGATGCCCTGTTCGGCTCCCTCCTCCAGCGTCGCGCCGATGTCGTCCCACGGGACGCCCTCCTCGCGCGCGCCGCGGACGGTCGACAGCACGTCGTCGACGAGGTCGTAGTTGGCGTACAGCAGTTCGGCGCGCTCGCGCTCGTCTTGGGCCTGCTGTTCGAAACCCTCGATTGCGCCCTCCTGTTGGTCGATGATGCGCTGCTGTTTGGCGATTTGCTCCTCGAAGTCCGGGCGGTCGGAGGTCGCCTCCTGCTCGTCGGCGGTCAAATCGAGCCGGAAGAAGTACTCGTCGAGCGCGTCGTTGAACGTGTCGTAGGCCTCCTCGTCGAGCCCGGCGTTCTGGTGTTCGCGCAGCGGGAAGGGCGTCACGTCCACGACTTCGCCGTCGTCGTCGAGGTAGAGCCGCGGGTCGAACTCCCCGGCGCGCACCTGCTCGCGGAGGTCGACGATGGCGTCGTAGATGTCGTCGTAGTCGTCGTCGGTGGCGTCAGCGATATCGAGGGTCTTCTCCACGCCGGCGCGGGTGCACAGTTCCTCGGCGTAGAGGCCGCCGAGGTTCAACTGCGTCGCGAGCGTCCGCACCACGTCGGTGTCGGACTGCTCCATGTTCCGGCCGAGGGCGTCGCGGCTGACGGTGAGGGGGTCGAGCCGCGAGGCGGGGTACTCGTACTGCGACCCCGGCGCGACCGTCCGCGACTTGAGCCGCACCGTCTCCAGACTGCGGACGACTTCGCCCGTCTCGTCGAGCACCGCGATGTTGCCCTGTCCGAACAGCTCGACGACGATTTTCGTGTTCTCGTCGCCCCGCTCGAACGTGAACGTGAGGATGCGGTCGAACTCGTACTGCTCGACGCCCGCGAAGTCGGCCCCGCTGAGCCGGTTTCTGAGCATCATCGCGAAGTTCGGCGGCCGACCGGGAGCGTCCGGTACGTGCTCCTGTGCGGCGAGGTGCGCGCGCTTTATCTCGCCCACTTCGAGGAGGAGTTCGAGCCGACCGCGGTCGAAGTCCCGCATCTTGAGGCGAAGCAGGTCGTCGCCGTAGAGGTACGCCTTGTCGACCTTCGCGCCCTCGTACCGGTTCAACTCGGTGACGAGGGCCGCGAGGTCGACGCTCGTGAGTTCCCGCTTCGGATCCATGGACTCGCTTTTTGGCGGCGAACGAAAAGGGGTGTCGTTTCCGCGAATGCGACGCCTCCCCGACTCGGGGAGAAGATACTTATCAATAAGCCTGAATGTTATCGGTGAATGCGCTCTCGCACCCTCGCGCTCGTCACCCTCGCGCTCCTCGTCGCGCTGGCCGGACTCCCGGTCGGAAGCGCCCCGGCCGAAGCGCGACCCCCACCAGAGGCCGTCTGCGGCGTCTGCGGCGAGACGTTCGAGGAGACGGCCGACGCCGCCGGCGTCCCGCTCACCGTCGAATCGAGCACGCTCCGAGTCCGCGTCAACGACGACCGGAGCGGGACGTGGACCGCCCGTGTCGACCTCGACGACGAGTCGGCCGCGACGTTCCGCGAGAACCCCGAACTGCTCGACCGCGTCGTCCGCCGGACCTTCGAAGACCACCGCGTGTTCACCGACGATCGCAGACGCCTCGAAGCCCGGATGGACGGCGACACCGCGGTCGTGACGTTCGAGGTCCCCGGGATGGCGTCCCGCGGCTACGGCGACGTGCTGGTCGTGGACTACTTCCACGACGACGGGGTCAGGGGCACCGTCTACGTCGATGCCGACCGATTCGTCGTCACCGGCCCCGAGGGGTCGGCGCTCCTCACCGCGCCCGCCGAGACGCGGACCAACGGGACGGCCGCCGTCTGGAGCGCCGCCGACGAGGGCGCGTCGAGCATCGGAAGCCAGACGTACCTCACGTTCGGCCCCGACGCGGGGCTTGCCACCGCGGCCGCGGCCTACGCCAGCCTCGCCGCCGACTCCGGCCCCGGTGTCCTCACGAACCTCGCGTGGGTCGCGGTCGTCCCGACGCTCGTGCTCATCGTCGGCGTGCTCCTCGTCCGGCAGTTCGACCGCCGGTTCGACGACGAGCGCGGCGCGCGGCGCTTCGGACTCCCCGTTGCGGCACTCGGCGTCCTGTGGGGCCTCTGTCTCCTCGCCGTCCGGGCGTTCTCCGGGAGCGTCGCCGCGATGGCGTGGCTCCTCGCACTCCAACTCGTCGCGTTCGGCGTCGTCTCGGCGGCCCGGCCCGGGGCGCTCGGGTTCCGCCGTCTCGTCGCCGCGACCGTCGGGCCGCAAATCGCGCTCGCGGTCGCAACCGCGATTGCGATGCCGGGGCCGAACCCATGGTTCTCGGTCAGCGCGCTCGCGTTAGAGGCCGCCGTCGTGCTGTTTCTGCCCCTCGGCTACGCGGCCCGACGTGACGGGAGCACGCGCCCGCTGTCGCTCGCCATCGTCGCCGCACCCACGGCGTTCGCGCTTCCGATGGTCCCCGTCGGCGGCTACGGCGTCCTCTTTCTCGGGATTCTGCTCGTCGTCTGGGCGCTGGTGACGCTCGCAACCGGGTCGCTCGTCTACCGACTCGGCTGGGCGCTCGGCGGACAGGCAGACAGCCATCGGCCGTCCGACGGGACCGCCGACGCGCCCGCGTGACAGGCGGCGTGGCACGGTCGGACGGAGGTTGGTACTGCGTACCCGACAGCGAATCGCCGTTCGAAGCAGCAAATTTTGTCCATAGCTACGAAGTGTAGTCGTCTCCGAGACCGACGGCGGGGGCGTCACTGCGAGCCGAGCTGACGCCGAATCCCCCGTCTATCGGCCGTCTCGACCGTTACATGTCAGCTGACGGCTATTACGCGGCGGTACGTAACTGTTGTAGGTAGGCGCAGGAGCGATGGGGAGAACTGCCCTTTTGAAAGGGGACGCCGTTGCTGGGGTATGCTCGGGACAGTACGAACCGCGTGGGACGAGTATCGCTCGGTCCCGCTCATCTATCGTATCTTCGTCGCGTTCGTCGCCGGTTCGGCGGCGGGTATCCTCTTCGGGGAACGGATGGCCGTGGTCAGCCCGTTAGGCGAGCTGTTCATCCGGTTGCTCAACATGCTCATCATCCCCATCATCGTCTTCACACTTCTCTCGGGGATTCGCCAACTTTCGCCCGCTCAGCTGGGGAAAATCGGCGGCTCGACGGTCGGGCTCTACGCGGTGACGACGACCATCGCCGGTCTCATCGGCCTCGCCGTCGCGAACATCCTGCAACCGGGGCGAGGAGTCGAGTTTCTCGACGCGGAAGCCAAATCGCAAGCGCCGCCGTCGCTGACGGACGTTCTCCTGGGAATCGTCCCCAGTAACCCCGTGACTGCGCTGGCCGAGGGGAACCTGTTGGCGACAGTCTTCTTCGTCATCACCTTCGGCATCGCGCTCACGTACGTCCGAGCACGGCAGGACGACCTCGCTGAGACTGTCGATTCGATTTTCGCTGCCTTCGAAGTCGGCACGGAAGCGCTGTTCGTCATCGTCCGTGGTGTCCTCGAATACGGTGTCGTCGGTATCTTCGCGCTGATGGCGTCCGGTATCGGCACCGAAGGTATCGGCGTGTTCTCCTCGCTCGGTGAGTTGGTGCTGGCCGTCGCTGTCGCCGTCGTCGCGCACATCGTCATCACGTATCTGTTCTTGCTGATGGGACTGGTGATGAACGTCTCGCCGGTCGCGTTCCTCGCCGGCGCGAAAGACGCGATGGTGACGGCGTTCGCCACCCGCTCGTCCAGCGGGACGCTCCCCGTGACGATGCAGAACGCAGAAGAGGACCTTCGAATCGACGAGCGTGTCTACTCGTTTGCGCTCCCGGTCGGAGCAACCGCAAATATGGACGGGGCTGCGATTCGACAGGCGATAACCGTCGTGTTCGCCGCAAACGTCGTCGGACAACCGCTCGTGCTCTCCGAGCAGGTGCTCGTCCTTCTGGTGGCGGTGTTGATTAGCATCGGGACCGCGGGCGTCCCCGGTGCGGGGCTCGTGATGTTGACTGTCGTCCTCACGCAGGTGGGGCTGCCGCTGGAGGTCGTCGGGTTCGTCGCCGGTGTCGACCCGATTCTCGGCCGAATCGCGACGATGAACAACGTCACCGGCGATTTGGCCGTTTCGAGCGTCGTCGCGAAGTGGAACGACGCAGTCGACTTCGACGACGGGGTGTGGGCACGGTCGGCAGACGGGCTCCGGGATATCGTGTCGTCGGCAGACTGACCGTCCCAGTGTGACGCACCCCGGTCGGGGTCAGCTCGCGCGGCCGCTCCGAAATCGTCAGGTAGCGCCCCACGAAACGTCCGGCGATGACCAACAGTGAGGTTCGCGTCGCCGCCAACGACGCAGAACGCGACGACGCCTTCGCCGTCCGCAAGGCCGTCTTCGTGGACGAACAGGGCGTCGACGAGGAACTGGAGTGGGACGAACACGACGACCCCGACGCCGAGGCGGTCCACTTCGTCGCCTCCCGCGGCGGCGACGCGGTCGGCGCGGCCCGACTGCGCGAGTACGAACCCGGCGTCGGCAAAGTCGAGCGCGTCGCCGTCCTCGAATCGGCCCGCGGCGAGGGCTGGGGGCGGCGACTCATGGAGGCGCTCGAAGCCGAGGCGCGCGAGCGCGGCTTCGACTCGCTTCTCCTCCACGGCCAGACGACCGCCGAGGGGTTCTATCGCGGTCTCGGCTACGAGACGACGAGCGACGAGTTCGACGAGGCCGGGATTCCGCACGTCGAGATGCGGAAGTCGCTGTAACGACGCCTAGTCCTCCGAAACCGACGTCTCGACCGGCCGACTGCGGCGGTCCTCCCGTAACTGGAAGCCGTCGGCCTCCTCGCGGGCGAGCAGTTCGCGCTGCGGGTAGGGTATCTTGATTCCCTCACGGTCAAAGGCGAGTTTCACGCTCCGAAGCACCTCGGCTTTCGCCTGCGCACGGCGCGGAGCCGAGGGGTTCGTAATCCAAAAACGCAGTTGGAGGCCGATGGCGGAGTCACCGAACGTCGTCGGCATCACCTGCGGCTTCGGCACCCCCTCGACGAACTTGAGGTCGGAAAGCGCCTCCTCGGCCACCGACTCGGCGCGTTCGATGTCGGCCTCGTAGTCGATGCCCACGTCGAGGCGGAGCCGGAGGCGGTTGCGCTTCGTCCGGTTCGTTATCTTCGCGTTGGTCACGCGGTCGTTTGGGAAGACGACCGTCTCGCCGTCGGCGTTGCTCAGGCGGGTGTTGATGATGGTGATGTCGGTGACGATGCCCTCGGCGTCGTCGATTTCGACCCAGTCTCCCAGTTCGAACGGCCGGGAGAACATCAGCACGAAGCCCGCGATGAGCGACCCGAGGGTCTGTCTCGCGGCCATCCCGACCACGATACCGAGGAAGCCAGCACCGACGAGCAGGCCGCCGATTCTGACCTGCCAGACCGTGAGCGCCGCCATCCCGACAGCGAGGAGGACGACCAGTTGGAGGACGCGGAAGACGATGCCCTGCTGGTGGGCGTTGATGTTGTCGGAGGCCGTCGCGTACGAGTCCAATTTCTCTTCGAGGACGTTCGTCCCGACGAGCGCCCCGGCGAACAGCGCGACCGTCAGCCCGAGTTTGGCGGCGTTCGGCACCGCGACGGCGAGCAGTTCGGTGAGGTCCGCGGCGAGGCCGGTGTAGCCCCAGAGGAGCAACAGCGAGAGCGCCGCGCCGACGAACACCGCGAGTTGGAGCGTCCGGACGACGACCGTCGCGGGAAACAGCCACGCCGCGTCGGTGACGGCGTCCGGGACTCGCGGATGGGCCAACACCCGCGTCCGGAGTTCGGCGGTCGCCCGCGAGACGAGCCGCGGCGCGAGAAAGACCGCGATACCGAGCGCGAGCGCCACGAGCGCCGCCGAGATACCGAGTCGCTCTTCTGTCGAAACGAACTGTGCGAGCGTCGAGCGGAGGTCCTGAAGCCACGTCGCCGCCTGCCCCGAACCCGCCGCACCCCCCTGTGGTGCCATCCTACCGTGTGCGATGGGTCAGACAGTAAAAGCGTGACGGAGCGACACTCAGGAATGAGAATCGGCAGGAGAGCGCTCGTCGGCTACAACCGCTTCGACACGTACGGCCCGTCCTGATGATAGCCGAGTTTCTGCTTGTAGTACTGCCGGACGCCGATGCCGGAGATGACCGAAATCTTGTCGTAGCCGGCCTCGCGGGACAGTTCCTCGGCGTGGGCGAGGAGCTTCTTCCCGTAGCCCTTGTGCTGCCAGTCGCCGTCGGCACCGATGCCCGCCTCGGAGCCGTAGACGTGGAGTTCGCGGACGAGCGCCGCGTCCTGAAGCTCGCGGCGGACCGGATTGCCGGGGAATCGGAGCCGGCAGAAGCCGACCAGCAGGTCCTCGACGGGGTCTTCGAACGAGATGAAGTGCTCGGTCCCGCCGGCGACCTCGTAGGTCATCACGTCGAGTTCGATGCGCTCGGGGTCCGGGTCGGCCTCGTTCATCCCGACCTCGCGGGCGCGGATGTCCCGCTGGACGATGCCGCGCTCCTCGGCGCGCTGGGCGGCCAGTTGCCGGAGGTTGGACTTCCAGACGCCGGCGTCGATGAAGTCCGCGGGGATGTCCCGCTGGACGCGCTGGAGGCGGGTGTACTTCGGAATCATGCCCATGACCTCCGCGACGATGTCGGCTGCCTCCTCGTTGTTCAGCGGCTCGTACTCGTCGCGCCGCCACATGTCGTAGGTGACGGTGTCGCGGACGATGAGCGTCGGATAGATTTTGAGGTAGTCGGGCCGCCAGTCGCTGTTTTCGAACAGCTGGCGGAAGTCCTCCAGACACATCTCCTTGGTCATCCCCGGCTGGCCGGGCATCATGTGGAAGCCGACCTTGAACGCCGAGTCGCGGAGACGGCGGTTGGCGTCGATGGAGGCCTGCACGCCGTGGCCGCGGTGCATCTCGCGGTTGATGCGCTCGTAGGTCGTCTGGACGCCGACTTCGACCTTCGTCGCGCCCAAATCGAGCATCCGGTCGATCTGCTCGGGGTCGCACCAGTCCGGTTTCGTCTCGAACGTCGTCCCGATGTTGCGGATGTCGTTCGTCTCGTTTTCCGCGATGACGTCCTCGATGTACTTGAACTCGACATCCTCGGGGTCGGGCTTGAACGACCGGTCTTCCGCCGGTTCGGGCTCCTTGTCGAGGTCGTAGTCGTTCATCGCTTCGAGCGCCCGCTTGACGAACCACTCCTGGTAGTCGTGGCTCCGGGCGGTCATCGTCCCGCCCATCAAGATGAGTTCGACCTTGTCCACGGGGTGGCCGATGTGCCGAAGCTGTTCGAGGCGGAGCGTGACCTGCCCGTAGGGGTCGTAGTCGTTCTGGACGCCGCGGGCGGCCGCGGGCTCGTGGCCCGTGTACGACTGCGACGAGGAGAACTCGCTGGCGGGTCCGCCGGGACAGTAGAGACACTTCCCGTGGGGGCACATGTGCGGCGAGGTCATGATAGCGACCGGCGAGACGCCGGAGGCGGTGCGCACGGGCTTGCGCTGGACGACCTCCTTAACCTCCTCGCGGCGGTCTTCCGGGGCGTACTGCAGAATCTCGGCGTTCTTCGGAACCTTCGGCGAGGAGTGTTCCGAACAGGCGTCGAGCTTTGCGGATTCGAGGTCGTCGCGGTCGACGTCGCCCGCGAGGATGCGCTCGACGAGCGCCTCGCAGGTCCGTTCGAACGCCTCGGACTCCGTCTCGGTCTCGGCGCTCACGGACACACCTCCCGTTCAGCGACGCGGTGACGGTTCATGGGCGCGAATCGGGTCGTTTCGTGGATAAGCGTGTCGCTCGGGAGGCTAGAATAGGGCCCTCCGTCGAACCGCGCGAGGAGGAGTCTGGATTGCGGCTTAGAACTGCTCGGCGGCGGCGTCGAGGACGGCTTCGAGCGCCTCGTCGCGCGCGCCGGTCAGGAATTCGATGCGGCCTTCGCGGATGCCCGCGGCGGCGAGGCCGGCGGCGGGCGCTTTTTCGGCGGCCGACTCGACGACCGCGCGGAAGTCGAGGTCGCCCGTGGCGCGGAGGTAGAGCTCGTCCATGCCGAGCGCGACGGTCACGAAGGCGTCGCCCTCACGGGTGCGGCGGTGGAGTTCGTCCACGAGCAGGCCCGTCGGCGGGAAGTCGAAGCGGTGACTGTAAGCGTCGGAGTCGAGGACGGCCGCGGAGATGGCACCGACCTCGCGACGTTCGAGGTTCGCCTGCGCCGTCTCGATTTCGTCTTCGAGCTTGATGCGGAACTGCTCGGAGACGTGGCCGGCGAGGCCCTCGTCGGCGTCGAACAGCAGGTCTGCGATGAGTTCGCGCTTGTCCTGATACGACTGGTAGTAGGCTTCCAGCGCGACGGCCTCGCGGAGTTCGCGGACGCGGTCGGCGTCGAAGCCGTTCGATTCCGCGAGGTCGAGATACTGCTGCGGGCAGTTCTCCCAGTAGCTGACCGCGGGGAGATGCGACACGTCGTCGCGCACGTCGTCGTTGACGGCGACGGAAAGCGTGGAGGCGAGCGCGCCGACCGAGAGGTCGCGGGCGTCGGCCCCCTCGCGGGCGGGGTTGACGAGCACGTCGACTTCCGCGGCGACCTCGTCGTCGGCGGGCGCGGCGTCGACGACGACGCGCTCGGAGCCGTAGACGCCGAGCAGGCCGAGACCGTCGAGCGATTCGGCGGTCGAACCGGCACCGAGGAGAAGCACGAGCGGGAGCTTCTCGTCGTGGCGGTCGCGGTCTTCGAGCATCCGCGTCACGTCGTTCGTGGCGGCGTCCATGCCGTAGACGGCCTCTTCGAGCGGGCGGCGGGTGAAGTAGTGGTACTCGGCGTCGTCGCGGGGGTGCTCCTCGCGGATGAGCGGGAGCACGGCGCGCTCGACGGCGGCGCCGGCGACGTAGCCGTCGGCGGTGGCCGTGTGGCGGACGACGATGGGGCGCGATTCGAGGACGGCGCGGCGGATGGCCTCCGCGGCGTCGAGCAGCGACTTGCCGACGGCGGCGACCGGTTCGTGGGCCGCGAGGGGCGCGACGGCGTCCGGGCGGGCCTCGTCCGAAAGGGCGTCCGCGAGGCGCTGGGCCACGGTGTCGGCCTCGTCGCCGTCGAGAATCGTCAGCTCCTCGGTCTCGATTTGGAGTTCGCCGCGGCGACGCTCGACCTCGCCGTCGATGCGGACGTAATCGCCCACTTCGACTTCGGGGTACGCGCGGACGCCGGCCTCGACGAACGCCGCGCAGTCTGCGATGGCCGTCTCGTCGCGGAGTTCGAACACCGTCGGGCCGCCGGTCTGGCGGACGCTGGCGATTTCGCCCTCGACGCGAATCACGTCGCCGACGCGGTCGTCGATGCTGGCGAGCGTCACGCGCTCCGCCTCGTCGGCGGTGTCGTCAGCGTCGGGCTCGGTTTCGACTTCCTGTTCGGGTTCGGCGTCCTGTTCGGGCTCCGAGTCGCTCTCGGGCTCCGGCTCCGCGTCGGCTTCCTGCTCGGACTCGCCGTTTGCGGCGATGTCGTCAACCACGTCGCCGGCGGTCGGCGCGCGGTCCTCGTCTCCGGCGTCGGACGTGGACTCGGGCGCGTCGTCCTGCTCGGGTTCGGGTTCGGGTTCGGGTTCGGCGTCCTGTTCGGACTCCGCGTCGGCGTCGGACGCAGACTCGTCTTCGACCGTCTCGGACGACGTGCTCACGCCGGCGGGCTTCGTCGTCTTGCCCGTCTTCGGGCGCGTCTTGACGGTCGTCGGACCGCTGCTCTCGGCTTCCTGCTCGACGGGCTGGCCGTCGGCGTCGCCGTCGGGGTCGTGGATGCGAGCGCCGCGGAACTCGGAGTCCGACTGGCGAATCGACCAGCCGAGGTCGATGTTGCCGTTGTCGCGGACGTTCTTCACCTGAACGAACACCTCGTCGCCCGGCTCCCAGTCGAGGGATTCGAGGCGGCGGTCGAGTTCGCTGCGGTGCAGTAAGCCGGTCACGTTCGAAGCGAGGTCGACGAAGACACCGAAGTCGGCGTAGCCGTCGACGGTGCCTTTGTAAAATCGGCCGGGGACGAGCTGGTGGGGGCTATTGCCCCGGAATTCGAACCAGACGTCCTCCTCGTGCGTAATCCAATCCATTGCGTTGAGCAAACAACCCCTAACTAAAACGATTGTCGAAAAACGCTCAGGGAAGATTCGCGCGTTCGCGGGCGAGAAATCGGCGCTCAGTCGGTCGAAACGGGCGAAATACGGGGGAGATTAGTTCAGACGAGAGCGAGCGCGGCGGCGAGTTCCGAGAGGGCGCGGAAGCCGCCGAAGGCGTAACCGAACACCACGCCGGCGGGGACGGCCGCCGCGACCGCGGCTTTCGGCACCGTCGTCTGGTGGACCTCGCTGATGCCGACGACGAGGAGTACCGCCCCGTAAACCGCACAGAGGGCGCGAACGCCGGGAAGCGGAAGGCTGGCGAAGGCACAGGGCGCGGCGGCGTAGGCGATGACCTGCACCGTCTCGCTCACTCCCGCGCGGCGGGACAGAAGCGGGATGAGAAGCGCCGTCTGCATGGCCGCCGTCAGGTGGAGTAACGCCGGCGCGACGAACAGCGCGACGACGAGCAGGGCGACGAGCGCCGAGACGACCGGGCCGCCCTCGATGGCCGGAATCGTCGCCGGCGCGAGGGCGTACCCGAGGCCCTGATAGACGAGCGCCACCGCGATGGCGAACACCAGCCCGGGCGCTTGGTCGCCGGGGGCGACGCCGTCGCGGAAGAACTGGCGGGGGCGAGCGACCACGGCGACCCACGCGCGGAGGAGGCCGGCCAGCCCGCGGTCGCGGCCCTCCCGTGGGGTTTCGACCCAAGTAGTCACGCTAGCCTCTAGTCGCGCCGGAGGGTATGACAGTTCCGGCACCGCGCCTCGTAGGACTCCTCCGCGCCGACGAGGATGGTCGGGTCGTCGACGTGCGCGGGCTCGCCGTCGATGAGCCGCTGGTTCCGGGTCGCCGGCTCGCCGCAGACGGTGCAGATGGCCTGAAGCTTGTCGACGTACTCGGCGAGCGCCATCAGTTGCGGAAGCGGGTCGAACGGCTCGGCGCGGAACGTCTGGTCGGTCCCTGAGACGACGACGCGCTTGCCGTCGGCGGCCAGCGCCTCGCACACGTCGACCAGTTCGGCCGAAAAGAAGTTCGCCTCGTCGATGGCGACCACGTCCTCGCCGTTGAGTTCCTCCGCGATTTGCCAGACGCCCTCGCCCTCGGAGGGGACGACGCTCGCCTCCCACGACCGGCCGGCGTGCGAGCCGACGGTCGTCTCGCCGTAGCGGTCGTCGAGTTGGGGCTTGAACACCGAAATCTCCTGCCCGGCGATTTCGGCCCGGCGGAGGCGTCGGAGGAGTTCCTCCGTCTTCCCCGAGAACATAGAGCCGGAGATGACCTCTATCCATCCGCTCTGCGTGATGGCGTGCATATCCTGACTGGGGGACGAGGAGGGTCAAAACGATTGTTCATCTGCGGCGACCGTCGGGCGTCGAGACGGGTCGGCTCCGCGGTTCGACGCCCGATGGCAGACGGTGGACGGATAGCTCGTGACGGCGATTCAGTCGTCAGCGCCGGCGTTTTCGCCGCTTTCGAACGTCGGCGGCTCCGGCTCGATGTTGGCGTAGACGACCGCGTCTCGGCCGAGTCGTTCGACCCGCTCGCGGAGGTCCTCGTTCGTGATGTCGTCGCCGTCGAACGACGAGGAGACGCGGGGAATCGCGACCTGATGGGGAAGCACCCACGAGTTCAGCGACCGGCAGACGGAGCGGAGGTGGTCGAGGGCGGTCACGGGGAACGACCCACCGGCGACGGCGAGTAGGCCGACGGTCTTCTCTCCGAACTCGTCGAAGCCGCAGTAGTCGAGGGCGTTCTTGAGGATTCCGGAGTACGAGCCGTGGTAGACCGGCGTCCCGAGGATGACCGCGTCCGCGCCGTCGACGATGCGGACGAGTTCGGCCGAGCCGCCCCGCTCGTCGAAGTCGGCGTCGAGCGGCGGGAGGTCGTACTCGCGGAGGTCCACGAGTTCCGTCGTTCCGCCGGCGGCGGACGCGCCTGCGAGGACGTGTTCGAGCGCCAATCGGGTGTAGCTGTGGTCGCGGAGGCTGCCGCAGACGGCGACCACGTGTGGCTGCGTCATATCCTGTGTCTCCGTGACTGCGTGAAAACCCCGTCGGCCGCATCCGGGCGTGTCGGACGGGCGCAACACACAGGAACCCGGACCGCGAAAACCAACCGTGAACGTCGTCTTCCACGTCTCCAGCGCCGACCTCGGTGACTGGCGGCACGCCATCCGCAACGTCCGAAACCTGCTCGACGACGAGACGGTCGAGGCGGGCGCGGTCACGCTCCTTGCCAACGGCGACGCGGCGCTCCTGTTTCTCGACGACTCGCCCGTCCGCGACCGCCTCGACCCGCTTTTCGAGGCCGGCATCCGCTGTTGCGCCTGTCGGAACTCCCTCGACGGCCGCGGGTTCGACGCCGACCGCCTGGCCGACGGCGTCGAGGTGGTCCCCTCGGGCGTCGGTGAACTCGTGACGCGACAGGCCGCCGGCGACGCCTATCTGAAAGTGCCGTAGGAGAGGAATCGCCCGGAGGGCGGCGCTACTTCGCCAGCGAGACGCGGACGCCGTCGTCGCCCTCCGCGACATCGACGAGGCCGTCGGATTCGAGGTCGTCCACGAGGCCGCGGAGCCACTCCGCACCCGTGTCGCCGCCGTAGTCGACGCGGACCCGCGGCCCCAACTCCGAGAGGCCGAGGTCGTCGTACTCACCGAGAACTCTGACGACCCGCCCGCGGAACTGCCGCCTGCTCCCCTCGAAACTCGGCTGGGTCGGCACGTCGGGCGCGGTGAAGTCGCCGGTCTCGTAGGCGTGGCAGAACCGCCGCCACGGACAGCCGGACTCGTCGCAGGTGGGCGTCTTCCCGCAGGCCACGCCCCCCAATTCCATGATGGCGTTGTTCCAGACGCGGGACTCGCCGTCGGGCATGAGTTCCGAGGCGGCGGCTTCGAACGCCGCGTCGTCGTCGGGGACCGCGAAGGCGCGGTGCAGCACCCGCTTGACGTTGGTGTCGACCACCGCGTCGCCGTTGTTGAAGGCGAACGAGGCGACCGCGTTGGCGGTGTAGGGGCCGACCCCCATCAGCTCCGAGAGGCCGTCGGGCGTCCGGGGGAACTCGCCGCCGTGGTCCTCTTCGACCTGCCGGGCGGCCTCGTGAAGGTACTTCGCGCGGTTGTTGTAGCCCAGTCGGTGGTCCGTCCAGAAGCCGACCACGTCGGCGCGGTCGGCCGCCGCGAGGTCGACCGTCGTCGGCCACTCGTCGAGGAACGCCTCCCACGCCTCGACCACGCGGCCGAGTTGGGTCTGCTGGCTCATCACCTCGGAGACGAGAATCTCGTAGGGGTCGTCGGTGCGCCGCCACGGGAAGTCCCGGTGGTCGGCCTCGTACCACTCGGTGAGCGCGGACTGGACTGCTTCGCGGTCGAGGTCGGCGGGGAGTTCGGACGACGCGTCGCTCATCGCCCCGGCTTGGGACGGCCGGCGTTTAGCCGTGGCGATGCCGGAGCGCGGTCCTTCCCGCGCGGTCGAAACGCGTATCCCCGTGACGGCCCCATCGCCGGGCGATGACGCTCGACGAACTCACAGACGACGTTGACGCGGCTTACGGAGACCTCGACGACAGCCTCGACGTGTCGCTCGACCGCGAGACGCGACACGAACTCGCCATGCTCGTCGCCCTGTTCGACCCCGACGACGCGGACGAACTCGTCCGCCGGGCGGTCCACGCGCTGTTCCAGTCGGAACTCGACCGCGGCCAACTCGACTTCCACCTCCGGCAGGGCTACGACGTGACCTACGACGAGTACCTCGCGGGGATGACCTACGACGAGATGACCGGGCAGTCGCAGGCCCCGCCGCGGGACGACGTGCGCCGCTACCAGATGTAATCGCGGGCGAGAGCGACCCGCCCCGCTCCGACCAGACCAGACCAGACTCAGACGATTTCGGCTTCGATTTCGACGCCGTCGATGCGGCGGTAGCGGTGGGGTTCGCTGTCGCCGCCGTCGCCGTGACCGTTGCCGCCACCGTCGCCGTCACGGTCAACCTCGAACGTCCGGAGGAGCACCACCAGTCGGCCGTCGCCGAGGTTGGCGCGGAGGACGACCCCCTCGCCGGAGACGACCACGTAGGGCGGGGCTGCGACGGGCGGCGCGGCCATCGGTCGGCCGGTAGCCGTCACCGCATCCGCGAGCGCCCGCGGCAGGCGAGACAGCGCGCCGGAGCCGTCGAGCGCGCGCCTGAACGGGGGCACGACGCGCTCGCGGTCCGTCACGGAATCGCCGTCCCACTCCGCGGTGACGGCGGTGGCGCACTGGTCGACGACGGTCAGCAGTCGCTCGTGGTCGTCGCGGAGCACGCGGACGGCCTCCTCGGGTCCGGCGGTGGGTGTCGCGTCAGTCACGACCCGAGGTGCGTCGTCCCGCGATAAAAACCTCCGCGAGCGCGGTCGCCACCTCCCGGACGCTTTTTCCCGGCGCGGGCCGCCAGTACGCACATGGAACTCGCCGCCATCGAGGACCTCATCGAATCGCACATCGAGGACGCCGACGCGACGGTCTCGCGGCCGCGAACGGTCGACCAGGACCACGAGGACGACCACTACGCCGCCGTCGTCGTCTCGCCCGCCTTCGAGGGGAAGTCGCTCGTCCAACAGCACCAGCTCGTCTACGACGCCCTCGGCGACCACATGACGACGGACATCCACGCGATGGAGCTGAAGACGTACACGCCCGAGGAGTACGCGGCGCGCGAGGAGTGACCGAACCGTCGAGGCCGCCGCGGTCGCCGCGGTTGGCATGTCGGCAGACGCGCCGACTGACGCGCCGCGCAACCGCCGACGGTCGCGGCTGTCAGTGAGGCGCACGGACCAATGGATTTTACCTCCTGCCAAAACGACCCCCGAATCATGGGCGACGATGATTATCGAATCGAGCGGGACAGTCTCGGCGAGATGGAAGTGCCTGTCGACGCCTACTGGGGCGCACAGACCCAGCGGGCGGTCGAGAACTTCCCTATCTCCGGCATCACCTTCGGGCGGCGGTTCGTCCGTGCGCTCGGCGTGGTGAAGAAGGCCGCCGCGCAGGCCAACCGCGACCTCGGCATGATAGACGAGGACGTCGCGGCCGCCATCGTCGAGGCCGCCGACGAGGTCATCGCCGGCGAACTCGACGACCAGTTCCCCGTCGACGTGTTCCAGACCGGTTCGGGCACGTCCTCGAACATGAACGCCAACGAGGTCATCGCCAACCGCGCCGCGGAGATTATGGGCGAGGGCATCGGTGACCGCGTCGTCCACCCGAACGACCACGTCAACTTCGGCCAGTCTTCCAACGACGTGATTCCGACGGCCATGCACGTCGCCTCCCTCGAAGCCGTCGAGAAGGACCTGCTTCCCGCGCTGGAGACGCTCGCCGCGGCGCTCGGCGACAAGGAAGCCGAGTTCGACGGCGTCGTCAAGACCGGCCGAACTCACTTGCAGGACGCCACGCCCGTCCGCCTCGGACAGGAGTTCGGCGGCTACCGCACGCAGGTCGAAAAGGGCATCCGCCGCGTCGAGAACGTCCGCGAGCACCTCGGCGAACTCGCGCTCGGCGGCACCGCGGTCGGTACGGGACTGAACACCCACCCCGAATTCCCGGCGAAGGCCGCCGAGTACATGACCGAGGAGACCGGCGTCGAGTTCCGCGAGGCCGACAACCACTTCGAGGCGCAGGCGGCCCACGACGCGATGAGCGAGGCCCACGGCGCGCTCCGCACGGTCGCCGGCTCACTCAACAAAATCGCAAACGACCTCCGGCTCTTGGCGTCCGGCCCGCGCAACGGCCTCGGCGAACTCGAACAGCCGGAGAACCAGCCCGGCTCGTCCATCATGCCCGGGAAAATCAACCCGGTCGTCGCGGAGGCGGTCAACCAGGTCCACAAGCAGGTCGTCGGCAACGACGCCGCCGTCTCCGCCGGCGCGGCGGAGGGCCAAATCGACCTCAACCTCTACAAGCCCGTTCTCGCGCACAACTTCCTCGAATCAGCGAAGCTGCTGGCGAACTCCTCCGAGGTGTTCGCCGAGCGGTTCGTCGCCAAACTCGAAGCCAACGAGGAACACTGCGAGACGCGGGTCGAACAGTCGATGGCGCTGGCGACGGCGCTCAACCCCGCAATCGGCTACGACAAGGCCTCGAAGGTCGCGAAAAAGGCGCTCGCTGAGGACAAGAGCGTCCGACAGGTCGCCGTCGACGAGGGCTACCTCACCGAGGCGGAAGCCGACGAGGTGCTCGACCCCGAGAAGATGACCCACCGCGGCATCCTCGGCGACGACTGAGCCCGCCCGAAAAGCAGTCTAATTTTTGACACGTCGGTGCGGGCGGGCGAGTGCACCGATTCGAGGCGCGCGCTCGACGAATTCGGTCAGTTCAGCCCGAGAGGCGGTTATATTTACTCGGGTCGCGGTAGCAATCGCACACCCGCGACGCCGTGACAGTCACTCGCGAGCGAAGAACTGTCACGAAAGCTCGAAAACCGGTATTTTGAAGCTTGATTTTGACGATTATACCAGTATGGCCGGACTGCAACAGCAGCGGGCCCGCGGGCGAGACATGTTGGAGTGTCGAGGTTGTGGGGCCGTATTCCCGGAGGGACGAGCGACGAACGACGGGTGGACGTACGTCTGTCCCGAGTGTGAACAGGTGGAAGGTATCGGCGAGGGTCTGCGCCGTCTCTGACGGCAGACTGAATCCTTTTTTACTCCCCCCGAACGCAGGGAGTACCAATGACCGAGTACGACTACGACTACGAGGACCTCGGCCTCGTGGCTGGGCTGGAGATTCACCAGCAACTCGACACCGAGACGAAGCTGTTCTGCGGGTGTCCGACCGACCTCCGCGAGCCCGACGAGGCGGCGCGCACGTTCACGCGCTTCCTCCATCCGACCAAGAGCGAACTGGGCGAACTCGACGACGCCGCGCTCGAAGAGAGCCGCGTCGAACGCGAGTTCGAGTATCTCGCGTACGACTCGACCTGTCTGGTCGAAGAGGACGACGAGCCGCCGCACGAACTCGACCACGAGGCGCGGACGGTCGCCATGCAGATTGCCGAACTGCTCGACATGAACGTCGTCGACGAGGCGCACGTCATGCGCAAACTCGTCATCGACGGCTCGAACACCTCGGGGTTCCAGCGCTCCTCGCTCATCGCGCAGGAAGGCGAGATTCAGACCAGCGAGGGCCCCGTCTCCGTCGTGGACCTCATGCTCGAAGAGGAGTCCGCCCAGCGCGTCGAAGAGCGCGACGACGGCGTCCTATACAGTCTCGACCGCCTCGGCATCCCGCTCGTCGAAATCGGGACCGGCCCGGACATCTCCTCGCCCGAGCAGGCCCGGGATGCGGCCCAGACCATCGGGATGCTCCTGCGCTCGACCGGCAAGGTCAAACGCGGTCTCGGCACCATCCGGCAGGACGTAAACGTCTCCATCGCCGACGGCGCGCGCGTCGAAATCAAGGGCGTGCAGGCGCTCGACCAAATCGACGAAATCGTCCGCTTCGAGGTCGGCCGACAGGCGGAACTCGTCGAGATTCGTGACGAACTCCAGTCGCGCGACGCCTCCGTCGGCGACGTGGCCGACGTGACCGACGTGTTCGAGGACTCGGACTCCGGCGTCATCCGCGGCGCGCTCGACGCCGGCGGGAAGGTCACGGCCGTCCCCCTGTACGGCTTCGACGGCCTCGTCGGCCGCGAACTCCAGCCCGACCGCCGCCTCGGCACCGAACTCTCCGACCACGCCAAGCGCCACGGCGCGGGCGGCATCTTCCACACCGACGAACTCCCGGCCTACGGCGTCACCGAGGCTGAGGTCGAGGCGCTCCGCGAGGCGGTCGATGCCGGCCCCGAGGACGCGGTCGCCATCGTCGCCGACGACCCCGAGACGGCCGACCTCGCCATCGACGCGGTCGCAGAACGCGCCGCGGTCGCCATCGAGGAGGTCCCCGAGGAGACCCGCGGGGCCAACGACGACGGCACGACGCGCTACCTCCGCCCGCTCCCCGGCGCGGCCCGGATGTACCCCGAGACGGACGTTCCCCCCGTCGACCTCGACCCGAGCGACGTGGAGACGCCCGAACTCCTGACCGAGAAGGTCGACCGCTACCAAGCCGAGTTCGGCCTCGACGCCGGCCTCGCGGAGCAGGTCGCCTACGGCCGGACGATGCCGCTGTTCGAGGAGGCCGTGGACGCCGGCATCGACGCGACGTTCGCGGCGGGGCTGCTCGAATCGACGTTGACCGAACTCCGCCGCGACGACGTGGCCGTCTCCGAACTCACCGACGACCACCTGCTCGCGGTCATGCGCCTCGTCGAGGACGGCGACCTCGCCAAGGAGGGCGTCAACGACGTGCTCGCCACTATCGCCGCGGACCCGAGCCTCACGGCCGAGGAGGCCGTCGAGGAGGCCGGTCTCTCCGGCGTCTCCGAGGACGAGGTCCGCGAGGCCATCGCCGGGGTCGTCGAGCGCAACGCCGACCAGGTCGAAGAGCAAGGTATGGGCGCGTTCTCCGCGCTCATGGGCGAGGCGATGGGCGCGCTCCGCGGCAAAGCCGACGGCGAAGTCGTCAGCGACGTGCTCCGCGAGGAGATTCAAAAGCGGGCCTGAGGCAGTCCGAACCGGTCTCGCCGGCCGTCTTTTCTCCCCGTTCTCACGACGCCGAGCGCCCGCTACCGCGGACGAACCGCCGACGGACCCACCGCCCCGCGAACTCGACGCCGGCCGCGACGACGAGAAGCACCAACAGCACCGGCCCGAAGATGAGGAACATCCCGAGCGCATCGGTCTCGCCGCGGACGTGGAGGAACGCCCACCAGACGAGTTCCGTGACGCCGAACAGGCCGACGAGCGGCGCGACCAGCCCCCGGCGGGCGAACAACAGGGCCGAAACGACGACGAACCCGGCGAGCAGGAGGAACGAAACGCCGAGGAAGCCCGCCGCGGTCAGCGGGTCTTCGACCAGCCCCGAGGGGACCGCGTCGGTGGCGAGTCGGGCCGCGGTCCAGACGGCGAGCGTGGCGAGGGCGTAGCCGCCGCCGAGGGCCGCGGGCGTCAGGAAGCTTCGGGCGTTCCGAGCGCGGGTCGCGTAGACGACGGCGACGGTGCCGAGCGCGGCGGCGACGGCGACGACGTGGGTGAGGAGCCAGTTGCCGAGCACCGGGTCGGGCGAGCCGGGCATCTCAGCGCACCTCGATTCGCGTCATCGACTCGTCGGCCATCGCGGCCAGTCGCTCCACGCGCTCGTCGGTCGAGGGGTGGGTCGAAAGCAGGTCCGACACCGAGTCTTCGACCTCGACCTCGCCGTACACCCACAGCGGCGACAGGCCGTGTTGCGGCCGGGCGGCCCGCTCTAACTTCCGCAGGGCCGACGCGAGCGCCATCGGCTTGTCCGTCACCTCGGCGGCCCGCGCGTCGGCGGCGAACTCCCGCTTTCTCGACTGCGACCGGACGAACACGGTGAGGCCGAAGCCGAACAGGCCGACGAACTCGTCCAGTCGGAGGCGAATCCGCCCGGCGAGCGTCTCGGTCCACGACCCCGGCCGGCCGCGCATCCACGCCGAGCCGAGGGCGACGCCCGTCGTCAGGAACGTCACCGGCGAGACGAACAGGTAGCCGACGCCGACGACCGTCTGGAGGACGCTCGCCACGAGCGACTGGACCAGCCCGTCTTTCCGTTCGAGGTGCGCGAGTTCGTGCGCGAGCAGCGCCTCGAACTCGTCGGCGTCGAGGAGGCGGAACAGCGAGGCGTCGAGGACGACCACGTCGCGGCCCATCGGGTCGAGCGCCAGCGCGTTCGGCGCGGCAAAGCGCGCGAGCTTCAGCGTCGGCGGGTCGAGGTCCATCCGCTCGGCGAGGCGGTCGCGGAGGCGGTGGACCGACGGCGACTCCGCGGGCGACATATCCCGCGCGTCGAGTTGGCTGAGCAGGCGTACCGTGCCGAAGCGGAAGCTCAGATAGCCGAGGACGACGGCGACTGCGACGCCGACGACGGCGGCGGTTACGGGGTCGGGGCGAAGCCGCCAGAGCGTCACCACCGCGAACGCGCTGAGCGCGCTGAGCGAGAGGTAGAACGCGAGGACGACGACGCCGACGACGACCATCGGGAGGCGAGAGCGGCGCGGGGACGTTGCCATCTCGCGTGGGGATACGGGGTCGGACCGCAAAAGCTGTCTGGCGCTCAGGGGTGGGGGAACGAAAACGGGGGTGCGGTCGGCCGCGTGCGCCGCCCGGACCGCCGACACCGCTACTTTCTCCACGGGGCCGGCCGAAGGGCAGTCATGCAGTTCTTCGAGGATTTCGCGGCCGGCGACACCCACGAGTTCGGCGCGTACGACGTGACCGAATCGGAGGTGCTGGAGTTCGCTGAACAGTACGACCCGCAGTGGTTCCACACCGACCCGGAGCGCGCCGAGTCCGAGTCGATGTACGGCGGCGTCATCGCCAGCGGTTGGCACACCACGGCGATGACGATGCGCCTGCTCGTGGACGGCTTCCTCGGTGACTCGGCCGCCCTCGGCGCGAAAGGCGTCGACGAGCTTCGCTGGTGGAAACCGGTGTATCCGGGGGACACGCTCGTCGTGGAAAACGAGGTGCTGGAGACGACCGTCGAGACCGACAGCCGCGGCCTCGTGGAGATTCGGACGACGACCCGCGCGGAGCGCGAGTCGGGCGAGGTCGAGAAAGTCTGTTCGTTCGTGAGCTACGTGATGTTCGCCCGCCGGGACGACGACGCGGAGTAGCGCGGACGCGTCAGCTCTCGTCGTCGCGGAAGCGGTCCGGGTCGCGGACGGCCTCGGCGGCCCGGCGGAACACGCCCGTCAGCGTCGCGGCCTCGCGCTCTGTCGGGTGGGCGCGGCCGAGCAGTCGGCGCATCATCCGCGAGGTCTTGGTCCGCTTGTGTTCACGGTAGTCCACGGCGTCGAGCAGTTCATCGAAAAAGCGGTAGACGACCTCGATTTCCGCCTCGGAGGCGCGCTCGCGCTCCACATCCGGTAGCTGCGTCTCCTCGACCGTAAACCGGCGAAGTTCGTACATGAGAAGCGTCGCCGCCTGCCCGAGGTTGAGCACGGGGTAGCGGTCGTCGGCGGGGATACAACAGACCTCGTCGAGCATCGCCAACTCCTCGTTGTCGAGGCCGGTTCCCTCGCGGCCGAAGACGAGCGCGGTCTTCGTCTCCACCGACTCCAGCGAGTCAGCGATTTCGACCGGCGTCTTGAACGGGTAGCGGACGTGCCGGGTGGAGTCCTCGTGGGAGACCGCGGTCGTCCCGACGGTGTGGAACTCCTCGACGACCTCCTCTAGGGTCGTCTCGGTGGCGTTCGGAAGCACGTCCTCGCGAGCGTGGCCGGCGAAGCCGTAGGCCTCGCCGTCGGGGTCGAGCGGCGGCGGGTTGACGAGGCGGAGGTCGTAGATGCCGAAGTTCTTCATCGCCCGCGCGATGGTCCCGACGTTGCCGGGCGTCTCGGGTTCGACGACGACGACGACGAACTCGCGGTCCCCGGCGTCACCGGTGGCGGCGTTGGCGGTATCGGCGGTATCGGCGGCGTCGGCAACATCGGCGGCACCGTCGTCTGGGTCGTCGCTCATTTCGTCGGGTAGTCCGTGTCGAGGTCGACGCCGTCGAGGTCGTCTTCGGTCAGGGGCGTCCCGTCCTCGTCGTCCGCGCCGGGGCCGTAGTCGCGGAGGTTGATACGCTCGCCCTCGACGAAGTTCTCCTCCAGCCGGCGCTGTATCTCGTTGGCGTCCGGCGGCGACGGGAGTTCGTCGGGTTCGGTGTCGACGTACTCCAGCCCGCCGTAGCCGTCGGGCGCGCGGCCGCCGGCGGCGAACCACTCGTGGAAGGCGTCGGCGAACACCGCGTCGCCGACGAGGTCGCGGCCGTTCTCCTCGCGGAACCAGTAGAGGAAGTCCGGCTCGTGGTGCTCGCAGAGAAGCACCTCCTCGCGGGGCTCGCCGTAGACGATGGCGGCCTGTCGGCACTGCTGTATCTCCTCGTCGCCGTGGATTAGATAGCAGGCGTCGCACGGCTCCTCGACGAGCGAGACGAGGCGCATGAGACGCTCCCGTGGGTCCTCGGGAATCTCGTCGAGCGGTTTGAACTCGCCCTCGTCGGTGAATATCTCGGACTCTTCGAAGCGCCATCCGCGGAGTCCGACGCTGACCTTCGCCATGGTCCGAGGTAGCCGAGCGGCGGATAAAAGTGGCGTGATGCCGGTCAGTCGTCGGCGAGCGACGGCGAACGAGCGCCGCAGGGCTGGCTGCCCGCCTTCCGCGACCGGTCGGCATATAGTCGTGTGGTCCAACCGACGGGTATGCGCACCGTCGATGCGGCAGGACTCGAAATCGGCGACGACCACCCGCCCCGAATCATGGGCGTGCTGAACGTCTCCAAGGAGTCCCCGTACAAGCCGAGCGTGTTCAACGACCCGAGCGAGGCCGCCGAGTACGTCGACCGCGAACTCATCGACGAGGGGGCCGACATCGTCGATATCGGCCTCGAATCCGCGAACAAGCGCCTCGACGTGCTGTCGGCCGAAGACGAACTCGACCGCCTCGATACGGCGCTTTCGGTCCTCGACAGCGTCTCCGGCGACGCCGTCTTCTCCATCGAGACGCGCTACCACGAGGTCGCGGAGGCGGCGCTCGACGGCGGCTTCGACATGGTCAACGACATCTGCGGCTTCGCCGACCCGGAGATGCCCCGCGTCTGCGAGGAGTTCGACGCCGCCGTCGCCAAGATGGCGAGCCCCCCGGACCTCACCCGCCCCGGCGCAATCGAGGAGGTCGACGACATCTACGACGCTCTCGAACTGAACAGCTTCACCGACAAGACCATTCTCGACCCCGCTTTCGGCGGCTGGTCGGAGGCGAAGACGCTCGAACACGACCGCGAGACGTTCGACCGCCTGCGGGAGTTCCGCGGCTACGGCCACCCCCTCTTGGTCTCCATCAACCGCAAGAACTTCCTCCGCGACGTGGCCGACCGCTCGACCGAGGAAGCCCTGCCCGTCAGCCTCGCCGCCACGTCGATGGCGGTCGAGCGCGGTGCCCACGTCGTCCGGACCCACGACGTGAAAGAGACCCGCGACGCGGCCCTCATCGGCCACGAGTTCACGCGCCGTCGCGTCCGCGACCCCGGCGACGTGTCGGTCGAGGAACTCGACGTGACGACGACCGGCGAGGCCGCCAGACACCTCGACCGGGTCGGCGCGAACCGCGAGGTCGCCGCCGAGAGCGTGACGCGCGTCTTCGAACTGGAAGGACTCGGAGCCGACGATCGGGAGGCCCTCGAAGCCGCCGCCGGCGACGCGGGAGCCGTCTTGGCCGCCGGCGACACCGGGGCGCTCTTGGTCGGGACGCCCGCCGCGCTCGCCCGGCTTTCGACGCTCGTCACGGACGCCTCCGACGCCCTCGAAGCCGCCCTCGAAACGGTCGAGCGGGCGACGCGATAACTGGTGCGTGAACCCCTCACAGACCCGTCTCGCCGTCTGACGTTCGGCAGACGTTGACCGTTCTACTAAGAGAAAACTTATACCATCCGACTCTAAAACGGTCCTGTGGACGCCGGAAGGGCACGCGGGTAGGGGTACACGAGTGCCGTTCCGGCCCATACAGTTACATTCTGAGCGACAGCTACACCATGGATTTCACCACGTGGGAACCCGTCTACGGGCGGATTCTCGACGACTTCGGCTTCGACCGAACCGGCGACGAGCGCGCCAGAGACGCGCTCGCGGACCTCGTGGAACCGTTCGACCGCGACCGACTGGACTGGGCGGGCGCGACCGTCGCCGTCTGCGGGGCGGCCCCGACGCTCGACGCCGAACTCGGCCGACTCGACGACCTCGACGCGGACGTCGTCGTCGCCGCCTCCACCGCCGCCGACGCGGTCCGCGACGCCGGGTTCGACCTCGATTTGATGGTGACCGACCTCGACAAGAACCCCGAGACGGCGGCCGAACTGACCGAATCGGGCGTGCCCGTCGCGGCTCACGCCCACGGCGATAACCTCCCCGCGGTCCGCGAGTGGGTGCCGCGGTTCGACGGCGACCACGTCCTCGGGACGACGCAGGCGGCTCCCGTCGGTCCCGTCGTCAACTGGGGCGGCTTCACCGACGGCGACCGGGCGGCCTTCATCGCCGACGAACTCGGGGCGAAGCGGCTCGTCTTCGCCGGCTGGGACTTCGACGACCCGACCGTGGACGCGATGAAAGCGCAGAAACTTCGGTGGGCAGAGCGCCTGCTCCGGTGGCTCGAACGACGCCGCGGCGAGCGCTTTTCGGTGCTCGACGGGCGGCGCGACGGCATCGACTCGCTCCCCTGAGAGGCCCGCGCTCGCGCCGGCCCGTCGGCGCTCGTCGGGCGCGGCGTGCCTCGCGCTCGCGCCCCGCTTACCGCGTGTTCTGCGGGTGTACGCCGGCACCCTCGTCGGACCCGGACGGCTCGCCGGGCGACTGCTCGACCACGCCGTCGAACAGCGTCGCGTCACAGCCCCGGCAGACGGCCGAGACGTGCCGTTTCGTCCCGTCGGGGGTCCGCACCCGTTCGGTTTCGACCGCGACCGCGCCGTCACAGGTCGGGCACGTCCGGAGACACAGCCGAAGCGCCCCGAGGACGCGGTTCCGGTCGGCCGTCGAGAGCCGCCACCACTCGGGGTAGTACCGGCGGAACGTCGCGACCGCCGTGCGGTCGGCGACGAACGCGGCGCGGGAGGACCACCGACCGACGGTTCCGTGGTCGAGTCGCGCGAACAGCCCCCGCTCGTTCCACCCCATCTCGATTCTGTCCGAGTTGACGCCGAGAAGCGCCGCGAGCGCCTCGCGGTCGCCATCTCGCCCGTCGGCTTCGAGCATTCGGGCGCGCCAGTCGTCGGCGAACTGCGTCGACAGCGAGAGGCTGTCGTCCGCGTCGGTCGCGAAGACGCCCGCGCCGTGCAACGCGGCGGCGAGGTCGACCCGGCCGTCGAGCGAGAGCGGCGGTGACGGCCGCGCCGACGGGAGTTGCGGGGGCGACGGCGAGGCCGACGAGAGTTCGACGAACGCGAAGCCGAAGACGACGACGGGGGGGAGCACGCCGAGGAACGCGCCGTAGGGGACCCAGACGAGCCACCCGAGCGTCCCGCAGACGAACGTCAAGAGGAGGAGCGGAAACACGAGCGGAGACCGGAGACGCGGCTGTCGGACCCCGGAGTCAGGAAGGCAGCGATGCCCGGACATACCAGAACCGTGGGTACGACGCCGTATAGGTATGAACCGGGTACACCAGATAGCAAGAACGTAAACGTGCTCCCGTCCCGGAATTCGGTCGATAACATCACATTACCCGCGACAGTCGCGACGCCGCGAGTGTCGACCATCGTACCACATCCATGCCAACGGGTGTCCGAAAACGAGCGACTGCCGCCGCGAGACGCGGTAGGACACCGTTTCCAGCGACAGCGAGCGATTAAGTTCAGTCGAACGAGCCGGTCGGCCGATTTTTCGGCTCGTTGGCGTCCGACTGCCGCTACATTCACATAGCCGCCGTCCTGAGGCGCGCACATGCAACTGCACTGGCACCGCCGGGACCTGCGCGTCGCGGACAATCGCGGCCTCACGACGGCCGCGGAGGCGGGCCCCGTCGCCCCGCTTTTCGTCTTCGACCGGGACGTGCTCGACCACGCCGGCGCGCCCCGCGTCAGGTACCTGCTCGACGCGCTTTCCGAGCTCCGCGACGCCTACCGAGAGCGCGGGAGCGACCTGCTCGTCGCCCGCGGCGACCCCCGGACGGTCGTGCCGGCGGTCGCGGCGGCGCTCGACGCGGAACGGGCCGTGTGGGGTATCGACTACTCCGGGCTCGCCCGCGAGCGCGACGCGGACGTGCGACTCGCCCTCGACGAGGCCGGCGTCGCCCGCGAACCGGTCCACGACGCCATTTTCCACCCGCCGGGGAGCATCACGACGAACGCGGGCGACACGTACTCCGTCTACACCTACTTCTGGAAGAAGTGGCGCGACCGCGACAAACCCGACCCGTACCCGGAACCGGACGCCGACGACCTCGCCGACGCTGCGACGCTCGAAACCGCCGCAGAGAGTCTCTCCGACGCCGACGCCGAGTTCGACATCGCCGTCGACGGCCTCCCGACCATCTCGGACCTCGGCTTCGAGGAGCCGTCGGCATCGGTCCAGTCGGCGGGGACCGAGGCGGCCCGCGAGCGCCTGTCGGCGTTCTGTGCGGACGCAATCTACCGCTACGGCGACGACCGCGACTACCCGACGCGGGACGCCACGTCGCGGCTCTCGACGGACCTCAAGTTCGGGACCATCGGCATCCGCGAGGTGTACGCGGCGACCGCCGCGGCCCGCGAGGGCGTCGGCGGCGAGAGAGACGAGTCGGTCGAGGAGTTCCAGTCGCAGTTGGCGTGGCGGGAGTTCTACGCCCACGTCCTCCGAGAGCATCCGAACGTCGTCACGGAGAACTACAAGGAGTACGAGGAGGACATCGCGTGGCGCGACGACGCCGAGGAGCTCGCGGCGTGGAAGGCGGGCGAAACCGGCTACCCCATCGTCGACGCCGGGATGCGACAGCTTCGCGAGGAGGCGTACATGCACAACCGCGTCCGGATGATCGTCGCGTCGTTCCTCACGAAGGACCTGCTGTGCGACTGGCGACACGGCTACGCGCACTTCCGCGAGCACCTCGCGGACCACGACACCGCCAACGACAACGGCGGCTGGCAGTGGGCCGCCTCGACGGGAACCGACGCCCAGCCGTACTTCCGCATCTTCAATCCGATGACGCAGGGCGAGCGCTACGACCCCGACGGCGAGTACATCAAGCGGTACGTCCCCGAGCTCTCGGACGTGACGGCCAACACCATCCACGAGTGGCACGAACTGAGCGACCTCGAACGCGAGCGCCTCGCGCCCGACTACCCGGAGCCCATCGTGGACCACGCCGAGCGCCGCGAGCGCGCGATTTCGATGTTCGAGGCCGCCCGCGGCGACGACTGAGCGACGACTGACCCCGCCTGCTGTTTTTTGCCCTCGGTCGCCGCGGCACGAACGACTTTGTCCTCGGGACCCGACTCCGAGTTCATGTACGTCGCTATCATCCTCTACGACGGCTTCGACGAACTCGACGCCGTCGCGCCGTTCGAGGTGTTCCAGAACGCCGGCGCGGCCGGGGCCGACTGCGAGGCCGAACTCGTCGCGCTCGACGACCGCGAGTTCGTGACCGCGAGCCACGGGATGCGCATCGGCGTCGACGGCGTTCTCGACCCCGAGACCGACCGCCCGGACCTGCTCGTCGTCCCCGGCGGCGGCTGGAACTCCCGCGCCGACCAGAGCGCGTGGGCCGAAGCCGAGAAAGGCGAGATTCCCGACGCCATCGCCGCGCTCCACGAGGCCGGAACCACCGTCGCCGGCGTCTGTACCGGCGGGATGCTCCTCGCCCGCGCCGGCATCCTCGACGGTCGCCCCGCGGTCACCCACGGCGGCGCGCTCTCCGACCTCCACGAGACGGCCGCCGAAGTCGTCGAAGCGCGCGTCGTCGACGACGGCGACGTGCTCACCGCGGGCGGCGTCACCTCCGGGCTCGACCTCTCGTTACATCTCGTCGAACGCGAGTTCGGAGCCGAAATCGCTGACGCCGTCTCGACGGAAATCGAGTACGAGCGCCGGACGAAGCCGTTCGACGGCTGACACGCTCGCCCGAACCGAAGTTTCTCGAAGCGGAGAAATCGACCGATAGCGACCCGCACATTGTGGTTTGTGCTAGCATACCCCTCCTCAAGTTTTAACAGGATTCCGCCCGACGCATGATACGGAGGTTACACATTATGAGCTACGAACTCGACCCGCTTCCGTACGAGTACGACGCCCTCGAACCGCACATCTCCGAGCAGGTGCTGACGTGGCATCACGACACCCACCACCAGGGCTACGTCAACGGCTGGAACGCGGCCGAAGAAACCCTCGCAGAGAACCGCGAAGCAGG
>Ga0207754_100069_pt1 | contig 96934 bp, 93 predicted proteins | sample A23E1SouthBayCA_FD_187728 | JGI IMG/M metagenome (GOLD analysis project Ga0207754, IMG submission 187728) | Aerobic enrichment media microbial communities from Eden Landing Ponds, California, USA - A23 E1 (SPAdes) | ecosystem: Environmental > Aquatic > Marine > Unclassified | place: Emeryville...
GGATTTTGCTTGTAACATCCGGTCGAGCCGGTTTGAGCAGGTCAGTCGCAGCGCGTGAACGAAGTGAACGCGTCGTCTGACTGGGTTCAAATCGGGGAGAGTGGACCGTCTTCTCTCGTACCGGCCGGTTCACACGGCTACTCCCGACCGCCCCACACCATCTTTTCGACCAGTTCGACAGTCAGCGGCCCGTCGACGCGAAGCTGACACGAGAGCCGCGGGTAGCCGAACCGCGCCGCGAGGTCGTCGTGCCAGTGGTCGGGCGTCGGCTCGCCCGAGCGAACCCGGACGCCGCACGTCGCACAGAGGCCGCGCCCGCCGCAGTTCACTCGCTTCGTGAGCCGCGCGTACGGTGAAATACCCGCGTCGAGTAATGCGTCGCGGAGCACGGTCCCGCGTTCGACTTCGAGGTCGGTGACGCGGTCGCCGTCGGTGTCGCGGACACGAACCGTGACAGCCGAGTCAGCCGGGTCGCACTTGGTTCGAGCCCGGGGCTCGCGGTCGCTCATCAGTCGGTCGTTCGGGCCGACGCGACATGGGCGTACCCCTCGGACCGGCCCCTCGTTCAGTCACCTCGCCCACCCCTCCCGCTCGCGGCTCTCCCGCTATCTATGTAGAATCCATACCCGAAGATATCAGTATTATAACGGCTTATGACGGGCGGATTCGTAAGTGAGTGTGATGGTGACCCTCGCGTCCGCGCCGGTGTTGGTGAACGTCCGCGTCGAGATGAACGACCACGAGACGATGACGGTCGAACTGCACGAGACGAACGAAACGCGCCACCTTGTGGCCTACGAGTCCGAGCGCATCCGCGACACGCTCGCGTCGCTCCCTGAAGGCGCTCGCGTGCCCGTCGAGATGGTCCGCGCCGGCTCGCGCTCGAACGTCTGGAAGGCCGTCGCACTGCACGGCCGACAGACGCCCCCCGCCGACCAGTCGGCGCGCACGGCGAACTGAGTCGTCCGCGACCCCGTCTTTCGCCCGTCGTTCGTTCCCGCGTCGTCGGCTTATCGCACCGGCTTCACCGGAGACAAACCGTCGGTGCTATACTCCTCGCCCGTGTCGCGCACCGCAATGAGCTTCGTCGCCGAGGTGGAAGTCCGGTTCCGCGACCACGACTCGTTCGGCCATGTGAACAACGCGGTCTACGCGACCTACTGCGAACAGGCCCGCGTGCGCTTCTTCGAGGAGGTGTTGGACACCCCGCTTTCCGACCCGCACATCGTCGTCGCGCACCTCGAACTCGACTACCGCGCGCCAATCGAGGGCGTCGGCACCGTCGAGGTGGAAGTCGAGGCCGGCGAGCCCGGCGGAAAGAGTTTCCCCATCTACTACACGCTCTCCTACGAGGGCGAGGTCGTCGCCACCGGCGAGACGGTTCAGGTCGCGATGGACGACGAGGGCCGCCCGACCCGCGTTCCCGACCAGTGGCGCGAGGCAATCGCCGACCAACCGTAGCGTCCGGCCGCCGCTCGCACCGCGTTGTCTCTTGGAGCGGTCCAGAACGACATCGGTTATTCGACCGACGGAGCCGAGACAGGAGAATTAAATACTCTCGTAATAATCCTCGGGTATGCCTCGGGGAACACTAGAACGCGCACAGTCGGCGGACGCCGACGACGAGACCCCGCTGTCCCGAGCAGGCGAACGCGTCCTCCACATCGGACGCGACCGGCCGATTCGCATCAGCGCCGGCCATCGTCTCCTCCACCACGACGGCAAGTGTAGCCGCCCGCACGGGCACAACTACGAGATTTCGGCCCGCGTCGTCGGCGGCCTGACCGACGAGGGCTGGGTCGTCGACAAGGGCGTTGTGACCGATGTCATCGACGAGTGGGACCACCGCTTTCTCGTCGAATCGGGCGACCCGCTGGTCGAGGCGTTCGAGCGCTCCGGCGACGCCGACGGAACGGTCGTCCTCGACGCGCCGCCGACGGCCGAGGTGATGGCCGTCGTGCTCGAAGAGAAACTGCTGGCGGCGCTCCCCGACACCGTCTCCGAGGTCTCGGTCTCGGTCAGCGAAACGTCGGAGCTCTGCGCCGGCTTCTGATGCCCGTCTCCGACACCGTCGCCCGCGACGATACCGACGCCGAGGGCGACCGCCTCCCGATAAACGAGCTGTTCGCGTCGCTTCAGGGCGAGGGCAAACTCGCCGGCGTCCCGAGCACGTTCGTCCGCACCAGCGGCTGTAACCTCCGCTGTTGGTTCTGCGACTCCTTTCACACCTCGTGGGAGCCGACTCACGCGTGGCTGAGCCTCGACGAAATCGTCGCCGAGGTCGAGTCGCTGTCCCCCGAGCACGTCGTCGTCACCGGCGGCGAACCGCTCGTCCACGACGAGACCGACGCGCTCCTGTCGGCGCTCGCTGACGACTACCACTTGACCGTCGAGACGAACGGGACGCTCGAAACCGACGCGCCGGTCGACCTCGCCAGTATCAGCCCCAAACTCGCGTCGTCGACGCCGACGCCCGACAACGCCCCGGACGACGTCGACCCCGGCGTCTGGACCGACCGACACGAGAACGCCCGCGTCGACCTCGACGCGCTCGCCTCGCTAGTCGAAGACGCGGCGGAGTTCCAACTGAAGTTCGTCGTCACCGGCCGCGACGACCTCGACGAAATCGAGTCGCTCGTCGCGGACGTGCGCGGCGTCGCCGCCCGCGAAATCCGCGACAGCGACGTGTTGCTCATGCCCGAGGGACAGACCCGCGAGCAACTCGCCCGCACCCGGACCGAGGTCGCAGACCTCGCGGCGTCGTTCGGCTACCGCTACACGCCGCGACTCCACGTCGACCTCTGGAACGACGCGCCCGAGACCTGAATCCCCTCGAACGGCCGTCGAACACCCTCCGAACACCCGCCAAACGAGCCTCGAACGCACCACGAATATTCCACGATAACGATGACCTCCGATACCGACACCACGTCCGACGAAAAGCGCGCCGTCGTCCTCCTCTCCGGCGGCATGGACAGCGCGACGACCGCCTACGAGGCCAAGGAACGCGGCTACGAACTCTACGCGCTTCACACCTCGTACGGCCAGAAAACCGAGTCGAAGGAGTACGACTGCGCCCGTGCGCTCGCCGCCGAACTCGACGCGCAGGATTTCCTCCACATCGAGACGAGCCACCTGAAGCAAATCGGCGCGTCGTCGCTCACCGACGACTCGATGGTCGTCGCCGACGCCGACATGGACGCCGACGAGATTCCGACCTCGTACGTCCCCTTCCGAAACGCCAACCTCCTGTCGATGGCCGTCTCGTACGCCGAGGCGAACGACTGCGACGCCGTCTTCATCGGCGCGCACTCCGAGGACTACTCGGGCTACCCCGACTGCCGGCCCGAGTTCTTCGACGCCTTCGAGGCCATGGTCGATGTCGGCACGAGACCCGACACGACCATCTCGCTCGAAGTCCCGTTCGTCCACGACTCGAAGACCGACATCGCCCGCCGGGGCCTCGAACTCGGCGTCCCCTTCGAACACACGTGGTCCTGCTACCGCGCCGAGGAACCGGCCTGCGGCACCTGCGACTCCTGTGCGTTCCGCTTACAGGCGTTCCAGAACCTCGGCGAGCGCGACCCGATTCCGTACGCCGAGCGCCCTGACTACGCGGACGGCGACGCCGGCCCCGACGCGGCGTAGCGTCGCCCCGCACGCTGACCACTCCGCGCTCCGTGCGCCGACGAGACGGAGAGAGTTCGCCCGCGTCCCGACCTGTCTCCTCGCGCCCCTTTTTCACCGACCTGCGCGAATCCCGCGTCATGAGCGACGAGAAACGCCGAACCGCCGCCCAGTTCGGGAGCGCCGCCGAGTCGTACTTCGACAGCGAGGTCCACCGCCTCGGCGCGGACCGCGAGACGCTCGCGTCGTGGTGCCGCGGCGCGACCCGCGCGCTCGACGTGGCGACCGGGGCCGGCCACACCGCGGGCGCGATAGCCGATGCCGGCGTCTCCTCGGTCGTCGCGGCCGACGCCGCCCCCGAGATGGTCGCCACCGCGGTTCGCGAGTACCCCGTCGCGGGCGTCGTCGCCGACGCCGAGCGCCTTCCCTTTGCGGACGATGTCTTCGACGCGGCCGCCTGCCGTATCGCCGCGCATCACTTCCCCGACCCCGAGGCGTTCGTCGCCGAGGTCGCGCGCGTCCTCGAACCGGGCGGCGTCTTCGCCTTCGAGGACAACGTCGCGCCCGAGGACGCCGCCCTCGCCGCGTTCCTCAACGGCGTCGAGGTCCTCCGCGACCCGACTCACGTCGAACTCCACCCGGTTTCGCGGTGGCGCGAGTGGTTCGCGGCCGCGGGCCTGTCGGTCGAGACGGTCGAGACCGCGGCGATACGCCTCCAGTTCGACCCGTGGACCGAGCGGACGAACGTCTCGCCCGCCGACCGAGACGAACTCGAACGTCGGTTCCGCGAAGCGCCCGAGGAGGCGAAAGAACTGTTCGACGTGGAGTTCGACGGCGACTCAGTCGTCTCCTTTGCCAACCCGAAGGCGCTGATTCGGGCCCGAACGGAGTAGGTGAGCAGATTCGCCGCCTCGAATCCGCGACCCGCCGAGACCCACAAACGGTAAGCGGACCCCCCGCGACGTGGAGGTGTGTCAACGCCCGACTCCGACGCCCCCATCTCGCCGCTCGCGGGCCTCGGCATCGCCGTCCTCGCGGTGAGCACGAGCGCTATCCTCGTCCGCTGGAGCGCCGCGCCGAGCCTGATAAAGGCGTTCTATCGGGTCCTGTTCACCGTGGCGCTGCTCGCGCCGGTCGCGCTCGTCCGCCACCGCGACGCGCTGGCGACCATCTCGGGGCGGGACCTGCTGGCGGCCGGGGGTGCGGGCGTCGCGCTCGCGGCCCACTTCGCGTCGTGGTTCGAGAGCCTCAACCACACGACGGTCGCCGCGAGCGTCACGCTCGTGCAGTCCCAACCGCTTTTCGTCGCCGTCGGCGCGTGGGCCGTCCTCGACGAGCGCGTGAGCCGCCGCACCGCAATCGGCATCGGCGTCGCGCTCGCGGGCATGGCGCTCATGTCCGTCTCCGACTTCCTCACCGCCGGCGGCGCGCCGCGGCCACTCCTCGGAAACGGACTGGCGGTCGTGGGTGCCGTGACGGCGGCCGCCTACGTCCTCACCGGCCGGAGCGTCCGCAGCAGGGTCTCCCTCGTCCCCTACGTGGTCGTCGTCTACTCGGTCTGCGCCGCCGCGCTCCTCGTCGTCGCGGTCGGCCGCGGCGACCCGCTGACGGGCTATCCGCCCCGCGAGTGGCTCCTGTTTCTCGGGATGGCGGTCGGCCCCGGCGTCTTCGGTCACACCGTCATCAACTGGGCGCTCGCGCACCTCGAATCGAGCGTCGTCTCCGTCTCCCTCCTCGGCGAACCCGTCGGCAGCACGATTCTCGCCCTCTTTCTCCTCGGTGAGATTCCCACGCTCCCGACCGTCCTCGGCGGGGCGGTCGTCCTCGGCGGCATCTACGTCAGCGCGTCCTGACCTGTCCCGGCCGATGCGGGCGGTTCCGAACCCGGACACTCGTCCGAAAACGCGTCGATTCGTCTCCCGCTCCGAATCCGTTATCGTCCCTGATAACCGCGTCACAACGCTCATTACGGTGAGCGGTCGCTACATCGTATGGACGACGGGCCGGGGGCAGACGTACGCGTTCTCCACGTCGATGACGAGCCCAGTCTGACGGACCTCGTGTCGATTTACCTCGAACGCGAGGCGGGCGACGTGGACCTGTCGGTCTCGACGTCGAACTCGGGGGCGGATGCCCTCGAACGACTCCGACAGGAACGGGTCGACTGCGTCGTGTCGGACTACGATATGCCCGACATCGACGGGCTGGAGTTCCTCCGCGCGGTCCGTTCGGAACACCCCGACCTCCCTTTCATCCTCTTTACCGGCAAAGGCTCCGAGGAGGTCGCTCGCGACGCCTTCCGCGTCGGCGCGACCGACTACATGCAGAAAGACACCGGCACCGACCAGTACACGGTGCTCGCCAACCGGGTCGTCAACGCCGTCTCGCAGTACCGCGCGAAAGCGGCCTCCGAGCGGTACGGCACTGCCATCGAGGTGCTCGACAGCGGCGTCTACTCGCTCGACTCGGCGGGGCGCTTTACCTCCGCCGACGGCGTCTTCTGCGAACTCACCGGCTACGACCGCGAGGCGATTATCGGCCGCGAGTTCGCTGACCTCGCCGCGGAGGCCGCCGACGAGATTCTGTCCGCCTTCGAGCGGGTCGTCTCCCCGAACGCCCCCGACACGGAGCGCTTCGAGACGGTGCTGTCGCCCGGCCCTGCGTACCCGCACGACGACGACCTCCTCTGTGAGGGCCACCTCGCGCTCCGTCCCACCGAAGACGACGAACCCGCCGTCATCGGGACGTTGCAGGACGTGACCGAGCGCCGCCGCCGCCGGAACCGACTGCGCTACGAGACGCGCCTGAAAGACGCCGTGTTGGACACCTCCACGTCGCTGATGAGCGCCGAGACCGACGAAATCGGCACGAAAATCGAGTGGACGCTCCAGTCGGTCGGCGAGGTGGCCGACCTCGACCGCTGTTCGGTCTATCTCTACGACGACGAGACGACCGTCGCCGCCCGGATGCACGACTGGCGCGGCGGCGGTCGACGCGAGCACCCCGAGCGCGTCGCCCTCGAAGACGCCCGCTGGCTGCTCGAACGACTCCACCGCTTCGAGAACGTCCGCCTCCATCGCGTCTCGGACCTTCCGCCCGAGGCGTCGGACACGAAGCGCGTGCTCACCGACGCCGGGACCGGCGGCTTCGTCGCCGTGCCGATGGTGTCGAAATGGGCGCTCGTCGGCTTCGTCGTCTTCGACGTGGTCGAGACGAGTCGCTCGTGGACTGACACCGAAGTCGACCTCCTGCGCTCTGTCGGCAACAACGTCACACACACGCTGGCCCGCCAGCGACGCGAGCGCGAACTTCAGCGGCAGAACGACCGCCTCGAAGAGTTCGCGTCGGTCGTCTCTCACGACCTGCGGAACCCCCTCAACGTCGCCAAGGGGTTCGTCGAACTCGCCCGCGAGGAAGACGACGTGACCTACCTCGACCGCGCGCTCGACGGCGTCACCCGAATGGACACGCTCCTCAACGACGTGCTCACGCTGGCCAGACAGGGCCGCAAAGTCGGTGAGACGCGCTCTGTCGCCATCGAGAACGTCGCTGAGCGGGCGTGGAAGGCGGTCGACACCGGCGACGACGCGGTGCTCGTCGTCGAGGACGGACTCGGGACCACGCAGGCCGACCAAGGCCGGTTCCAACAGGCGTTCGAGAACCTGTTTCGGAACGCGGTCGAGCACGGCGGCTCCTGCTGTGACTCCGATGACGACGCGCCCGCGGACGACGCGCCCGCCGAGGACGCGCCCGCCGAGGACGCGCCCGCCGACGAGACGGCGTCCGCCGAGTCGCCGCCGACGGACGCGACCGACGAGCTGACCGTCCGCGTCGGTCCCACCGAGACCGGCTTCTACGTCGCCGACAACGGTCCCGGCATCCCGGCCGACGAGCGCGACACCGTCTTCGAACACGGTCACACCACGTCCGACTCCGGCACGGGCTTCGGGCTCTCAATCGTCGAGAGCATCATCGAGGCCCACGGCTGGGATATCGAGGTGACCGCCCCGGAGGCCGACCTCGGCGGCGCGCGCTTCGAGTTCGATATCGGCGGCGTCCGCTCCGAGGTCGAACCGCGGTTCTCGCTCAGCGACGACTGAGCCGTCGACGCTCCGGCTCGATTCGATTCGACTCCCGCGCTACCGGTTACTGTTCTTCGAGCAGTCGCTTCGTCTCGGCGTGTCGCGCGCGGAACATCCACTCGAAGCCGACGCCGCCGAAGACGCCCGCGAGGTCACCGAGGGGACCGAACGGCAGTTCGTACTCCACGCGGTCTTCGACTATCGTCTCGTCGCCGTCGGCGACGAACCGGTGGGTGTGGACCCACCGCGAGAAGGGGCCGCCGACCATATCGTCGCGGAACCACGCCGTCTTCTCCCCGGCCTCGCGGTCGAGGATGCGCGAGGTCCATCGCTGGCGAGGACCGACCCCGAACGGTCGCATCGACATCTCGATTTCCGTCCCCGCGACGAGTTCGTCAGGGTCGTCGTCGCCGTCTGGGCCGCGGACCGACTCGATGTCGAGGCGCATCCACGCCGGGGTGAGCGCCTCCAGTCCGGACACGTCGGAGTGGAACTCCCAGACGCGTTCGAGCGGGGCGGCGATACGGGTTCGACGCTGGTAGACCGGCATACCCGACCGTTAGGCCGGAGACGGAAAAGCGGTGCTGGCGGAACGGGTCGAAAGAAGTCGTCGAAGCGCCGCCCGCGAGCTCGGGGTCGGGGTCGGGGTCGGGGACGGTGACGGCAGCCGGCCGGTCGCGCCGCCTCAGAGCGTGAAGCGCGAGACGGTCGTGCCGGCTTTCGTCAGGTCCTCGTGGGTCGCTGCGGCGACGGTCACCTGGTTTTCGCCGTACTCGATGGCGACTTCGACCTCGAACGCCCCGTCTTCGGGCTCGACGAGTCGGGTTTCGCCGGGCGTCTTCACCGCGGCGACGGGAGCGTCGGTCTGCCCCGAGACGACGAGCTTGTCGCCCTTGAAGCGCGTGCTCACGCGGAGCGAGGGCCCGGTCGGGCGGTCGGACTCGACGTATCGCTCGCGGAGGAACGCGGGCGTCTCGACGGGTTCGCCCGCGTCGACGCCGTGGGCGAGGCGGACGTACTGGGCCATCGACCACGCCAGTGGCGTCGCGCTGCCGGTTCCCTCACCGAACTCCCAGTTGAAGTCGGTCGCGTGCTCGCGGTCCCAGACCTGCTCTGCGAGCATCCGGCCGGAGTTGGCGAAGGCGGCCATCGTCCGCAGTAGGTTGTCCGGTGCGAGGTCGCCGTCTTCGGTTCCCGCGAGCAGTTCGTACTCGCCGCGTTCGCCGGTGAAGATGGGCCACAGCCGGCCTTTCCCCTTGGCGTCGACGGACCACGGCGCGCCCTCCTCGTCGCGTTCGCGCTCGCCGTAGCCGTCGCCGTTGTACCGGTAGAACGCCGGGCCGTGCGGCGTGTCGACGCGGATGGTCTCGTCGACCTCTTTCAGCGAGTTGCGGATTATCTCGTCGTCGGCGGGCTTGATACCGAGGCGGGTGAGCTCGAGGAAGCCGGCATCGATGATTTCGCGCTCGTCGAGCGTCGGCCCGTTGTTCGCCAGCGTCCGCAGGTGTCCGGCGTCGGGTTCGCCGTCGCGGGTGATGCGGACGTAGTACGGCGTGTGGGTGTTGCGGTCGGTGCCGGTCCGCGTGGCGGTCCAGTCGTCGACGCGCTCGGCCCAGTCGTCGGCCAGCGCCAGCCAGACGAGGGCGTCGTCGGTGTGGCCCTCGTCGAGCGCGATGGCCGCCGCGCAGCCGAGACCGGCGATTTCGGCCGCGATGGACGACGGCGAGTAGCCGGCCTCCTCCTCCCAGCGCTCCTGTGCGGTCGGAGGTCCGTTCCGCGCAACGTAGTCCGCGGAGTACTTGACGTTCTCGTAGCCGTAGGCCACGTCGTCGAAGGTGACGCCGCGCTCGTGGAGCATGTACGCCATCACCTGCGGGAACGAGATGTTGTCCATCTGCTCGCCGCCCCAGCGGGTCCGCCCGTTGAGGTAGGTGTTCTGCGGGATGAAGCCGCGGTCGTCCTGCTGGTAGGTGTAGATGTACTCCAGCGCGTCGATGGCCGTCTCCACGTCGCCGACGGCCTCGAAGACGGTGAAGACCTGATAGAGGTCGCGCGACCAGACGAAGTTGTAGCCGTACCCCTTCGCCTCCTCGGCGGGGACGGCCTCGCCCCACGGCACCGACGGCGAGGCGAGCCCCGCGCCGAGGTAGGTCTTGTCCTCGACCGCCCGCAGGCTCATGAGTGCGGTCTTGTACTGCGCGGCGAGGTCGTCGTCGCCGGCGACCGAGCCGGGGAGTTCCTTGTCGGCGAGGAAGTCGGCCCACGAGTCGACGTACGCCGCCCGCGCCGTCTCGTAGCCGCGGGTGAGCGCGCCGGCCGCCTCGCCCAGCGCGGCGGCGGTGTCGGCGTGTTCCGCGAAGCCGAGCGCCAGCGTCTCGCCGAGTTCGTCGCCCGTGCCGATGCGCCCGACGAGCACGACGTTCTCGTCGTCGATGCGCTCTTGGGCGCTCGGGAGTTCGCCCTTCGAGAAGAAGTCCGCGAGATACCGCGAGCCGGCGACGCCGACGGTCGCCCACTCGAATCGCCCGGCGGCGGTGAGCGCGATGGCGACGCTGTACTCCCTGCCGTCTTGGTCGATGAGGAGCGGTTCGTGGCCGTCGCCGGCGTCGAACGCGCCCGCGTCGCGGGCGACGAGGTGGTAGCTCCCGAGCTGGCCGAGGCGGATGCCGCGGTCTTTCGTCCCGGTGTTCGCCAGCGCCGTGTCGGCGATGGTGTACAGTTCGTACTCGTCGCCGTCGATGGACTCGAACTGCACGTCCGCGAGCATCGCGTCGTGTTCGGGGTCGAGGACGTACTCGACGGTGAGCTCCCACTCGTGGCCGCGGCCGTCGCCCGTCTCGGTGACGACGTGGCGGAAGACGAGCGCGTCGTCGTCGACGATTTCGGCCCGGCGCTCGACCGTGTCCGCGTGGTCGTCGCGGCGGGTCTCGTTGTGGGTCCGCGCCGTGTACTCGTCGTTCGGGTCGGCGTCGACGACGAGGAAGTCGAGCGTCCGGAGGTTCATCAGGTCGACCCGCGGGAAGCGGACCTCGGTCAGCGCGCCCTCGGTCAGGGTGAACCAGACGCGCGAGGGGTCCTCGGCGTAGTGGTCCGCGACGGTACCGATGCCGTACTTCTCGCCGGTCGTCCACCGCGGCCGGTTCTCCGGGCCGGTCGGCGCGGGCTTCGGGGCCGGCAGCGCGTCGATATCTGCGAGGATGGCGGTCGTCTCCATGCGGATTGCGTGGGGCCACCCCAGCGGCGTCGCGCTGTCGAAGCGCCCGTCGTCGAACACCTGTTCCGCGAGGTAGCCCGCGTCGGTCGTGAAGGGGCCGTCGGGCTGGAGCAGTTCGTAGAGGTTCGTCGCGCGCTCGACGAAGCGGCGGCCGTCCTTGCCGAGGCGGTCACAGAGGACGCCGAACTTCGCGGCGGCGTTCGCGCCCCACGCGGTCGAGACGGACCACACTTTCTCGCCGTCCTGCCCGTCGGCGCGCCAGTAGTCGTCCTCGAATCGGACCAACCCGGCCACGTCGCCGCGGGGGTTCCGGTAGAGCCCCTTCAGCGTCGCGGCCATGTGTTTGACGAGCCGGTTCGCAGTCTTCGATTCGACCTCCTCGATGTCCGCGTAGGCGTCGACGGCGTCGACGAGGGCGAACGTGGCCGAATCGAGGCGGTCGTCGAGTTCGCCGTTTCGGTCGATTCGGAGGGCGTAGACCTCGCGCTCCTCGGACCAGAGTTCGTCGAGTCCTTCGTACACCGCGGTCGCCTGCTCGGCGGCGTGCTCCCGGAGGTCGTCGTTCACGGGCGCGGTGGCGACCGTGGCGTACGCCTGAAGGAACGTCGCGGCCGTGTGCGTGAACCGGCCGCTCATGTTCTCCCACGCGTTCTGACAGGGTTTCGGGAGTCCGTCGGATTCGAGGCTGCTGTCGAGGCCGGAGACGCCCGCCGCGACGGTCGAGCGGAGTCGCCCGACGAGTTCGTCGTCGAGTTCGTCGCGGCGCTCGGCGAGGAGCGACGCGAGCGCGGCGACGACGCTCGCGGTCTGGTCGGCCTGGTACTCCTCGTCGCCGGTGCCCTCGACGCGGCCGTGTGCCCAGCCGGGGGCGACGCTCCCGTCGACGGCCCAGACCCGGTGGGGCCACGTGCCGTCTTCGAGTTGGGTTTGACAGTAGAACCCGGCGCTCGTGGCGAGGCGGTCACCGAGGTCGAGACCGAAGGCGTCGTCGGCGTGCGCGAGCGCCTGCGTGACCTCGGCGTCGTCGCGGAACCAGGTGTAGCCGTAGCCGCCGGAGTGGGCGTAGAACGGGTCGAACTCGGGTCCGGCGATGCGCGCACCGCTGGGGGCGGTCAGAAGCGACAGCGCTCGGAGGTCGGCGCGGACGATTCGCTCGCGCGGCGTCCCGTCGGGGACGAACACCTCGGCCTGCTCGCGGGCGGCATCGCGGAGCGCGTCGGCGGTGGCGTGCTGGACCGAACAGTGTCGGAGGTCGGCGAGGGCGTCGGTCCGCGCCATCTCGTTGTGGTCCGAAAGCTGGGTGACGAGGGTGGTCCGCGCGGCGCGGCCCTCCTGTTCGAGCGGGGCGCTGACGACCACGTCGCCCGAGAGATGGGTGTCCTCGTAGCGGTCGAGGACGGCCTCCCGCGGGAAGTCGAAGGTGTCGTCGGAGAGAATCTCGTCGAATCGCTCGGGAATCTGGCCGCGAACGTCGGTGAGGCCGGTCGACGCGGTGACGTAGTCGTGTTCGTTTCGGTGGAACACCTCGACCGCTTGGGTGTCGTTCGGGCCGCCGGCCTCGTGGATGAGCCGGCCGACCCGCGTCTCTCGCCCCTCGGGGGCGAAGGTGAGGAAGGCGGTCAGGTGGGCGTCGGTGGGAATCGCACCGCGGAGTTCGACGTGCGTCACGTGGGCGCGACCGAGCGTCAGGTCGTACTGGTGGACGGTGTACTCCCCGGCGTCGTACTCGGTCTCGACGAGGCTCGTCTCCCGGTAGTAGTGCTGCCGCACGGACTCCAACTCGTCGAACCAGTGCGTCTCGCCGTCCGTCTCGATGCCGAACCGAGAGCGGTCGATACCGTAGAGACCTGAAAGCGGAGCGGAATAATCCCGGAGAGAGCCGTCGAGTCCGACGTAGACGAGTCGGTCCCCGTGACCCGAAAACGCGCCGTCCGAGGTCCGACACTCCTCTGGGAAGCGCCCGCCCCGGTCGCGTTTGTATTCGTTTAACGCGGTCCGAAGTCGCATAGAGGTAGACGAGGGTCCCGAACCATAAGTATTGGCCGCCCGTTCGCCATCTGTTATGCCTGTGAACCGACGAATTCGGGAGACGCCGAGGCGACTCGGTAGAACCCGTCTCTCACCGGAACGCCGGTCCCACCAGGGGTAAACTCAAAGTCACCCGGCACGTTGATTGTGAGTATGCAACACCCAGGACCGCCGCAGTTCATGGCTGTCGGCGAGTCAGTACAACTCGCGCCTCGCGACCCGGACCCCGACGCCGACTACTCGTGGCGGGTTCGGAGCGCGCCGGTCGCCAGTAGTCTCGAACTCGACGAAGACACGGCAGTCGTGCAGTTCACGCCCGACGCGGCCGGCCGGTACGTGGTCGAACTCGACGCGCCCGACGTGACGTACACGCTCACCGTCCGCGTCTTCCCCGGCTCCTACCTGCCCGCCGGCTCCGCCAGAAGCGGCGCGAGCGGGATGAGCGGAATGAGCGGGTACAGCGGACAGAGCGGCTCAGCGCGCCCGACGGGATTCAGCGGCGGCGCGTCCGGCTCCGGGAGCGCCATCGGCGACGCCGACCGGGGACGGGGAGGTCGTCCGCGCATCAGGCTCGACGCGACCGTCGAGGACGGCGTGGTCGTCGTCCGCGCCGACCCGCAACCGAACCCCGACAGCGACACCGACCGCGACGACCTCGTAGTCGAGTTCGTCGTCGACGACCGCGACGACGTGGACGACGCGGCCGTCGAGACCGACGGCTGGGAGCTCCGCGTCCCGCTTTCGGCGGTCGGCGACCGACTCCGCGTCCACGCGGTCGCCCTCGACGAGACGTACAGCGTCCCCGACACGGTGACCGTCGAGCGCGAGGCCGTCGCCGACGGCGGGTTCGCCGAGGCGGAGACCGACCCGGTACGGACCGACGTGACGAGCCACGCCGACGGCTCCGGCGCGGGGAGCGCGTCAGTCTCCCGCCCCAACGACCCGCCGCAGTGGTCCCGGGAGGTGACGCTCTACGAGATTTACGTCCGCGGCTACGCCTCGGACGACGAGGACGCCGACAACACCTTCGAGGCGCTCGAAAAACGCCTCGACTACCTCGAATCGCTCGGCATCGACTGCCTGTGGCTCACGCCCGTCCTCCAGAACGACCACGCGCCCCACGGCTACAACATCGTGGACTTCTACTCCATCGCGGAGGACCTCGGCACCCGCGAGGACTACGAGCGGTTCGTCGAGGCCGCCCACGACCGCGGCATGAAGGTGCTTTTCGACCTCGTGCTCAACCACTCCGCGCGGGACCACCCCTTCTTCGAGGACGCCTACAAGAACCCCGACTCCGAGTACTACGACTGGTACGAGTGGCGCGAAGACGGCGAGCCGGGAACGTACTTCGACTGGGAGTTCATCGCCAACTTCGACCACCGGAACCTCGAAGTCCGGCGCTACCTGCTCGACGCGGTGGACATGTGGGCCGAGGTGGTCGACGGCTTTCGCTGCGACATGGCGTGGGCCGTCCCCGACACGTTCTGGCAGGAGATTCGCGACCGCGTGAAGGCGAAGGACCCCGAGTTCCTGCTTCTCGACGAGACCATCCCCTACATCGCCGACTTCCACGAGGGCATGTTCGACATGCACTTCGACACGACGCTGTACTTCACGCTCCGGCAGGTCGGCCGCGGCGACGAGCCCGCAGAACGAATCCTCGACGCCATCGAACAGCGAACGCAGGTCGGCTTCCCCGACCACGCGGCGTTCATGCTCTACCTCGAAAACCACGACGAGACGCGCTACATCGTCGAGTGCGGCGAGGACGAGGCGCTGGCCGCCGCGGGCGCGCTGTTTACGCTCCCCGGCGTGCCGATGGTCTACGGCGGCCAGGAAATCGGCCAGCGCGGCCGCCGCGACGCCCTCGCGTGGGACCACGCCCGCGACGACATCCGCGAGCATTACGAGCGACTCATCGAGGTCCGCGACGAGACGCCCGCACTCCGGGACGGCGGGACGTTCCGCCGCATCGACTACGAGGCCGACACCGACCGCGCCATCGCCTTCGTTCGCGACCACGACGACGGCTCGTACCTCTGTGCGCTCAACTTCGCGCCCGGCGCGACCACGGTCGATGTCGGTGACCTCGCGGTCGACGCGACCGATATCGTCTCCGCCGACTCGGTCGCCGCCGAGGGCGGCATCCGCGTCGACGACGTGGTCGTCTGCCCGCTCGCCTGACGCCCGCTCGCCGCACTCCCTCCCCGCCCGCCGTGACTCCCCCCGCTCGCCGCAACTAACCCCGCTCGCGGTCGAACACGCCGACGAGATGGGGAAGCGTTCGCTGACGGACCGCCCCAGTCAGGGCGGCCCTCACCACCAGATTCATACGCCCCGAACACTTTTGGACGTATGTCCACCTCATAACGAGGTGTATTATCGGGTAATATCGATAATATTCTCCTTATCTAGTCCATTTCTCTAAACATTCGGTAGGTGTTTATGGCTCATTGTGGGCAGCACTTTTCTATGATAGCTCTGTGCGTTTCGCTACATGATGTCCAAACCAATGCAAGAAAATGGTAGAACTATGCACGGTTGTGCATGTTCTGCGGAGGATAGTGTATGGGACTCGTAAAGATGACCAAGTGGCGGACGCTGCTTCTCGCCACTATCGGGTTCAACTTCTCCTTCCTCATCTGGTTCTCGTTTGCACCCTTTACGGGACCGATGGCTGAGGAGTTCGGCCTCTCGCTGGCCGAAATCGGCATCCTCGCGAGCGCGGCAATCTGGCTCGCGCCCTTCGGCCGCATCCTCACCGGCTGGCTCTCAGACAAGTTCGGCGCGCCGGTGGTGTTCGCCATCGTCCTCGGCTACGTCGGGGTGTTCTCGATGGCGAGCGCCTTCGCCGAGAGCTACACCGTGTTCTTCGTCGAGCGCCTCATCGTCGCCACGGCGGGCATCACGTTCGTCATCGGTATCCAGCACGTCTCGGAGTGGTTCGAAGAGGAGAACCTCGGCATGGCCGAGGGCGTCTACGCCGGTATCGGGAACGCCGGAGCCGCCGGCGGCGCGCTCATCCTGCCCCGCGTGTTCGGGGCCGACTGGAGCGGCCCCCTGTTCCAGAGCAACTGGCGCGCGGCGTTCTTCTACACCGGCGTCGTCTCGATTCTGCTCGCAATCGCCTACTACGTCCTCGGCGAGGCGGCGTCGAGCAAGGAGCGCCGGCAGGCGACCGCCGACAACGCGACGCTCAAGCAGTGGGTCCACACCGCGACCCGGTACGGGACCGTCGCGCTCGCGCTCGCTTACGTCATGAGCTTCGGCCTCGAACTCTCGATGAACGGCTGGCTCGCCACCTACTACCGCGAGGCGTTCAACACGAACAACCTCGTTCTCGCGAGCACGTTCGCGGCCACGTTCTCCATCGCGGCCGGCCTGCTCCGGCCTATCGGCGGCTACGTCAGCGACGTGCTGGCGCGCAAGGAGATGGACATCCTGCCCGTGTTCGAGGGTCGCTACCGCGAGCAGTGGACGTTCGTGGCGCTCTCGTTCATCGTCGTCTCCATGCTCGTGATGACGCTCGCCGGCCTCTCGGGGACCGTCCTCATCGCGGTGGCCGCCGGCTTCATGGTCGGCATGGCCTGCGCGTTCGCTGAGGGCGCTATCTTCGCGCAGGTTCCCGCGATGTTTCCCAACAGTTCCGGGGCCGTCGCGGGCGTCGTCGGCGGCGTCGGCACCATCGGCGGCATCACCTACCCGCTCGTCTACTCGTCGGTGCTCCTGCCGAACCTGCACGTCGGCTACGCGCTCGTCGCGGCGACGATGGTTCCCATCGTCCTCCTGAACGCGTGGGTCTACCGCCCGCACATCGCGAAGCGCGCGACCGTCGACGGCTTCCTCGGCTCGTCGGGCTCGACCGGCCCGGCCGACGACTGAGCGGCCGACCGCGACTGCGACGTTTCATTTTTTCGACCGACCGACTGCCCGCGAGCCGCCGGCTTTCGATGCTCGCCTCAGGCGACGCGCGCGTCGGTCTCGACCGAGACGCCGTCGAGGTAGTCGCCGTCGGGGCCGACCCACTCGCGCTCGCTCCCGCAGTCGGTGGTCAGCCGGCAGACGCGGGTCTCCGGCGGCCAGACGACGCGCACCTCGTCGCCGGAGCGCTCGACCGTCGCGGTCTGTCGGTACGTAACCGTCTCACCGAAGTCACCGATATAGGTCACTACGAGGTCGACCTCGCTCGCGCCCGGCGGAACCGACAGCCGTTCTGGACCGGCAGCCAGGGGTCGATTCGTCACGGCCACGCCCGCCGACGAAACCGACCACTCGACGGTCAGGTTCTCGGCCGTCGTCGCGTCGTAGCGGGCGTAGCCCTCGTCGGTCTCGACGCGGACCGACGCCGTGTTCGTCCCCTCGGGCGCGCCGAGTGTCGTCGTCGCGTCGACCCGCTCGCCAGCGAGCACGTCGAGTCGGGTCAGTTCGGGTTCGACGGGGTCAACAGCTCCGGTCCACGTCCCCCGATAGGTGAAGCGATACGGCGTCCGGTTCGTCGCGTCGAGGACCGCGAAGTCCCGTTCGGCCCCGCCGTCGATGGCGTACATCACCGGGCCGTCGAAGCCGGGGTCGTTGCGGAGCGCTTGGAAGGGATGGGCCGACCAGTCGCCGTACGGGTCGGGGTGGAAGACGAGCGCCTTCGTCTCGTTGCCCGCCGCGGCCGAGCCACCGCCGATGCCGAGACCGTCGTCACCGCCCCCGAGACCGCCGGCGTCGACGCCCGGCACGGACGGGGTCAGCGGCGGCTGTTCGAAGCCGGCGTCGAGGAGCGGTTCGTAGGTCGCCGCGAGGTTCTCCGTTCGGAGCCGGTTTTCGTCGTAGGGGTCTTCGACCGCGCCGACCGTCACGCCGCCCGCGAACAGCGCCGACACGAGAAGCACCGAGAAGACGACGCCGCGGGCCTCCGAAGCCGAAAAGCGACGGTGGGCCAGCCGACGGAGGAGGCGAGCGCCGGCGACGACGCCGGCCGCGCCGAACACCGCGAGCGGGACGAGCGCGTCGAAGTGGTAAAACGGGCCGAGGAGGTCGATGAGGCCGTTTCGGAGGCCGTTGTGCGTTCCCCAGAAGGCGGCGTTGCCGAGGAACACCGAGGCGAACACGCCCGCGACGACGCAGGCGAGGGCGTCGTCGGAGAGTTCGGTGAACGCGCGGTCGCGGCCGCCGAGTCCGTGGTGTCGGCGTCTCGCGCTCCCGCGGAGGTTCCGGCCGGTCTTGTGATTCCACCAGCGGCGGGCGGTGACGCCGAGGCCGACCACCGCGGCGACGGTGCCGAGCCAGCCCATCGGCCCCCACTGCGTCACGAGCAGGTCGAGCGCCTCGGCGGCGGTCTCGACGCCCATCGCGGGCGTGTAGACGACTTCGTAGCCGAGGATTGCCCGCTCTCCGAAGCCGATGCCGTCCCGCGGGGCGAAGGCGATGTAGGGGAACGTGAGCGGGTCGCCCGTCACGACGGCGTTGTAGGCGAGCGTCAGGCCGACGAACGCGAGGCCGGGGAGCGCGATGGCGGCGTACCGACGGAGGACGACCCAGCCGGTCCCCGCGCGGCGGGCGGTCGCCAGCGCCCACAGCGAGTGGGCGATGAAGGGCAGCGCGAACAGGACGGCGGTGTAGGGGCGGGCGAAAAACGCCGTGCCGACGAGCGCGCCGGCGACGACGGCGTAGCCCGAGGAGTCGCGGCGGGCGGCCCGGACGTAGCAGACGGCGAAGCCGAGGTTGAGCATCGTCGTCGGCGCGTACGCGAGGAACGTCGACGACGTGAGTAGAAACAGCGGCGAGAGGCCGAGCAGGCCCGCCGCGACGACGCCGGTCGTCCGGTCGAACGTGTCGGCCGCGAGCGCGTAGACCAGCGCGGCGGATATCGCGGCGATAGCGCCCAACACGAGGTTCGGAAGCCCGACCGCGAGGCCGACCGCGAACAGCGCCGGCACCGCCGGCGAGTACTTCGAGTAGAGCTGGACGCCGCCGGGGGCGCTCGGCGTCTCCTGTACCACGAAGAACCACGGCCTGACGGCTTCGGTCAGTTCCCCGGGATAGAGAAACAGCTTGCCTTCGAGGAGCATCGCGGCCTGCGTGAGGTAGACGCCCTCGTCGTCGTTGACGGTGTGGTACGGAAAGAGGTCGACCGCGAGCCACGTCACGACGAGCCCGACCAGAAGCGAGACACAGAGCGCTGCGAGTCGCCGCTGCGTCCGGGTCCGGTCGATGTCGATGGTGAAATCGAAGTCGAACGCGAGCCCCCGGACTGCGGCTCGCACGCGTTCGCCAAGCGGGAGGGAGCTGCCCGTGTTCGAGTTCGAGTCTCGCCGGCCCATCCTCAGTCCGAGTAGCGGCCGCTCTCGGGGCGCTGTTCGCGCGGGAACCACGCGAGTTCGTGGCCGGCGTCGAGCGTCACCTCGACGCAGCCGTCGGTCGGGACGGTCTCGTCGTGGTTGTGCATACACAGCAGGGTGTCGCCGCCGTGGAGTTCGACCTCGTAGAGGATTGTCGGCCCGAGGTAGCGCTTGCCGACGACTTTGCCGTGGCCGTCGCCGCCGCCGTCGCAGGGATGGGCCGACACGTCGTCGGGGCGGACGAGGATGTCGATGTCCGTGTCGTCGTACTCGGGCGCGAGGCCGTGAATCTGGTCGCGGCCGACCGTCCCCAGTTCGGTCTCGACCGCGTCGCCCGCGATGCGTCCCGGCAGGAACCCGGCGTAGCCGAGGAAGCCGGCGACGAAGCGCGATTCGGGATGTTGGAACACCTGTTCCGGTTCGCCCACCTGTTCGAGGTCGCCGTCGTTCATCACGGCCACGCGGTCGGAGATGGACATCGCCTCCTCCTGGTCGTGGGTGACGGAGACGGCCGTCACGCCGGCCTCCTTGAGGATGCGGCGGACCTCCTCGCGCATCTGGACGCGGAGGTCCACGTCGAGGTTCGAGAACGGCTCGTCGAGGAGCAGAATAGCCGGCTCCGGCGCGAGCGAGCGGGCGAGGGCGACCCGCTGTTGCTGGCCGCCGGAGAGCTCGTCGGGGTAGCTGTCGCCTTGGGTCTCCAGTCCCACGAGGTCGAGGAGGTCGGCCACGCGCTCGTCGCGCTCGGCCTCGCTGCGGTCCTTCAGGCCGAACCCGATGTTCTCGGCCGCGGTGAGGTGCGGGAACAGCGCGAACTCCTGGAAGACGACGCCGACGCCGCGCTCTTCGGGCGCGCGGAAGGTGTCGCCGCCGGAGACGACGTTTCCGTTCAGTCGGACCTCGCCCCCGTCGGGGCGGTCGAGTCCAGCGATGAGTCGGAGCGTCGTCGTCTTCCCGCAGCCCGACGGCCCGAGCAGCGTGAGAATCTCGCCCTCCTCGACGCTGAGCGAGAGGTCGTCGATGACCGACTCGGTGCCGTAGGACTTCGAGACGCCGTCGAGTTCGAGGACGCCGCCGGCGTCCGCGTCGTCGGTCTCGGAGTCGGTGGCTTTCGCGCGGTTCGAGCGGTCGGTGGTCGAGAGTGTGCTATTTGACATCGTATCCCTCTTGCGTGATGATAACGAGCATCGAGAGCCCGGAGACGAAAAGCAGGATGAACGCGGGCACGACGGCCTGACCGAAGTAGCCCTGCTCGTAGGCCGTCCAGATGTGGGTCACGAGCGTGCTGAACCCCGAGGGGCGAAGCAGGAGCGTCGCGGGCAGTTCCTTCATCGTGGTCAGGAAGACGAGCGCCGCGCCGCCGAACAGGCCGGGCGCGACGAGCGGGAGCGTGACGTGACGGAACGCCCCCGACGGGGTCTCACCGAGCGTCCGCGCCGCCTCGGGGAGCGCGGGGTCGACCCGGAGGAACGACGCCCGGAGCGACCCGATGGCCTGCGGGAGAAAGCGGATAACGTACGCGAACACGAGGAGATAGAGCGTCTGGTAGATGGGCGTCGCGTACGAACTGCCGAAGAAGACGAGCGCCAGCCCGAGAACGACGCCCGGCACCGCGTAGCCGACGTAGGTCGCGCGCTCGAAGACGGAACTCAGCCGCGAGGGGTGCCGGGCGGCGAGGTACGCGACGGGGAGGCCGGCGAGCGTCGCCGCGCCCGCAGTCGCGGCCGCGACGAGGACCGAGTTAAGCGCGTACTCCGGCTGGAACGCGAGCGACCCGCTCGTCGCGGCGACGCCCTGCGCGAGCCACGTAAAGAGGATGCCGAGCGGGACGAGGAGCCCGACGGTGGCGACGAGCGCCGCGAAGCCCAGCGCCGGGTACTTCCATCGGCCGAGGGGCATCGGGGCTCCCGAGCGTCCGCCGGTCGTCGTGCGCTCGTCGCCCCGAATCTTCGATTCGAGGGTCAAGATGAGGAGCGTCACGGCGACCAGTTGGAGCGACAGGAGCGTCGCGGTGTCGCGGCCGAACGTCCCGAACTCGACGTAGATGACGCGGGTGAAGGCGTCGAACCGCATGATGGCCGGCGTGCCGAAGTCCGAGAGGACGTACAGCGCCGCCAAGAGCGAGCCGGCGGCGACCGCCGGGCGAATCTGGGGGACGGTCACCCGTTTGAACGCCTCCCAGCGGCTGTGGTTCAGGGTCCGCGCGGCGTCGATGAGCGTGGTGTCCATCGACTTCAGCGCGGCCCGGGTGGTGATGAACACGTACGGGTACGTGTAGAGCGTCAGCACCAAAACGGCACCGGGTAGCCCGTAAATCTCCGGGAGCGACTCGATACCGAGGGGAGCTAACAGTCGCTGAAACGCGCCCTGCGGGCCGAACGCCGAGACGAACGCGAACGCGCCGATGTAGCTCGGAATGACGAGCGGGAGCGAGACGACGACGGTCCAAAAGCGTCTGAACGGCAGGTCGGTCCGGACGGTAAGATACGCCAGCGGGACGCCCAGACCGATACACGCGGCGGTGACGAGCGTGACGAGGACGGCGCTGTTCAGGAACACCTCGACGGTCGCCGGCCGGGTGACGAGCGCCACCGCCTCGGCGAACCCCACGTCGAGCGCGGTCCTGACGAGCCACAACAGCGGGACGACGACGGCGGCGGCGACGGCCCCGCTCGCGACGGTCAGGCCGAGCGGTTGCTCGTCGTCTCCCCCACCGGTCCCCGTCTGCTGTTCGGTCGCCATGAGTGAGCTACCTCAGAGAACGCCCACCTCACGCAAGAGTTCCACGGTTCCTTCGAGGTCCGAAAGCTGCGTCAGGTCGAGACCCTCGGGCGGGCTGAGTTCGTCGATGCTCGGCAGTTCGCCGATGGGGTCGACGCCCGAGACCAGCGGGTACTCGAAGGTGGTCCGCGCGAAGTAGTCCTGCGCCTCGGCCGAAAGCAGGTGGCGGACGAAGTTGCTGGCCAACTCGGTGTCGTCGGCGGTGTCGAGGACGAGCGCGCCCGCGACGTTGAAAATCGAGCCGGCGTCGCCCGCTGTGAACGCGGTCGAAAGCGGCGCGTTCGGCCGCCCCGCGAGGATGCGCTGGATGTAGTAGTGGTTGGCGAAGCCCGCGTTGATTTCGCCGTCCGCGACGGCCTGCGAGACGAGGAACTCGTTGTTGTACTCCGTGACGCCGAGGTCCTGCATCCCCTGGAGCCACTCTCTCGTGGCGTCCTCGCCTTCGAGGACGCGCATCGCCGTGATGAACGCCTGGAACGAGGAGTACGTCGGTGCCCAGCCGATGTTGTCGCGGAACGCCTCCGTGTCCGGGAAGGCCATGATGTCGTCGGGGATGCCCGACTCGTCGAACTGGTCGGTGTTGAACGGGACGGTCCGGGCGCGACCGGAGGTCCCGGTCCACTGGCCGTCGGGGTCGTGGAACTCGTCGCGGACGAGGTCGAGCACCTCGCTCGGGAGGTCCTGCGTGCGACCGGCGTCCTTCAGCGCGCCGAGCGAGCCGGCGTTGACCGAGAAGAACACGTCCGCGGGGCTGTTCTGCCCCTCGGTCTGAATCTGGTTGACCAGTTCGGCCGCCGAGTTGTACCGCGGCCGGATGGTGAAGTCGTCGTAGTACTCCTCGAAGAAGGTGATAAGCTCACCGACGAGCGCCTGCCCGCGCCCGGAGTAGAGCGTGAGTTCGCCCGACAGGTCCGGCATCTCCGTGACGGACACGCCGCCGGTGATGTCGCGGTCACCGAACGGCGAGCGCCCGGACCCAATCTGCCCGACCGACTCGTTCGTACTGGATTCGGTCGTCGTTTCCGTCTCCTCGTCGCTTCCGCCGGTACACCCGGCGAGTGCGCCGACCCCGAGGGCCGCCGTCGTCGCGATGAACCGCCGACGACTGTGGCCGCGAGGCTCTCGGTCTCGTTCGTGCATATGTGAATTTAGGTCTCCCTAAACCATTTATACCTACCGATTCGTCGGGCGAAGCGGCCGAATCGCGGGCCACGGGTCAGATTTCTCCCGCGGCGGCGCGGGGTGGCGTTCGCCGTCGCTCACTCAGTCGTCGGCCGGCGCGGCGGCCCGCGGTGCGGCGAGCGCGTCGAGGCAGTCCAGCCAGTCGCGCATGTGCTCGCCGACGTAATTAAAGAAGTCGCCGTTGCGGTAGTCGGACCAGTCGCCGTCGGCGAGGGCGTCGGCCATCGCCTCGAAGACGCCGGCGTAGCTGTCGGCGTCCCCGCCGACCGCGTCGACGACTTCCCAGAGGTGCTCGTTGAGTTCGAGACCCGGTACCTCGTTGTTGAGGTCGTCGAACGTCGGCCGTGCGGCCTTGTTGTGCTCGCACAGCGGGTAGCCCGTCACGATGTCTTTCCCGAGCACGTCGGCGGCGCGCTTGAGGAACACGCCCGACCAGATGTCGTCGAATCGGCCGACCTCCCACTCGTTGTCGTCCATCGGGAGCTGGTAGAACGCCGGGATGACCTCGCGCTCGAACGCGAGATTCATCGAGCAGACGGTGAGGTACTGCCCCGGTTCGGCGGCGAAGTCGCCGTCGAAGTCGTCGAAGTCCGTCCGAGTCTGGGCCTGCCCTTCGAGGTCGCCGTCCATCAGGATACGGACCGCGTCGAGGTCGGGAACGTTCGTCCACAGCCCCTGCGAGGCCACCACGTCGCGGAGTTCGCGCGTCCCGGTCTCGACCGTCTCGTCCATCGCGGAGTAGGGATAGCCGCGGGGGTACAGCCCGTGTTCGTCGGCGTTCTGGTAGAGGACGTTCACCCAACGCTCGTCGCTCGACACCGACTCCACCTCGTCGGTGCGGTCGAGGTTCGCCATGTGGCGACCGAAGAAGTCCCACTCGTCGTGCGGGAGCGTGTCGTCGTCGATGAAGACGCCGTAGTCGAACTCGGAGTGCGCCCACATGTAGAGCAGGCCGAAGCTCGTCTGGGCGTGGCTCGCCGCCGGAACGAGATGCGAGTACTCCGAGATGTCGTGGTCGTCGTACCACTCCTCGCGGGCCGCCCCGTCGAAAACCGCGCCCGAAACCCCCTCGTCGTCCAGCATCGACGCCATCCCCTCGGTGTCGCAGAAGTCCTCGGTCACGAGGAGGACGAACAGCCGGTCGAGATCGAAACCGTGTGCCCGCGCGTTGTCGAAGTACGCCCGCATGCACTCGTACTCCCGGATAGTCGGGACGATAACACAGATATCCGCGTTCATTGCTCCTATGGATTTAGGCAACCCAAAAATAGCTGTTGGTTCGAAATAGCGGCCCTGAAATGCCGATATAGTGATAATTAATCCGTCGGGCCGTCGAGGGCGGGCGATTCACGCCCGACCGTCCGCTTCAGTCCCGCGTCCCCGTCAGCGACTCCAACAGCAGGACCGCCTCGGCTTTCGCCAGCGGGTCGTTCGCGTTCCCGCACTGCGGCGACTGCACGCAGGAGGGACAGCCGTCCTCGCAGTCGCAGTCCGAAATCAACTCGGCCGTCTGGCGCATCAGTCCCTCGACGATGTCGTAGCCGGCGCGCGTGATGCCGACCCCGCCGGGGTGGCCGTCGTAGATGAAGATGGTCGACTGGTCGGTGTGGGCGTGATACGGCGTCGAGAGCCCGCCGATATCGCCGCGGTCACAGAGCAGCCGGAGCGGAAACAGCGAAATCATCCCGTGTTCCGCGGCGTGGATGCCGCCGTTGAAGCCGTAGTCGCGGCCCTCCGCGCGGTCGCTCGATAGCTCGCGCATCTCCGATTCCACGTCGCCGGGCACGGTGAAATACAGCGCCTTCGTCCGCAGGCTCGTCTCCGGGAGGTCGAGCGGTTGCTGGCCGATGGTCGTCCCGCGCTTCGGGTCGCGGCGCTCGAACCCCGTTATCTGCTTTCGCATCGTCACCTCCGCGAACCGGACCTCCACGTCGGACCGCGCCGACAGCGGTTTCGACAGGATGTCCCGCTCGACCGTGATGTGTTTGTCGTGGAGGACGCGGGTGTAGTAGTCCGCCCACGTCGGCTGGAGGCGGGCCACGTCGCGGTCCAAATCCAACTCCGCGACCTCGTACGTCTGGCCCTGATGGTGGTAGACCGCGCCCGGGTGGGCGTCCCGGAGCGCGTCGTCGAACGCCAGCGTGGCGATGGTCTCGTCGTTCCGCGAGTCCATCAGTTGCACCTCGCGGTCGGTGATGGTTCGGAGGCTCATCGCGTGCTGCGGGCTCTCGCCCCCGTCGTGGGTCCACCGGAGGCCGTCGTCGGTCTCCCGACGCGCCAGCGTCCCGTCGGCTTCGAGGTCGGAGACGATACCGGGGAACGACGCGCCGAACTTCGATTCGTCTTCCGTCGAGAGCCAGTTCTCCGCGGCGGCGCAGGCGACGTGTGACGGGAGGAGATGGTCGTTTTCCGGGTCGGAGACGGCGCGTTCGGGGTCGCCGTCGAAGAACTCGGCGGGGTGGTGCATCAGGTACTGGTCGAGTTGGTCCTCGCCGCCGACGAGGACGACCAAGGCGGGTCTGTCGCCGCGGCCCGCCCGTCCGGCCCGTTGCCACGCGGACATCCGCGTGCCGGGGTAGCCGTCGATGAGCACCACGTCGAGGCCGCCCACGTCGACGCCGAGTTCGAGCGCGTTGGTGCTCCAGACGCCCGCGATGTCGCCGTCGTGGAGGCCGGCCTCTATCTCCCGTCGCCGGTCGTGGGTCAGCGAGGCCTGATACGCCGCCACCTCGCCTGCGAGCGCGTGTTCGCCGCGGCTTCTGAGGTCGCTCGCGCTCTCGGAGGCGTACCGCTCGGCGGCCTGTCGGGCGCGGGTGAACGCCAGCGTCTGGTGACCGCGCGCGACGAGGTCGACAAAGAGGTTCTTGGTCTCGACGTGGCCCGAACGCCGCCGTCCCGACCCGCCGGCGTCGGGGTTGTCGTACTCCGGTGGGTTCCAGAGGAGCCAGTTGGTCTCGCCGGTCCCGCTCGTGTCCTCGTCCACGAGCGCAAAGGAGTCCGCCCGCTCGCCGGTGATGCGCGCGGCGTGTTCGACGGGATTGCTGATGGTGGCCGAACAGCAGACGAACTGCGGGTCGGCCCCGAACCGCTCGCAGACGCGCTTGAGCCGGCGGATGAGCAGGGCGACGTGGCTGCCGAACACCCCGCGATAGCCGTGGACCTCGTCGATGACGACCGTCTCCAGCGAGGAGAAGAACCACTCCCACAGCCGGTGGGCGTGCGGGAGCAGCGCGTAGTGAACCATGTCGGGGTTCGAAAGCAGGACCGTCGGCATCCGCTTTCTCACCTCGCGCTTCTCGGATTTCGACAGCCGGCCGGTGTACTGGTCGACCGAGACGCGACTGCCGAAGCCGAGGCCCCGGGCGAGCTCCGACAGCGTGTCGAGTTGGTCGGCGACGAGCGCGTTCTGCGGGCCGAGATAGAGCGTCCGCCCGCCGTGGTCCATCGCCCGCTCGAACGCCGGCACGGTGTACGCGAGGCTCTTGCCGCTCGCGGTCCGCGTCGCCAACACGACGTTGTCCCCGTCGCGGACCGCCTCGACCGCCTCGGCCTGATGTCGGTAGAGTCGGTCGATGCCGCGGTCTTCGAGCGCCGACGCCAACCGCGGTTCGAGGCCCACGCCGGCGAACGCCGGCTCGCGCGCCTCGAACCGGCGGTGGGACCGAATCTGCCCCTCGTAGTACGGTCTGGTCCGAAGCCACTCGATGAGGTCGTCCACACGTCTACTGCGGACGTGGTCGCCCTAACGCTGTCGCAGGCCGTAACTGATAGTACACGACACGCCCGCCGCGCCGTTTTTGTTCTTCGCGTCCCGACGAAAGGTATGAACGAGTCCGCGGACGCCGTGCTCATCTACGACGGCGAGTGCGCCTACTGTTCCGTCGCCGCGTCGGCGCTGAAGCGCCTCGACGACGTGGAAGCTATCTCGTGGTACGACGACGCGGCGCAGGCGTTTCTCGACGCCCAGTTCGCGGACGTGCCGTTCGCCATGGTCCTCGTCGACCGCCGGGAGGACCGCGTCTACGCCGGCCGCGCCGCCGCCAAAGAACTCACCGACCGGGCCGGGATGCCCGGCCTTCTCGGCAGTCTCGTCCGCGACAACTACGACAGAATCGCCAAGGTCGTCGGCGTCGCCAGCGGCCGCGGCCGCGACCCCGACGACGTCCACAGCGTCTACGATCTCGACCCCGACGCAGCCGACCTGTTTGCGCCCCTCCTCGACAACGCCGAGCCACGACCCGCCGAACTTTCGTAGTCGGGGCGACGTTCGTCACTCGATGACCGCCCCGCGGAACCCGACCGACGAGAATCCGACAGTCCACTCGCTCGACCCCGCGGTCCTCGGCACCGACGACGACCCGCTGGCGCTCGGCTCTCGGTCGCCCGTCGGAACCTACGCGCTCGTTTTCGACGCGCCCGAGGCGACCGTCGAGGTCGGCGCGCTGGGCGAACACCGCTTTTCGGCCGGTGCGTACGTCTACGTCGGGAGCGCGTTCGGAACCGGCGGCTTACGCCGCGTCCGCCGCCACCGGCGCGTCGCGTCCGGCGACCACGACGCTCGCCACTGGCACGTCGACTACCTCGGCGGCCATCCGGCCGTCGAACTCGCGCGCGTCGTCTGCGTTACCGACCGCGACGTGGAGTGCGCGGTCGCGACCGAACTCGCGTCGTCGCTCGGCGCGACCGCCGTCGATGGCTTCGGCTCGTCGGACTGTTCGTGCGACGCGCACCTCGCGCGCGGCGACTCGGTCGAGACGGTGACGCCGCTCGTCGAAGCAGCGTTTCGAAGCAAAATGTGAAGGGGAATGTCTTCCCCTTCTAATGTCCGAACCGGACCGGGCACCCCGGTTCGAACGATAAGCCGGTTGTCAGAGGCACCCCGGCATACCTCCATACTCCGGCTACACGCTTTACTTCACCCATCGCATCACTCACTCAGTCCGTGATTTCGAGTATAAAAATAATTCGTTTGTTTATATGCAGACGGCGGGGTCTCCTGTGACTTAAGTAGTGACACGTTCATGCAGTTCGACATGGTTCGGTCCGAGGTCGCCGGGGTGTTCGACGTGCTCGCGTCGCGGGCCGACGTGCTCGAGGCCGTCGTTCGACAGTCTCGAACGACCGCAGAACTCGCGAGCGACCTCCCGGTGTCGCGGTCGACCGTCGACCGCGGCCTCCGCGAGCTAGAGCGCGCGGGCTTCGTCGAGACGCGCGACGCCGTCCACTACTCGACGCTCGCCGGCCGCATGGCGCTCGAAACGTACTCGCAGTTCGTCGAGTGCTTGGACGACATCGACGCCGCCGCCGCGGTGCTCGACGCGCTCGATTCGGACGCGCCGCTCGCGCCGGTGTTCCTCGACGGCTGTGAGGTCGTCCCCGTCGCCGACGGCGGCTCCGGACGCGCGCTCTCGAAGCTCACGTCCCTCGTCGAGGAGGCGGAATCGGTCCGCGGGTGCGTCCGGGGAGCGCTCCCCTCGCAGGTCGACGCCTACTATCGGGCCGTCGTCAACGACGGCACGCCGGTCGACATCGTCGCCACCGACGACGTGGTCCAACGCCTCGTCACCGCCTATCGACCGCAGCTCGCCGAGGCGTGGTCGGTTGACTCTTTTTCCCTTCGGTCGACCGCGGCGCTTCCGTACAGCCTCGTCGTTTCGGATCTCCCGGATGGCCCCGTCGCGTTCCTGGTCGCGTACTCCGAGCGAGGTCTCGCGGGCGTCATCTACAACGACTCGCGGCCGGCGGTGTCGTGGGCCAGCCGGCGCATCGAAGACTGGCGGTCGGACGCCTCGCCGCTCCCCCGGCCGCCGGGCGACGAACCCTGACGACCCGCCGCCGGCAGCCGATGTTCCCGAGACCCCAACGACTTACGGGGGCGGCCGCGAAGGGGTCCCAATGACGACGACGTTTCCCGGAATCCCCTATCTGGAGTGGATTGTCGACCGGGTGGACGAGGCCACCCACGACCTCGCGACGAGCGACCTCGGCTCCTCCCGGCGCGGTGACGACCTCGTCCCGCCGGTTCTCGCCGGTCGCTCAGACCCCGAAGACGCGACGCTCAGCGGTCAGCTCGCGGCGCGCTACGGCGTCTCCGAGTCGTCGGTCCTCGTCACCGCGGGCGCGACGAACGCGAACTTCCTCGCCGCCTGCGCGCTTCTCGAACTTGCGTCCGGCGACGACGAAGACGGCGACGGCGGCGACGACTCCGACGCCTCGCGCCCGCAGGTACTCGTGGAAAAGCCCGGCTACCAGCCGCTCGTGGCCACGTCGGAGGCGCTCGGCGCGCGCGTCGACCGTTTCGTCCGGCCGCCGGAGTACGACTACGAACTCGAACCGCACCGCCTCGACGGGGCATCGACCGACGACTTCGCCTACGCCATCGTCACTAACCGCCACAACCCCTCGGGAAAACTCACGCCGCGCGCCGAACTCGCAGAGGTCGCGTCGGCCGCGGCCGACGCCGGCGGCTACCTCCTCGTCGACGAGGTGTACGCGCCCTTCGTCGACCCCGCCGCCGACGGTCCCTTCGGCGGCACCACGGCGTCCGGCCTCGACAACACCGTCGTCACCGGGTCGCTGACGAAGTTCTACGGCCTCGGCGGCCTCCGCGTCGGCTGGATTATCGGCCCCGAAGAGGTCGTCGAGCGCGCCCGCTCGGCGTCGATGTACCTGCCCGCGGTCGCCGAGCCGAGCACCAAACTCGCCCGGCGCGCGCTCCACCACGGCGACGAGATAGAGGCCGCCGCCCGCGAACACCTCTCGGCGAATCACGACCTGCTGGCGACGTTCGTCGCTGACCGCGACGAACTCGACGGGCGCATCCACGCCGGCGGAACGTTCGCCTTCCTCGACCACGCCTCGGCCGACGGCGACGCGGTCGTCGACGCCGCGTGGGACCGCGGCGTCCTCGTCGTTCCCGGCCGATTTTTCGACGCGCCGGAGTCGTTCCGCATCTCGCTGGGCGGCGACCCCGAGGCGATGGAAACCGGCCTCGAAGCCTTCGGCGACGCGCTCGACGACCTCGACGAGTAGCCCGCCGCACCCACCGACCACTGACTCACCGGTTTCGCTTCCTCGCTTCGCGTCCGCCTACTGTTCGGTCTTCTCGATGAGCGGGTGTTGGAGGTAGTCGTTGACCTCCACGTCAGCGAGCGACCGGAGGCCCCCGACGCGAGCCATCCGGCGCAGGCCCAACTCGTCGACCTCCTCCGGCGAGACCGTGAGCACGTGCGCGAGCATCCGGTCGATATCGAGTCGCCTCGCGGCCATCGCCCGGTGGTGACCGTCGACGAGCAGCGTCTCGGGGCCGTGCGAGACGACGATGAGCGGCTCCGCGAGGCCGTTCTGGAGTTCGTACTTTCGCCCTTCGAGTTCGTCGCCGTACACCTCCCGCTGGGTCGGAATCAGCGAGCCCACTTCGACTTCCCGCTCGCCGACGCCGATGGACGTGTCGTGGGTCCGTTCGAGCATCTCGCGGGTGCTCTGGACCTTCGAGGGCGTCGTCCGCTCGATTTGGCTCCGTACCGCGTCGCCGTTCGAAAACAGGCCGAGCAACACTCGGTCGTCGTCGACGACGGGCAGGAACTGGTGGCCGGTGCGGAAGATGACGCGCGCGGCGTTCTTCACCGTCATCTCCGGGCGGACGACCACGAGGTCGCGGCTCATCACCGACTCGACCCGCACGTCGCCGTTGACTTCCAAGAGGTCTATCGCGCCGACGAACCCGAGGAGGTGGTCTTCGTCGTCGACGACCGGGAGGCCGCCGTACTGCGGGCCGGCTTTGAGTCGGTCGACCACGTCCGTGACCCACGCGTCGGGCCCGACCGTCTCCACGCCGGTCGTCATGTACGCGTCGACGCGCACGTCGTCGAGTTCCATCGGTGTCATGGCATTCCTCGCATCTCGGTCGTCCCGCGGTTGGCCGCCGAGCGCCCTAAACGTATCTGCGACGAAAAACGAGGGAAGACTGCGACCCGTGTCGCGTCCGAGTCGGGCCCCGCAGTGCCGCACCGTCGGAGCGTCGCCGTCGCGTCGCTTACGCGTCGATGGCGCGCGCGAGCATCTCGACGGGGTGCGGCGGGTCGTCGGTCGCGCCGTCCATGTCTTCGAGTTGCGTCCGGCAGGACGCGCCGGGGGCGACGACCACGTCGCCGGGGCTCTCGGCCACTTGGCCTTCGAGGATGTTCCCGATGGCCTTCGACATGGAGTAGTGCTCGGCCTCGTAGCCGAACGACCCGGACATCCCGCAGCACGTCGAGTCCAGCGGGTCCACCTCGAAGCCGGCGCGGCGGAGGACGCCCACCGCGTGGTGGTCCTTCTTCGTGGACTTCTGGTGGCAGTGGCCGTGGTACGTCAGGGAGTCGTCCTGCGGGCGGAACGACAGCGACTCGTCCAGCCGGAACGCGTCGACGTACTCCATGACGCCGTAGGCGTTGGCCGAAACGGCCTCCACGTCGTCGCCGGAGAGCAGGTCGAGGTAGTCCGACTGGAACATCACCGCGTCCGAGGGCTCACAGAGGACGATGTCCCAGCCCTCCTCGACGTAGGGCGCGAGCGCCTCGACGTTCTGCTCGGCGTCGGCGCGGGCCTTGTCGAGGAATCCCTTCGAGTGCGGGGGCCGACCGGAGCCGGCGACGCCCTCGGGAATCCTAACGTGGACGTTCGCGGCCTCAAGCGCCTTCACGGCGGCCTTGCCGACCTCGGGGTGGTTGTAGTTCGTGTAGGTGTCGGGGAACAACAGCCCCTTGCGGTCGGCCTCCGCCTCCGGGACGCCGGCCCCGCCGCGGCTCTCGAACCAGTCGACGAAGCTCGTCGAGTGGAACGTCGGGAGCGTGCGCTCCTTGGCGATGCCGACGGTCTTCTCCATGACCGTCCGCGCGCCCGGAACTTTCGTCGCCGCGTTGGCGAGCGGGGCGAACGCCGACCCGAGTTTGGACAGCGAGTCGATGTTGGCGAACAGTTTGTCGCGGAGGCTGGAGCCGTTGCGCTGGTGGTACTCGTGGACGACCTCGGCTTTCATCTTCGCCATGTCGACCTCGCTGGGGCAGTCCTTCGAACAGCCCTTACAGCCGACACAGAGGTCGAGCACCTCGTCGACGAACTCGTCGGTGAACATCTCGTCTTCGGGGAGGCCGCCGCTCATCGCCTGCCGGAGCATGTTGGCGCGTCCGCGGGTCGCCTGAATCTCCTCTTCGGCGGCGCGGAACGTCGGGCACATGACGCCGCCGACCGTGGACTGCTGGCCGCGACAGCCGGCACAGCCGTGACAGAGTTCGACCATGCCCTCGAACCCGTTGTCGTTGTCCCAGTTCAGCGCCGGCTCGAAGCCGGCGTCGAACTCGTAGTCGGGCGAAAACCGGAGGTTCTCGGTCATGTCGTAGTCGCCGCAGATGTTCCCCGGATTCAGGAGCCAGTCGGGGTCGAACGCGGTCTTGAGGTCGCGGAAGACGTTCCAGAGGCGGTCGCCGTACAGCTTGCGGTTCCACTGGGTCCGTGCGCGGCCGTCGCCGTGTTCGCCCGAGACGGAGCCGCCGTACTTGACGACCAGGTCCGTCACCTCGTCGGCGATGGCCTCGAACGTCTCGACGCCCTCGGCGGTCTTCGTGTTGACCAGCGGGCGGATGTGCAGGACGCCCGGTCCGGCGTGGGCGTAGTACGACGCGAAGGTGTCGTGTTCGTCGAGGATGTCCTGGAAGTCAGAGACGTACGCCGGGAGGTTCTCTGCGGGGATGGCGGTGTCTTCGATGTACGCGATGTGTTTCTCGTCGGTCGTCCGACCGAGGAGAATCGGCAGCCCCGACTTGCGCATCTTCCAGAAATTCGCGCGGGTGTCGGCGTCGTGGGCCTCCATGAAGTCGATCGCGCGGCGCTCCTTTTCGGTCACCGAAGCCGACCCCTCGTCGGGGGCGAACTCGGTCCCGTCGGGGTCGATGACGCGGTCTTCGATGAGGTTCGCCACCTTCTGCTTGCCCGCCTCGTCGGAGTCGGCGTAGAACTCCACGAGGAGCGTCGAGTCCGTCCCCTCGGGGAGCATCCCGACCACGTCCGCGAACTCGGCGGTATCCCGCGCGAGGTCGAGCAGCACGTCGTCCATCACCTCGACGGCCGCGGGCTCGTGTTCGAGGATGGGGGCCACGTCGTGCATCGCGTCGATGACGTCGTCGTAGGTGAGAAGTGCCACCGACGCGGTGTTCGGAATCTCCTCCAGCGAGACGGTCGCCTTCGTCACGATGCCGAGGGTGCCCTCGCTCCCGGCGATGAGCCGACCGAGGTTGACGCGGCCGGCCTCCCAGCCCTCGTCGATGCCGGCGTCGTCGGGCGTGCGGCGCTCGCCGCGCATCTCGTCGACGAGCATGTCGAGGTTGTAGCCCGAGACGTTGCGCTTCAGGTCGGGGAAGCGCTCGGAAATCTCGTCGGCCTCCTCGTCGAGTATCCGCGCGACTTCGGCGTAGACGCGCGCTTCGAGGTCGCCGTCGGGGTCGCCGGCCTCGCGGAGTTCGTCGACGCTCACCTCGCCGAACGTCGTCACCGTCCCGTCCGCGAGGACGACTTCGAGCTCCTCGATGTAGTAGTCGGTCTTGCCGTACTTCAGCGAGTGCGAGCCGGTGGAGTTGTTGCCGATTGCGCCGCCGAGCGCGGAGCGGTCGCCCCACGCCGGGTCGGGCGCGAACTTCAGGCCGTGGGGGGCGAGCTCCTCGTTGAGTTCGCCGAGGCGGACGCCCGCTTCGGCCGTGGCCGTTCGCGCCTCGGGGTCGATTTCCTCGACGCCGCCCATGTGGCGGACGAGGTCGAGGACGACGGCCTCGTTGACGGTCTGGCCGGCGAGGCTCGTGCCGCCGCCGCGGGGGAGGACGGGAATCTCGCGGTCGGCGCAGTACTCCATCACCGCCGCCACGTCGGCCGTCGAGGTCGGCATGACGACGCCGATGGGGACTTGCTCGTACGCCGACGCGTCGGTCGCGTACAGCGTTCTCGTGTAGGTGTCGAAGCGCACGTCGCCCTCGACGAGGGATTCGAGGTCTTCGACCAGCCCCGGCCGCTCGACGTCGTCGCTGACGTAGTCGTAATCGCCAGCGAGCGCGGGGTCGGTGGCCGGTTCGTGCGTGTTGGATGCCATTGATTAGCTCTGTCGTATGTCGGTTTGCGTGAACGGATAAAGACACCCGGTGGCGGGCGTCAGTTCGGGTCGCGTGCGGGTGGTTTGCGAGTCGATTCGGGTCTGGCGGGGCCGGTTCTTCGAGGCCCCGGTCAGAACACGCCCGGGAACAGCACGTAGCTGAACAGGAGCGTGAGGACGCCGGTCGCGGTCCCGTAGTACAGAAGCGGGATGAGTTCGAGGCGGATGACGCGGCCCTCCTCGCCGACGAGGCCGACGACCGCGAGCGCGGCGACGACGTTGTGGACGGCGATGAGGTTGCCGATGGCCCCGCCGACCGCCTGCGCGCCCAGCATGACGGTCTTCGGCGTGCCGATTTGGTCGGCGACGCCGTACTGGAAGGTCCCGAACAGGATGTCCGAGACGGTGTTCGACCCCGCGAGGAACGCGCCGAACGCGCCCACGAAGGCGGCGAAGAACGGGTAGACGCCGCCCGCGATGCCGGCCATCCCCTCCGAGAGGACGATGAGCATGCTGTCGGTGCCCGTGGCGTTCCCCGACTGGAGCATGATTTGGACGGTCGCGACTGCGAACAACAGCGCGACGACCGCCGGGGTGACTTTCTCGACGGTCTCCGCCCACGTCGCTTTGACCTGTTTCGCGTCCATGTCGTGGAGGCCGATGGTGACGGCGTGGACTACGAGGAACACCGCGCCGGGCAGGTAGAGCAGTTGGAAGTCGCCGGCCAACTCCGTACCCCAGATGTCGGCGTACTCGAAGACGAGATTCGACGTGAGGAAGCTCGTCAGCGGGTCGAACACGCGGGTGACGACGAGGAGCGCCGCGACGAGGACGTACGGCGTCCACGCCTTCCACAGCGACATCTGCTGGACGGCTCCGCCGTCGGCGGCGACCGCGCCGCCGCGCTGGCTCGTCTCGCCGGGTTGGATGTCACCGACCCAGTGGTCGGGCCACTCGCTCTCCGGCGCGAAGTCCCACTCCTCGTCGGGGTGGAAGAAGCCGGCTTTGAGCGCGGAGACGGTGAGCAGCAGGCCGACCATCGCGCCGACGAGGCCGGGGAACACCGGGCCGAGGAAGTAGGCCGTCAGGAAGTACGGCACCGAGAAGGACGCCCACGCGAACAGCGTGAGGGGCAGCACTTCGAGCGCCGGCTTGATGGAGCGCTCCTCGCCGAAGAAGCGCGTCATCATGGCGACGCCGATGAAGGGGAGCACGATACCGACGACGACGTGGTTCATCGCCGCGAAGACGGCGATTTCGGAGACCCACTGCTCGACGCCCATGCCCTGCGCGTCGAGCGCGTTCGTGATGACCGGCACGTCGTCGAAGATGTCTATCATCCCGATGATGAGCGGCGTGCCGACCGCGCCGAAGGTGATGGCCATGAGGTTCCCCGTCAGCGCGACGACGACGGCCGCGAGCGGCGGGAAGCCGAGGCCCACGAGGAGCGGGCCGACGATGGCCGCGGGCGTGCCGAAGCCGGCGGCCGCCTCGATGAACGAGCCCATGAGGAACACGAGCAGGACGACCTGCACGCGGCGGTCCTCGCTGATGGAGGCGAAGCCGTTGTTGATGGCGTCGAACGCGCCCGTCTGCTTGAGCGTGTACAGGAGCAAGATTGCCCCGAAAACGATGTACAGGATGTTCGAGGCGGTGATGAAGCCGTTGATGGTCGAGGCGATAATCCACTGCGGCGTCATGCCCCAGCCGAGGACCCCGGCTCCGATTGCGACGACCCACGCGACGGGCATCGCCCGCGTCGCGGGCCAGTACCGCCCGACCATCAGATAGGCGATGGTGATGAGCGGGAGCAGTGCGATGAGCGCGTTCGTCGCGCTAACCATGCCGCACACCTCCGCAGTTCGTTCCAGCCTGTGCCGTTCCAGATTCGTGCCTGATGCGGTGCATCGTGGAATCCGCTACACAACTTTTGTGATATATATCTATCGTTCGTCGCTATTCGTGACATATCGGTTGGGGTCGTCTTACCCGAAGTACACAACCCAGTACAGTCGTAGATACTGCGCCAAATACGCGATTAAACCCCGATTTCGGGTTTTACATGGTCTATCCTGTCTGTTTGCGTTCGGAGCCGAATTCGGGAACGCGACTCTCGAATCGGCCAATTCACACGTGTTTCTTGGCCTCAACACACGACTGAACCGGAATTACATTCGTGTGTAAAGGCTTATGCAGTCGTATGAAAAGGGTCTCTCATGGAAGATGAGTCTCGCGCGCGCTCTCGAAACGAGCACGGACAGTACGTGGGACGCATCTCGCTGGACGCCGTCTTGGAGGTGTTCGAGGCGCGCGACGACGCCGCTCGCCCCCTGACCGCCACCGACGTGATGGAGGCGCTCGACTGCTCGCGGCGCACCGCGCACAACAAACTGAACGAACTCGAAGCACGCGGCGACCTCGCGACCCGGAAAGTCGGCGCTCGGAGCCGGGTGTTCTGGATTCCGATGCCCGCCCGCGGGGAGTCGACTGCGGGGCGGGCCGCCGACTCGACCGACCCGACTTCGCCCTCCGAAGCCGGGACTTCGGGCGAGGCCGACGGTCCCGACGGCTCGGACGCCCTCGACCACCCGCCCGCGGTCTCGTCCGCTATCGAGCGCGCGGACCTCCCGGGGAGCGGCCCGATGCTCGACGCCCGCCGCGAGGCGCTGTCGGCGGCGTACCAGTATCTCACCGACCACCCGGAGGCGAAGAAGGCGGACTTCTTGCGGGACGTGTACCACGACTTCCCCGCCGGCTTCGAGTCCGCCGAGGGCTGGTGGAACGCGATTCAGCCGGCGCTCAAGCAACTGCCCGGCGTCGACCCGCCGGAAGAGCGCGGCCACATCTGGCACTTCCTCGGCGGGTAGTCCGGTTTTCGAACGCGACAGCCACCCTACGAATTTATACACCATCGGGCCACAATTCCGGCAAACGCATCGATGTCAAGCGATTCGCCGTCCGATAGTGTCGTTCCGGGGGGTCTCGTCTCGTGAGCGACGGTCGCCCCGGTTCCGACGCCGACGGGTCCGCGCGGTCGGACGCGCTCGACGACTCGGACGACTCGGACGAGTCTACGCACCCTTCGGAGTCCGCGCCTTCGACGGAACCGAGCGTCGCCGGCGGCGACGACGTCTACGCCTCCGAAGTCGAGGGAAAACAGTACCGCGGGACGTGGTATCTCCCGCTTCGCTACGAGGAGTTAGAGGAGTCCGACGACTCGGACGACTACCCCGAATCGGGCGAGGGCGGGTCGTTCCGCCTCGCTGACCTCCCGCGCGTCCCGCGGGTCGGCCACGTCGTCGGCCCCTCGGCCATCATGCTCGGGGCGTCGCTCGGGAGCGGCGAGACGCTCTTTTGGCCGGTGTTGACCGCGCAGTACGGTTGGGCGGTGTTCTGGGCGTTCGTCGTCGGCGTCTTCACGCAGTTCCTCATCAATACGGAGCTTCAGCGCTGGACGCTCGCCACCGGCGAGAGCATCTTCCGCGCGTTCGCACGCGTGGGGTCGTACTGGCCGTGGGCGTTCCTCGTCGGCGGGCTCATCAGCCTCGGCTGGCCCGGGTGGGCCGCCGGCGCGGCGCAGGTCGCCACGACGGCGCTCGGACTCGACGGGACGGTGGTGCTGTTCGGCGCGTCGCTCGCGACGTGGAAACTCGTCGCCGCCGCCCTCATGGGCGTCATCTGGCTGTCGTATCAGGTGTCGTCGGTCATGTACAACGCCGTCGAGGTGTTCCAAATCGGCCTCCTGTTCGTCGCCATCGGCGCGGCCCTGTTGCTCGTCGCCGTCACCGGCTCGTGGGTCGAGTTCGCTGACCTCCCCGCGGCCGCGGGGTCGGTCGGAACGCTCCCCGAGGGCCTCGATATCGCGGTCTTCCTCGGCGGCCTCGCCTTCGCCGGCGCGGGCGGCTATCTGAACCTCTCCCAGAGCCTCTGGATGCGGGAGAAGGGCTACGGCATGGGCAACTATCAGGGGCGCGTGAAGAACCCGCTCCGCGGCGACGACCCCGAACCCATCGAGCGCGACGGCTTCGCGTTCCGCCCGACGCTGACGAACCTCCGCCGCTGGCGCGGCTGGTGGCGCGTCGTCCAACTCGAACACCTGCTCACGTTCGCGTTCGGCCTGCTCCTCGTCGCCCCCGCGCTGATGAGCGTCGCCATGCGCTACGCCTCGGGGTCGACCGCCAACGCCATCCAGATGTGGCTCGGCGACGTCGTCCCGCTTTTAGGCCCGGTCGGCTCCTTCCTCGTCTTCGCCGTCCTGTTCGTCGCGCTCTTCACTACCGAGTACGCCATCGTCGAGTCGTTCGTCCGCAACAGCGCCGACGCCCTCTACGAGTCCTACGGCCGGGAGGCCGGCTGGGACCTCCCGAAGCTGTTCTGGCGGCTCCTCACCGCCTTCTGCGTCTGGGGCGTCGTCATCATCCTCCTGTTTAGCTCGCCGTTCGAGGGCCAAGAGCCGTTTTTCTTCCTCGTCGTCGGGGCCGCGATGTCCGGCGTGATGATGTGGCCCTACACCGCGCTCGTCCTCGTGATGAACACGACCCGCCTCCCCGAACACGTCCAACCCGGCTGGGCGCGCGTCGTCGGCATGTGGTGGGCGACGGGCTTCTACGGCTACTTCAGCGTCCTCCTCATCGGGACGTGGCTGACCGGGCTCGGCCTCACGGTGTTTCGGACGGTCCCGACGGTTATCGGAAGCGGGACCGGCGGCTACCTCCTCTGGGCGGGCTACTTCGCCGTGCAGGCCTACGCGGTGGCGAAGTCCGCCGCCGGCAAGCGCGAGGCGGCCGGCACGGTCGCTGACGCGGACGAGGCGGTCGGCCGGTTCTCCTGACCCTATTCTTCATAATTAACCGACGGCGTGGTGCTCGAACCCGAAGAACGATTATGTAGAACGCGCTAGCTCAACGTATGTCAACCGGCACGGTTGCGACGTTCGAGGACTCGCTCGAACGACTCGAAGTAGGCTGGACACACGCGTCGCCCGACGGGCTGGCGGACGTACTCGAAGAACGCTGTCCGGAGCCGGCCGTCGGCGTGGAACTCCCGTACGACGGCGTCTCCCTCCCCGACTGGGTGAACACGGACCCGACCCCCGCGGACCTCCGCGAGGCGAACGCCGGTATCACGGCGGCCGGACTGGGCATCGCGGACTACGGCAGCGTCGTCGTGCAGGGCACGCCCGACGGCGTCGAACCCGTGAGTCTGTTCGGCGACCTCCACGTCGCCGTCCTCCGGCGGTCGGACATCGTCCCCGGCATGCCCGAGGCGTTCGACTGGCTGGGCGAGGAGTTCCGCACGGGACACTCCTCGGCCATCATCGCCACCGGTCCCAGCGCCACCGCCGACATGGGCGCGCTGGTGAAGGGAGCGCACGGCCCGAAGGAAGTTCACGTGGTGATTCTCGATGAGTAAGGCGCGCGAGGCCAAGGCGGCGAAGATTCGACAGCTGATGGAGACCGAGGGCGACGCCGTCGGCACGAGCACCCGCGGGTTCAACGAGGGTCGCTACGAGTCGGTCCAGTCGCTCGACGACTACGAGGGGCTGAAGTCCGAAGCGCGGGCCATCAAGGAAGACGCCATCGAACGCCTCCCCGAACTCATCGACCAACTGCGCGAGACGGTCGAATCCAACGGCGGCACGCTCTACATCGCCGACGACGCGGCCGACGCGAATCAGTACGTCCGCGAGGTCTGCGAGGACAAGGAGGCCGAGCGCGTCGTCAAGTCGAAGTCGATGACATCCGAGGAAATCGAGGTCAACGAGGACCTCGAAGCCGCCGACATCGACGTGGTCGAGACCGACCTCGGCGAGTGGGTCTTGCAGGTCGCAGACGAGTCGCCGTCGCACATCGTCGCGCCCGCCATCCACAAGTCGCGGGACGCTATCGCCGACCTGTTCAACGAGACGTTCGAGCCCGACGAACCCCTCGAAACCGCGGAGGAACTCACCATGTTCGCCCGCGAACAGCTCGGCGACCTCATCGAGGGCGCGGACGTGGGGATGACCGGCGCGAACTTCATCACCGCCGACACCGGCACGATGGCGCTCGTCACCTCCGAGGGCAACGCCCGGAAGACGGCCGTCGTCCCCGACACGCACGTCGCGGTCGCCGGCGTCGAGAAGGTCATCCCGACCGTCGAGGACCTCCGGCCCTTCGTCGAACTCATCGGCAAGTCGGGGACGGGACAGGACATCACCTCCTACATCTCGCTTCTGACGCCGCCGGTCGAGTCGCCGCCCGTCGATTTCGACGCCCCCGACACGCCGCTTTCGGAGACCGAGACGGACCGCGACTTCCACCTCGTCCTCATCGACAACGGGCGGTTCGACATGCGCGAGGACGACCAACTCCGCGAGACGCTCTACTGCATCCGGTGTTCGGCGTGTTCCAACGTCTGCGCCAACTTCCAGCACGTCGGCGGCCACGCCTTCGGCGGCGAGACCTACTCCGGCGGCATCGGCACCGGCTGGGAGGCCGGCGTCGAGGGCCTCGACAGCGCCGCCGAGTTCAACGACCTCTGTACCGGTTGTAGCCGGTGTACCACCGCCTGTCCGGTCGAAATCGATATCCCGTGGATTAACACGGTCGTCCGCGACCGGGTCAACCGCGGCGAGGTGTCCGAACTCGACTGGCTCGTCGAGGGGCTCACCCCCGACGAGGAGCCCGGCGGCGTCAGCCTCCAGAAGCGCTTCTTCGGTAACTTCGAGACGGCCGCGAAGGTCGGGAGCTTCTTCGCCCCGGTCTCCAACTGGGCCGCCGGCCTCGGCGTCTCTCGGGACCTCATGGAGCGGTTCCTCGGCATCGACGCCCGCCGAGAACTCCCCGAATTCCAGCGCGAGACGCTGAAAGACTGGTTCGAGAGCCGCACCTCGCGGGTCGACGACCCGGTCCGCACCGCCGTGCTCTACCCCGACGTGTACACGAATCACGTGCAGGTCGAACGCGGGAAGGCCGCGGTCCGCGCCCTCGAAGCGCTCGGCGTCGACGTCGTCGTCCCCGACGTTCGCTCGTCGGGTCGCGCGCCGCTCTCGCAGGGCATGATTGCGACCGCGGAGGACCACGCACACGACGTGTACGCCGGCCTCGCCGAGCACATCGACGACGGCCGCGACATCGTCGTCATCGAGCCGTCGGACCTCGCGATGTTCCGAACCGAGTACGAGAAGTTCCTCCCCGAGAAGTCCTTCGAGCGCATCTCCGAGGCCAGCTACGAGGTCATGGAGTACGTCTTCGGCCTGCTGGACAACGGCGCTGACGCCGACGCGCTGTCGGCGGGCGTGGGCGAGGAAATCGCCTACCACAGCCACTGCCAGCAGCGCACCCTCGGCCTCGAAGGCCACACCGAGGCGGTCCTGTCGGACCTCGGCTACGACGTTGCCACCTCCGACGTGGAGTGTTGCGGCATGGCCGGCTCGTTCGGCTACAAATCCGAGTACTACGAACTCAGCGTCGATGTCGGCTCCGAGCTACGGGGGCAGTTCCAGACCGACGAGAACAGAGACCGCACCGTGGTCGCCAGCGGCACCTCCTGTCTCGAACAGCTCGATTCGCTCCTCAGCCGGCCGACGCAACACCCGATTCAACTGGTCGCGCCGCGGCGGTAACGCGCCCCGTCCCGACCCCGGTCTCGGCCGTCGTCCGCGACGCCCTTGACCCCCGTATTCTCAACCGACCAACACGTCTTCGTCCGGTGATTTCTCGCCGGCGTCGGACGCCCGTCTGCCGCGCGTCTGCGCCCCGACTCGCGGGCTACGAACAATTAAGACCCGGCATCCCATGTTGGCGGATATGGACGGGACGCCCGAAGAGATTACGACGCTCGTAGGCCGAGAGGTCTACTCGAACAACGGTGTGTTCGTCGGCGAGGTCGAAGACGTCCGCCTCGACTTGGACCACGAGACGGTCACCGGCCTCGCGCTGACGGCGCTGAACGACGAACTGTTCCGTAACCAGATCGAACCCGGGAAGGGCGTTCTCATCCCGTATCGGTGGGTCCGCGCCGTCGGCGACGTCATCCTCATCAACGACGTCATCGAACGCCTGAAGAACCCAGAAGAAGACGAAGAGTCGCTGGTCGCCTGACGTTCTAACTCCCGTTTCCGCTCTCGCTGCCCTCGACGCCCATCGCACGGAAGAGCTTGCGCTTTACCGCCTCTTCGGTGAGCTGCAAGAGCGTGTCGCGGTTGTCGTCGTTGGACTCGATGCCCGTGAAAATGCCGAGCGGAATCTCGACCGACCCCTGCGTGGAGTGGCCGCCGGCCTCACCGATGCCGGTGAAGGCGTCGCTCAGAATCTTCCCGATGTTCATGCGGATGTCCTTCGACCGCGCCGCGAGGTAGATGGTGTCGTCGGCGATGCCGAACACCGCCGTCGTGGTGATGCCCTCCAGATTGAGGAGGTGCTGGGCCGCCTGCGTCAGCGCGTCGCGGTCGCGGATGAACCCCGCGTTCGAGACGAGATGCGAGCCCTGTACGTCGCGGTTCTGGATGGCCTCTGCGAGCACGTCGAGCGTCTCCGGCGACATCGACGGCGACTCCACTTTCTCCAGGGTATCGTGGTCAGCGAAGGGGTAGAGGTACGCCGCCGCGGTCAGGTCGGCGGGCGTCGTGTCGCGCTTGAAGTCGAGCGTCTCGGCGCGAATCCCGTAGAGGAGCGCCGTGGCGACCGCCTGCGACGGGCTGAGGTCGAACTCCTGGATGTACTTCGTGAGAATCGTCGAGGTCGACGAGACGTTCGGTCGCACGTCGGTAAAGCGGGCGTCGATGCCGTCGTCGGGCTCGAAGTGGTCGATAAACACCGTGATGTCGGCGTCGCCGAGGTCGGGCATCCCCGACTTCATGTGGTCGACGAGCGCGACAGCGCCGTACTCTTCGAGCGGTTTCGAGTCGCTCCGCGGGGTGAGTTCGATGCCGAGGATGTTCACGAACGCCCGGTTCTCCTGGTGGCCCATGTCGCCCGAGTAGAGGATGTCGGCCTCGACGTCGTACTCGCGGGCGATGGCCTGTAAGGCGACCGCCGAGGCGAGCGAGTCGGGGTCGGGGTTGTCGTGGGTGAGGATTGCCATCCCGTGGTCGGTGTCGCGCAGGATATCGGCCAGTTGGCGGGCCTTGTATTCGAGTTCGCCGGACTCGACGCTTCGGAGCGCGGAGTCCGCGATGACCTCGGAGGGGTTAATGACCACGTCGGCACCGAGCTTCGTCAGTTCGTCCTCGGAGACGGGGTCGGAGGCGCGGACGACGATGAACTGGTCTTCGTCGCGGTCGCGGATGGTCGAGACGGCGGCCTTGTTGGCCTCGACGTCCGACGAGAGGATGAGAATCACGTCGCGTCCGACGACGGCGTCGGCGAGCTCCGGGTCGGCGATGTCCGTGGTCTGCGCGTTCAAATCCTGGTCGCGCAGGGCTTCGACGCGGCTTTCGTCCTTGTCGAGGATGAGGACGTCTTTTCCCTCGTCTGTCAGTTCCTCGGCGACCGCGTGCCCGACGCTCCCGCAGCCGAGTATCGCGTACGTAGACATCGAGGAAATGCTGACCCCTGCACTCATCGTTGCCCGCTACTCCGGTCGGCCGCCACTTAACACCCACCGTTTGTTCGTTGTTTCTTGCGTGTGCGTCCCTGCCGTCGTCGTGCAGAAAGGAAAGTCATTTTACCCACCGGCAGTTACGAGAGATTGCAAGGGCCGGTAGCTCAGTTAGGCAGAGCGTCTGACTCTTAATCAGACGGTCGCGTGTTCAAATCGCGTCCGGCCCACTACCTTTCCGATGGAACCACAGCCTCCAGAGAGCGGCTGATACGTCCAAATCTACGCAGTATATCGCCATTAGAACCTTCTGGAACACCCGAAGTTCCGGTGTTAGTTCAACACGAGACGAACGCGACTCAACGCAATCTTGCGATTAGTCGATAGTCGAAGTGGTTCGACGGTATCAGCACATAGACTCGCGCACACATGGGATGTGGCTGTCTGGGAATGTCGCTACGTTTTATATTAATTTCAGTCCCCGCGAAACCATTATTATTCTCAGCCATCATGTGTTTATCAAATGAAGTTTATCCACATCGCTGTTGCTGGTGTCGTTCTTTCGTTCGTATCACTCCCACCCGGCCTGATGCTCATTCTCGTTGGCGTGTCATTGCATTTCTTTCAGAAGTACCACACTCGTCGTCTTGATGAGGCGGGTGAACGTTAGGAGAGAAGAGTTGTTGTTCAAATCGCGTCCGGTTCACTACCTTCCTGCCGGACCGACTCCGACGGCCGAGGCGCTCCGTCTACCACTCGGGCCGCTGACAGGCACGTCGCTTCCCACCCTCGGGTGTTTTATGTCCCGCTCCGAACGCTACCGACCATGAACCAGAGCGATAGGACCGAACTGGTCCTCGTCTTCATCACGCTTCTCGTCGCCGTCGTCTTCGGTCTGGCCATGGGCATCGGGGACCGCTTCGACGCCGACCGGTTCGTCGCCGCGCTCACCCCGGACTTCGGGGTGTTGTTCGGGGCCGACGTCGTCGCCGGCGCGGTGCTCGTGGCGCTGTTCGGCGGCCTCGCGGTCGGCGCGAAACTGCTGTTCGACTCCTGACTACCGCCCGAGCGCGACCCACGAGTTCCCGCGCCCCGGCGACGGCGCGAGTCGAAGCGGGAACTCCGACTCGGTCGTCGCCGAGTCGAGTCGCTCCCGCAGGCCCGAACTCGCACACCCCACCACGGTTCGCAGTTCTCCGGTTTCGACCACGCGGACGGTCATCGCGCCGTGGTCGTTCATCTCCCGCTCGACGCGGACGAGGCGCGTCTCCGAACCTCTCGCCGCCGTCTCTCCACTCACCAGTTCCATGCTAACATATCTCTCTTCGTGAATGATAAAGTTCACCGCCGTTATTTCGCGGGGCTTTGGATTACCCTCGGCAACGGTCGGTTCCGGAACTTCTTTTCGCCGGTTGGCCGCACACAGCCCATGGACCGCACCCGTCTCAGATTCTGGACGTTGTATCTCACCCGGTTCGCCGGCGGTTTCGGCTTCATCACGCTCATCACCCTCCTCCCGAAGTACATCAACGAACTCGACCCGGGTGCGGTCGCCGTCCCCGAACTCGCGCTCGGCGGGCTCGCGCTCGGCGGCTTCTCCCTCTCTCGAGGCTTCGTCATCGGCATGTTCACCACCGGCTTCACGCTCGCCCAGACCGTCGCCGTCGTGCCCTTGTCGTGGGCCGGCGACCGCTACGACAAACGTCTCGTGCTCGCGGGGACGGTCGGCCTCGGTACGGTCGTCTACGCCGCGTTCCCGTTCGTCGACTCCAGTCTCTCGTTTATTTTCGTCCGAGCCGCACAGGGCGTCGCCGTCACCGGCGCGGGGCTGATGTCGCTCGCGCTCGTCGGCGAGCTTGCCCGCGAGGGGACGCGCGCGAACCACATCGGAAAGGCGAACGCCGCCCGCTTCGCGGCCTCCATCCTCGGGAGCATCAGCGCTGGCGTCCTCTACGACTGTTCGGCTTCACGCCCATCTTCATCGTCATCACGATTCTCCTGACCATCGCCGTCGTCGCCATCTGGGTGTTTCTCCCGCCGGACGAGACTCGCGTCCACGGTTTTCCGTTCACGGACCTCGCGCTCAACGAGCGCATCCTGACGATGGCGACCTTCCGCGTCCAGTACGCCGTCGCGGTCACGCTCGTCCGGACGTGGGTCCCCATCTACGCCGGCGTTTCCGCAGTCTCCGGCGGCCTCGAATACGGCGGCATCGCCGTCGCCGAGAAGTTCACCAACATGCTCTGTCAGCCGTACACCGGGCGCATCTCTGACGACTACGGACGAGCACGGTTCGTCTTCGTCGGCGGCGGCCTCTACGGCCTCATCGCGCTCGCCGTCCCCTTCTCGCCCGCGGTCGGCGAGGCGCTCGCACTCCCCGCGGTCTTCCCCGTCCTCGGTCCACTTTCGCCCGCCTTCCTCCCGCTCGTCGGTCTCGCCGGCCTCCTCGGCGTTGCTGACAGCCTCCGCGAACCGGCCAGCATGGCCCTGTTCGCCGACGAGGGCTCCGGCGGCGCGGGCGTCGCTAGCAGTTTCGGCATCCGCGAACTCCTCTGGCGGCCCGGCAGCGTCGTCGCGCCCCTCCTCGGCGGCTACCTCATGGCCGAAGTCGGCATGGAGTGGGTGTTCTTCGTCGGCGGCGCGTCGGCCATCACCGGCGTCCTCGCCTTCCTCGCGGCCCTGACGTGGTCCCACGGGACCGACGCGCTCACGGCGTGGTAGGGCTTCGCGCGTTTTGTATCGTGGTATCTGATTTATTCTGCCCCGGCCGGACTTCTCCCCGCCCGTTCCCACTCCCCGACAGGCGGGCCTAGGGTCATTATCGTGTCACTCGTATCACACCGTATGGACCACCTCGAAACCCCGGCGGTACACCGGTTGCTCACCTCCCCCGCCGGCCGACTGCTGACCTCGCGCCCGTTCGAGGCGTTCAAGACCCGTTCGCTCCCCCGCGAGTTCGGCGTCGTCCGCGCTCGCGCTGCGGCCGACGTGGCGCTCTCCGAGGGGCCGGAAGCGTACCTCCGTGAGCTCGGCTCGCCGCCGGCGCCGCACCTCCACGACCGAATCGAACGCGCCCTCGCGCGGTACGCCCGCCTCCGCGGCGCGTACGACGAGACGATGGAGCGCTGGGAGCGCGTCTTCTGGGGCGACGCCGAGTCGACGCCCGACGAGCGGGTCGCCGTCGAGCGCGAGCGCCGCGAAGTCTCTGAGCGGCGGGCCAAACCGACCGATATCTTCGGCTTTCTCCCGAAGGAACACCTCGTACCGCCGGTGAAGTTCGAGACGCCCTCGCCCGAGGACGCGCGGACCCGCTGGCACCACGAACTCGCCGAACCCGAGCGACTCTACGGCTTCGTCGAGTCCAGCGCGGCCGAGGAGTTCCCTCGCGTCGAGCGCTCTGCGACCGTCCGCGGGCCGGGAACTGTCGAGTACCTCCTTCGCTTCCGGTCGCCCTCGCCGCACCTCAGCGACCGGGCGACCGCACGGGTGTACGAACCCGCTCATGCCGACGGCGACGCCGACCTGCCGACGCTCGTCTTCCACTCCGGGTGGGGGATGTTCGACGACCAGCTCACCTACTGGCCCGAAGAGGAGTACGTCGCCCGCGCGCTCGCCCCCGAGGGCTACCGGGTCGTCCTCCCCGACGCGCCGTGGCACGGCCGCCGCGAGCTACTCGGCCGGTACAGCGGCGAGCCCTACATCGCCCGCGCGCCCGTCGGCCTGTTCACGCTCTACTCGGCGGCCGCGCTGGAGACCGCCGTCCTCATCGACTGGGCGCGCACCGAGGGCGCGCCGGCTGTCGGCGTCGGCGGCGTCAGCCTCGGCGGGACCGTCGCGCTCCACGTCGGCGGCCGGTGCGGCGACTGGCCCGAGTCGATGCGCCCCGACCTGCTGTTCCCCGTGGGAATGCCCGGCGCGATCGACCAGACGCTCCTCGCTGGCGGCCTCACGAAGCTGCTCGACATCGACGACGCGCTCGACGCGGCCGGCTGGTCCGGCGCGGCGCTCCACGAGTTCGCGCCGCTGTTGAACCCGCCGAAAGACCCGTGTCTCGCGCCCGAACGCGTCTTTTCGTTCGTCGGCAGCCGCGACGAGATGGCTCCCGCCTCAACGGCCCGCGCGCTCCTCGACGAGTGGGGCGTCCCGCGGCCGAACCGCCGCGAGTGGGACTGCGGACATTTCGGCGTGCTCGCACACCTCATCAGGGACGAATCGTTCCGAACGACGGTTCGGCGGGAGTTGGACGCGGCGGCGCGGGACCGCCGAAACAGAGAATCAGTTACCGCCTGAGCCGACTACCGGACCTCACTCCTCGTCGGCGAGGAAGTCGGGCTCGGGTCGCTTTTCGTCGTACTCGCTCCGGAGGTGGTCGCGGAACGCCTCGACGCTCACGTCCTTGGCCTCGCGTTCCTTGCGGTCGCGGACGGAGATGGTCCCGTCTTCTTCCTCGTCGCCGCCGACGATGACCATGTACGGGACGCGGTCGGTCTGAGCCTCGCGAATCTTCCGGCCGAGCGTCCACGAGCGGTCCTCGATATCGACGCGGAAGTCGTTGAGTTCGTACTGGAGCTTCTTGGCGTACCCAATCTGGTCGTCCGAGATGGGCAGGATGCGGACCTGCTCGGGCGCGAGCCAGAACGGGAACTTGCCGTTGAAGTGCTCGATGAGGACCATGAAGAAGCGCTCGTAACTGCCGTAGAGCGCGCGGTGAATCATCACCGGCTGGTGGTCCTCGTTGTCCTCACCCGTGTAGGTGAGGTCGAAGCGGTCGGGCATGTTGAAGTCGAGTTGGACCGTCGGACCGTCCCACTTGCGACCGAGGGCGTCCTTGAACGCGAAGTCGATTTTCGGCCCGTAGAACGCGCCGTCGCCGGCCTCGATGCCGTAGTCGATGCCGCTGTCGTCGAGGACCGCGCGCAGCTGCGTCTCCGCCTGCTCCCAGATTTCGTCGCTGCCGACGGATTTGTCGGGGCGCGTCGCGAGCGCGACTTCGGCGTCCAGTCCGAACGTGTCGAACACCGTCAGGATGTTGTCGATGATGAGGTTGATTTCGTCCTCAATCTGGTCGGGGCGGACGAACAGGTGGCCGTCGTCGATGGTAAAGGACCAGACCCGCGAGAGGCCCGACAGCTCGCCGCGCTGTTCCTTCCGGTAGACCTTCCCGTCCTCGAAGTAGCGCACCGGCAGGTCGCGGTACGACCACGACTGCTGGTCGAAGATGGTCGCGTGGCCGGGGCAGTTCATCGGCTTCAGGCCGTACTCCTCGTCGTTCACGTCGAGGAGGAACATATCGTCCACGTAGTTCTCGTAGTGGCCCGACTTCTTCCACAGCTCCGTGCGGAACAGGTGGGGCGTCTCGACGGGGTCGTAGCCCGCGTCGAGGTTGAGCTGTTTCGCGTAGTCCGCGAGCTCGTCGAGGATGCGCTTGCCGTTGGGCTGGTACAGCGGCAGGCCCGGCCCCGTCGTCTCGTCGATGGCGAACAGGTTCAGCTCCTGGCCGAGCTTCCGGTGGTCGCGCTCTTTGGCCTCCTCGCGCATGTCGAGGAACTCTTCGAGGTCGGACTCGGACTCGAACGCCGTGCCGTACACCCGCGTCAGCGTGTCGTTGTCCTCGTCGCCGCGCCAGTAGGCCGCGGAGATGTTGAGGAGCTTGACCGCGCCGATTTCGCCCGTCGATTCGACGTGCGGGCCCTTACAGAGGTCCTCGAACTCGCCTTGCTGGTAGAACGACAGTTCGTCGTCGCCGGCGGCCTCCTCTTCGAGGATGTCGCGCTTGTAGGGGTTGTCGGCGTACTTTTCGAGGGCCTCCTCGCGGTCCACGAGGGCGCGCTCGATGTCGAGGTCCTCCTCGATGATGTCGCGCATCTCGTCTTCGATGGCTTCGAGGTCCTCCTGTTCGAGGTCGACGCTCGTCACGTCGTAGTAGAAGCCGTCGTCCGTCCACGGGCCGATGGTTAGCTTGGCCTCGGGGTGGAGCCGCTGGAGGGCCTGCGCGAAGACGTGGGCCGCCGAGTGGCGGAGCACGTCCAGATACTCGTCGGACTGGTCGGTGACGATGACGAGGTCCGCGCCGTCGTGGAGCGGCGTCTCCTTGTCCACGAGTTCGCCATCGACGACGCCGGCGACGGTGTCCTTGCCGAGGCCGGGGCCGATTGCGAACGCGGCGTCTCGCACCGTCGCACCCTCCTCGACGGAGAGTTCCGTCCCGTCGGGGAGGATGACAGCGATTTCACTCATACGCGCACGGAACGGACGGGGGAGAATAAGTGTTGTTGAGACGGGCGCGTGCGACGCCCGCTCGCGGCCGATTTCGTGCGGTTTGCTAGCACAACTGTGGCGGCGTCGGCGGCCCGACGCGGTCCCCACCCCCGCGCTCGCGCCCCCGGCGGCGGCTCGCCGTTTCGACCCAAAGTACCAATTGGGTCGCCCGCGGACCCTGTGGGTATGCGACTTTCTCGACAGAGCGGGGTGTTCATGCACGTCACCTCGGTCCCGGGGCCTCACGGCATCGGCGACCTCGGCGACGGCGCGCGCTCCTTCGTGGACTTCCTCGCCGACGCCGAACAGTCGATGTGGCAGTTCTGCCCCCTCGGGCCGACCGAGCCGGCGATGGCGAACTCGCCGTACCAATCGACCTCCTCGTTCGCCGGCAATCCGCTTCTCATCGACCTCACCGACCTCGTCGCGCGCGGGTGGCTCACCGACGACGACCTCGAACCCGTCCCCGACTTCGACCCCCACGCGGTCGACTACGAGCGCGTCGGCGAGTACAAGCGCTCGCGGCTCCGCACCGCCTTCGACCGCTTCGAGGCCGAGGCCACCGAGGACGACCGCGCCGCCTTCGACGCCTTCCGCGAGCGCGAGGCTGACTGGCTCGACGACTACGCGCTGTTCGCCGCCCTGAAAGACGAGTTCCGGCGGGCGTGGATAGACTGGCCGACCGAGCTGAAGACCCGCGACCCCGACGCGCTCGCGGACGCCCGCGAGGCGTACGCCGACGAGATTCGCTACCGCGAGTTCGTCCAGTTCTGCTTCGACGAGCAGTGGCGCGCCCTCGCTGACTACGCCGACGAGAAGGGCATCACCCTCGTCGGCGACCTCCCCATCTACGTCGCGCTCGACAGCGCCGACGTGTGGGCCGCCCCCGAGGCGTTCGACCTCTCCGAGTCGAACGAACCCGCCGTCGTCGCCGGCGTCCCGCCGAACCCGGACGACGCCGGCCAGCGCTGGGGGAACCCGCTGTACGACTGGGAGACGCTCCGCGAGGACGACTACGGCTGGTGGCTCGACCGCCTCCGCCGGCTGTTCGACCTCGTCGACGTGACCCGCATCGACCACTTCAAAGGCTTCGACGAGTTCTGGGCCATCGACGCCGACTCCGACGACCCCGGCGACGGCGAGTGGCGCGACGCCCCCGGTCACGACTTCTTCGAGACGGTCGAGCGCGAACTGGGCGACCTCCCCTTCATCGTCGAGGACCTCGGCTTCCTCGACGCCTCGCTCGTCGACCTCCGCGACCGGTTCGCCTTCCCCGGCATGCGCGTCCCGCAGTACGCCGACTGGTGCCGCGAGGGCGATATGTACCAGCCGATGCACTACCCGGAGAGCTCCGTCGCCTACACCTCGACTCACGACACCGACACGTTCGTCGGCTACTACCGCGACCTCGACGACCGCACCCGCGACTGCCTTCACTACAACATCGGCGCGGACGGCTCGGAGATTCACTGGTCTATCATCGACGCCGTCTGGAACTCCGCGTCCGTCCTCGCGTTCACAACCACGCAGGACCTCCTCGGCCTCGGCTCCGACGCCCGGTTCAACACCCCCGGCACGCAGACCGGTAACTGGGAGTGGCGCGTCACCCGCGAAGGCCTCGACGACGGCATCGCTGACCGCCTCGCGAGCCTCACGGACCTCCACATCCGCAACTGAAGCGGCCGGCGACTCTCGCCTCGGTTCGACTGCACCTTTTTCAATCGCCCACCCGACGGCAACGGTATGTCTCGCCGTCTCGGTCTCGGCGCGTTCGCCGCCGGGCTTCTCGCCGCGGTCCTCTCGGCGCTCGTCCGCGCGACAACCCCGCTTTCGGAGTTCGACGTACCCAACGCCGACCTGTTTCTCTCGACCGGGCTGTCGGCCGCCGCGGTCGCGCTCGTCGCCTACGGCGTCTACCGCTTTCTCACCGCCTTCCTCGTCGCGCGCATCGCGGACCGCCGCCGCGCTCACGACGTGCGGAACGTCCTCCGACTCGGGGTCGGCGGCGTCGCCCTCGTCGGCGTCCTCGGGGCGTTCACGGACCAGTGGCTCGGCGTGTTGGTCTCCTTCGGCGTCATCGGCTTCGCCGTCACCTTCGCGCTCCAACAGCCGATTCTCTCTTTTATCGGCTGGTTTTACATCCTCGTGAGCCGCCCTTACGCGGTCGGTGACCGCGTCAACATCGGCTCGGTCTCCGGCGACGTGGCCGAAATCGACTTCCTCGTCACGACGCTCTGGGAGACCGGCGGCCCCCTCGCGTCGAACCAGCCGACCGGCCGGACCGTCACCGTCCCGAACTCGCTGGTCCTCTCCTCCGAGGTCGTCAACTACGGCGCACTGTTCGACCGCGTCTGGACCGAGATACCCGTGCAGGTGTCCTACGAGACGGACCTCCCGTTCGTCCGCCGACTCCTCTTGGACGTGGCCGACGAGGAACTCGGCGACGACATGGACGCCGCGATGGAACGCTACCGGGCCAGACTCGACGAGTCGCCGCTGGACCTCGACGTGGCCGGTGGCCCGACCGTCAACGTCGCACAGGAGGAGTCGTGGGTCGTCTTCCGACTCCGCGTGCTCGTCCCGCCGACCCGCGCCCAGCGCGTCAAAAACCGACTGTACGAGCGCATCCTCGACCGACTGGGCGACCATCCCGACCGCGTCAGCTTCCCGGTGAGCCGCAACCGCTGAGCGCGCGACCCGTTTCGCCACCTCGCGTTCCCGCTGTCTCACCCGTCGCCTCGCCCGCCGGCATCGAAACCCGCAAATCCCCCGCGCCCAACGTCGAAGCGATGGAGACGGGTGTCATCGACCTCGGGAGCCTCGACGGAGCGTTCGACCTCCAATCGACGCTGGAAAGCGGCCAGTCGTACCTCTGGGACCGCCCCGACGGCCGGATGTACGAGCGCGACGCGGCCCACGGCGGCGACGCGTGGTACCAGACGGTCGTCCCGCCGCTCGACGGCGTCGCCGACGAGTCGGCCGTCGTCAGGGTCCGCCAGACCGACGGCGCGCTGGAGTGGGAGTCCAACGTCGACGCCGTCCCGCTTTTGACCCACCTGCTCCGCCTCGACGACGACCTCGACGCTATCGTCTCGGAGATGCCCGACGAATCGCTCGTCCGGCGGGCCTACGAGGCGTACCCGGGCATGCGGCTCGTCCGCGACCCGCCGTTCGGCTGTCTCGTCTCCTTTATCTGCTCGGCGCAGATGCGCGTCTCGCGCATCTTCGGGATGCAGTCGCGGCTCAGAGAGACCTACGGCGAGCGCGTCGAGTTCGACGGCGAGACGTACTTCGCGTACCCGACGCCCGAGCGACTGGCCGAAGCCACCGAAGACGAACTCCGCGACCTCAGCCTCGGCTACCGCGCGCCCTACGTCCGGCGGACGGCCGAGATGGTCGCCACGGGCGAGGCGACGCCCGCCGAGGCCCGCGGCCGCGACTACGAGGACGCTCGCGAGTTCCTGACGACGTTCGTCGGCGTCGGTGACAAGGTCGCGGACTGCGTCCTGTTGTTCTCGCTCGACTACCTCGAAGCCGTCCCGCTCGACACGTGGATTCGGTCGGCCATCGAGGAGCACTACCCCGACTGCGACCGGGGGAACTACGCCGACACCTCGCGGGCCATCCGCGAGCGCCTCGGCGGTCGCTACGCCGGCTACACCCAGACGTACGTGTTTCACTACCTTCGCTCAGGCGGGGAGTGAGCGCCACGAGACGGGGTGGCAAGAAGGTTGATAGCCTTCGGCACACAACCTCTTCGTACCCATGGACTGCAGAGTCGTCGTCGAGGCCGCGGTCCCGGTGTACGACGTGGAGACCGTTGACGAGGCGATTCGTATCGCCATCTCGAAAACCGGCGAGATGCTCAACCCCGACCTGAAGTACGTCGAGATTAGCATGGGCGCGCGCACCTCGCCCGGCGGCGAGGAGCTTCCCCCCGCCTTTATCGCCGCGGACGAGGCGCTCGTCGCCCTCGAACTGGAGATGACCGTCTTCAACGTCGAACAGGAGGAACACGCCTCGCGCATCGCGCGCAAGGAAATCGGCCAACGCCTCGAAAACATCCCGCTGAAAGTGCTGTCCGTCGACCGCGTCGACGACGAGTCGGTCGAGACCGATGGCGAGGGCGACACCCGAACCGAAACCGGCGCGTCTGACCCCGACGAAACGCTCGTCGACTTCGACGACCTCGTCGACGGCCGCTGAGGCGTCGGTTCTATCGTCGTCGCTGCGGCGACGCCTCAGTCCCGTTCACAGTTTCTGCTCGCGTGCGGAACTCACTCACACTCGGCACGGCAGTCGCTCGGGAGCGTCGTCGCGCGGGAGAGCACGGCGCGGTCGCTCTCGGGTGTAGGGTCGTAGAGGAGAACGCGTTTCTTTTCTCGGTTCAGTCGGCTTGCGGTGCGAGCGGCTCTGGTTCGGCCTCGCGCATCGCTCCGGTGATTCCTTTCGCCAGTTTAAACACGGCTGCTTTGTGGTCCGTCTTGGACTTGTGGATGGATGTCGGTCGTACGCCGAGTTCGTTGTACTCGACGAGACTGATTTCCTCGTCCTCCCAGGCCTCAATCTGGGTGTGGACTTCTGCGAGCAGACCGTGCAGGTGGATGAGTTCCTGCTTCTTCATGAGCAACCACGGCTTGAGACCGGAGGGATATAGTATTATCTTGAGTCACGTTAGCATCCGACTCCCTTAAACCGCCGATTATGGGGGTCTCAGCGGAAATTTCGTGTTCGACCGTTTTCAATTGGTTTGTTGTTTCGCCCCGTCACTAGTGAACGACGGCCGAATATCACGAGTGGTTTATATAGCTATGTAGCCCGCGCGCCGAGCGACGGTCGCGCGCGGCGGGGGGTCGTGAGAATTTTACCCCGGCGCGCGCGTACTGTCGCGCATGGACTACGACGACCAACTGGACCGCGCGCTCTCGGAGTCCCCGGATGTCGCGGAAGGCGACGACCGCTTCAGCGTCCCGGAGCCGACGGTCCGCCAGGAGGGGAACGTCACGGTCTACGAGAACTTCGCGGCGACCCACGACCGGCTCGCCCGCGAGGCGACGCACGTCCTGAAGTTCTTCCAGACGGAGTTGGGCACGAGCGCCCAAATCGACGACCGCGGCCGCGCGCGCTTCACCGGCGAGTTCCGCCAGCGCCGCATCGCCGACGCGCTCGACGAGTACGTCGAGTCGTTCGTACTGTGCAGCGAGTGCGGGTCCCCCGACACGAAGCTCACCACCCAGCAGGGTGCCGATGTGCTGAAGTGCGACGCGTGCGGCGCGCTCTCAGCGATTCCCGATCTGTAAAAAACGAACGTCCGGCGGAGACAGCCCCGTCCGAGAGACGGGCGTTCTGTTCTCTCGCTACTCGAACTGCTTGAGCGTCTGGAGGTCGCGCTCCGTCCGCATGAACTCGGCCGTGCGCCGCGTCGCGCCACAGCCCTGACACGAGTAGTTGTCGCGGTGAGCGGGGAGTTCGGTCGGATTCGTCTCCCAGTCCTTTCCACATTCGGGGCACAACAGGCGGACGAACGCTTCAACCATACCCGGTATATGCTCCGGGAGCGCGGATAAATGTTGTTACGGGATAGCACGACCGAGAAAAAGCACGGCTCACGATGCGCCGCGCGCCCACCGATGGCTTACGCGAGCAGGGTGCCGTCTTGGACTTCGAGCAGCTCCTTGTACCGGTTGCGGATGGTGACCTCGGAGATGTCCGCGACCGTCGAGACCTCGCTTTGGGTTACCTTCTCGTTGGTGAGGAGGGCGGCGGCGTAGACGGCGGCGGCGGCGAGGCCGACCGGCGACTTGCCCGAGTGGATGCCGGTCTCCTTCGCGTCGCGGAGGAGCTGTCGGGCCTGTCGCTCGGCCTCGTCGGAGAGGCCGAGTTCGCTGGCGAACCGCGGGACGTACTGCTCGGGGTCGGCGGGCTTGATTTCGAGTTTCAGTTCGCGGACGATGTAGCGGTACGTCCGGGTAAGCTCCATCTTGTCGACGCGGGAGACCTTCTCCAGTTCGTCGAGCGAGCGGGGCGTGCCAGCCATCCGGGCCGACGCATACAGCGCCGAGGTGGCGACGCCCTCGATGGAACGGCCCGGGAGCAGGTCGTCGTTAAGCGCGCGGCGGTAGATGACCGAGGCGGTCTCGCGGACGTTCTCGGGGAGACCGAGCGCGGAGGCCATGCGGTCGATTTCGCCGAGCGCCTGCTTGAGGTTGCGCTCCTTGGAGTCGCGGGTGCGGAACCGCTCGTTCCACGTGCGGAGCCGCTGCATCTGCTCGCGCTGCCGCGGCGAGAGGGACTTGCCGTAGGCGTCTTTGTTCTGCCAACCGATGTTGGTCGACAGTCCCTTGTCGTGCATCATCTTCGTCGTCGGCGCGCCGACGCGGGACTTGCTGTCGCGCTCGGCGGAGTCGAACGCGCGCCACTCGGGGCCGCGGTCGACCACGGTGTCCTCGACGACGAGGCCGCAGTCCTCGCAGATGGTCTCGCCGTGTTCCTCGTCGGTGACGAGGTGGCCGCTGCACTCGGGGCAGACCTGCGTTTCGTCCTGCTGCGTTTCGGCTCGCTCTGACTCGCGGGGACGGATGTCCCTGCTCTTTGCGTCGGTACTGTACGTTCGGGTGGTTATCGTGTCGCTCATGGTGGGGTGGAAGGCGCGGATACGTCTCGGCCGGGAAGACCTCAGAAGACGAAAGAATAATCCGGCTTGGACTGGCCTTACCAACAGTAAGTTCGAAATCCTTATAAAGTTTTCGCCGCCCCGTGCGGGTGAATCGCACGATGTAGCCGCTTTGTCGTCATCTCGTCGACGGGAATCGGGGTCCCACGCGATTAATCGGATCGTATAGCTCTTTCGTCGCTCAGAGCCAGTGTTCCCGGCGGAAGTAGACGAGGAGGACCACGGAGACGAGCGCCATCCCGAGCATCGTCGCGGGGTAGCCGTAGGCCCAGCCGAGTTCGGGCATGTTGAACGCCGACGCGCCGGGGTCGAAGTTCATGCCGTAGATGCCGACGACGAGCGTGAGCGGGAGGATGATGGTCGCGACGACGGTGAGCGTCTTCATCACCTCGTTCGTCGACTGCGAGAGGGTGTTGAGGTAGATATCTCGCGCGCCGCGCGCGAGGTCGCGGTACGTCTCCGTCAGGTCGACCAACTCGACGAGGTGGTCGTACACGTCGCGGTAGTACTTTTCCGTCGCCTCGCGGACGTAGTCGGGGTCGCCGCGGGCGAGCACCCCGACGGCCTCGCGCGTCGGCCACACCGTCTTTCGGAACGACAGCAGGTCGCGCCGGACCGCGTTGAGCCCTTCGAGCACCTCCGGGTCGGGCCCCTCGAAGATGCTGTCCTCGATGACCTCGATTTCCCCGCCGACCTCGTCCAACAGCCCGAAATACTCGTCGACGATGCGGTCGATGACGCGATAGCCCACGTAGTCCGGCCCGAACCGGAGCATCCGCGGCTCTTCGCGTTCGATGGCGTTCCACACGTAGTTTATCGGTTCCAACTCCCGGCGCGTCAGCGTCACGAGCCAGTCGTCACCGAAGCAGAGCCCCACGGGTCTGGTCTGGACCTCCTCTTCGAACACCTGCTCGCCGGCGCGGAGCGTCGCCATTCGGACGAGGACGAACGTGTACTCGTCGTACTCCTCGGTCTTCGGGCGGGCGTCGTTCCGCACGTCCTCGACCGAAAGCGAGTGGATGCCGAACGCCTCGGCGACGCGGTCGAACTCCTCGCCGGTCGTCGCGCGAACCCACGTCGTCCCGTCGGCGTCGCGCGCCGCGTCCAGCGCGGTCTCCTCGTAGGCCGACGCGCCGTCGTCGCGGTAGACGAGCGCCGAAATCACCGCACGTCACCCCCGATGGCCCAGAGCGTGATGCCGACCATGACGGCCGTCACCGAGAACGCCCGCCCCGGATAGGCGACGAGGGTCCCGACGCCGTAGCCGACGACGCCGAGGGTCGTCACCGCGATACCTGCGGTCCGTACGCGAGTCATGGAACCACCGACCCGGGGCGACGAGAAAAAGGCTCCCCCGAGGCGACTTGCCCGAGCGACCTACGCTTCGGACGGGTGTTCGACCGAGCGAATCAGTTCCAAGACGTTCTCCTCCTCGCCGTCGAGCTGTTGGGGGTACAGCCCGATTGCGACGACGAAGTCCTCGTTGTGCTGGACTTTCGTCACGTGGACGTACACGTCGACTTCGTCCCCGCCGAACCGCGCGGTGGCGCTGTACTTCGTGACGTTGGCCGTCTGTCCGAGCATCTGGACGTTCCGCGAACTGACTTGGTCGACGTCGCTGAGGCCCTGATACCGGTTGTCGACGAGGCGGATGAGGTCGTCGTTCGAGTAGTCGCCGATGGGGCTCCGCGGCTGGCCGGCGACTTCGACCGCGGGCGTCGAGATGACGCTGAACGACCCGAGTTTGGCCTCACCGAAGAAGCCGAGGTCAAGCGTCTTCTCGTACGTCGTGATATGGTTGCTGGCGGCGATTTGACGCTCCTGTCCGCCGAACGAGAGCGTGCGGTTCACCGCAAACGTCTCGGTCCCGTTCGTCTCGTAGCCGGCGTTCCCGGCGACGGTCGCGTCCGCCGTGGCCGGCTCGGATTCGAACGTCAGCGTCTCCTCGCCGGTCAGAAAGCCGATACAACCGCTTGTGAGCACGAGTGCGGCGAGCGCGAGCACCGCGACTACGCGTCTGGAACTCATTGCCCCGCCATTTCCCCGCTCCCGGCATAAGTTCGGTGGCCGGACGGGTCGGTCTTCGGTGCGGTGCGCGGTGCGGCCGGCGTCGAACGCTGCGGGTTTCGCCTCAGCCGTCGAGGTCCCGCGACTCGTTCTCGCGGCGAATCACGCGGCCGCTGTGGACGTAGTAGGCGGGCGCGACGAACGGGAGCGCGAACGCCGCGCCGAACCAGAGATGACGGGATGCGCCCCAGTCGATGCCCTGTCCGCGGAGCGACCTGATATCGGCGCGAATCAGTCCCGCGTAGAAGACGTGGGTGACGAGGTAGACCGCGAACGCCGGTTCCGGCCCGATGTACAGCGAGACGGCGGTGAACATGACGAATCCGATGGCGTAGATGACCGGCAACACCCCGCGGTAGCGGCCGCGCGCCGGGCGCTGTTTCCGCTGCCGCTCGCGCTCGACCGCCGTCCCGCGGCGGTACTCGTCGGTGCTCATGTCGCTACGGTGTCCCCCGCGGGGAAAAAGTGGTTCGCTCAGCCGAGGTATTTGACCTCGACCTCGTGGGGACCGTCGTCTGTCGGGAGCGCGACCGTCTCGCGGAGGTGGTCGCGGACCGCCGAGCGCCACGCTCGAACCGCCTCCGTGTGGCGCTCGTGGTGCGCTTCGACCTCGTACGGGTCCGGTCGCGTCTCGTCGGGTTCGGGGAACGCGGGGGCGTCGTCAGCGACGAAGACCCGCGGCTGGAGGTGTATCGGCTCGGGGTCGGCGTAGTCCGAGGCCTCGCCGCCGGTGCGGTGAATGCGCGCCCGCATCCGCCCGTAGAACGGCGGCGTGACGCGGAGGACGACGTGGTCGTCGCCTCGGCGGTTCGCCTCCAAGGCGGTCACGAGGTCGTCGGTCGTGACTGCGAGCGAGCGGACGGCGGTCGGGTCGGACGACCCGCGCGCGCCGTTCAATCTCCGGCGCGCCGGCGACTCGTCATCGACGTGGGCCGCAGTTCGCCGCTGCACTCGGGGCAGGTCGAACGGTACGACGCGGCGCTCACGGTCGTTTGGCACTCACGACAGACGTACGAAGCGCGTTCCATCGACCATTCGTACGAGACATGGTTTGTTAAAACTTACCACAGAACGACCGGACGGCGGCCCGCGCCCGCGGGTCCGTGCCCTTTTACCCGAACGGGGCGCAATCCGCCAGTATGACAGACGCATGGTTCGCCGGCGCGGACCCCGACGACCCCGAATCCGGGGCGACGCGAGTCCGAACGGGCAGCGCCTCCGCCCCCGCCGACTGGCCGGCCGAGGCCGTCGACGCCGGGTTCGCCGCCGACGAAACCGATTACTACGCCAAACTCCGCTCGGCGACGCTCGCCGCCGCCAGCGAGGCCGTCGCGGAGCGCGAGCGCGCCGACGACGTGCAACTCGCCCACGCCGTGCGCGCGATGGACGACGCCGAACGGACCGCGAACGAACTCGCCGAGCGGGTCGTCGAGTGGGCCGGCACGCTCTACGAGGACGTCCCGCGCGGCCTCGACGGCGTCCGCGATATCGCCGCCCGAGACCCCAAGACCGCCGCCGAAGAGCGCGTCGTCTCCTACGCCACCCGCGCGGTGGACCTGCTCGACGAGCGCGACGACCTCCGGGCGTTCATCGAGGAGCGCGCGCCCACGACCGCGCCGAACCTCGCCGAGATGGCCGGGCCGGTCCTCGCGGCGCGGCTCATCGCGCTTGCGGGCGGTCTCGAACCCCTCGCCAAGAAGCCGAGCGGAACGGTCCAAGTGCTCGGAGCCGAAGACGCCCTGTTCGCCCACCTGAAGGGCCGCGCTACGTCGCCCAAACACGGCGTTATCTTCACCCACGAGTACGTCCGTGGGACGCGCCCGCAGGACCGCGGGTCGGCCGCCCGCGCACTCGCCGGGAAGCTCTCTATCGCCGCGCGCATCGATCACTACTCGGGTGACTACCGGCCGGACCTGCACGCCGAACTCACCGACCGGATGGAGACGATTCGCGCCCGCGCCGACGAGGAGGCCGACGAATGAGCGACGACAGTTCCGCGGCCGACGCCGGTGCCGTCCTTCCCGACGGCGTCGAACGCCGGACGTTCGGCGGCCGCGAGCGCCTCTCGACCGAAGGCGCACAGGTCTACGGCGAACCCGTCGATGCCGACGGCTGGCGCGCGTGGGACGCCGGGCGCTCGAAGCTCGGCGCGATGCTCGAACTCGGTATGGACACCGGTCTCGTCGGCGGCGAGTCGGTGCTCTACCTCGGGGCCGCCTCGGGGACGACCGTCTCGCACGTCGCTGACTTCGCCGGGCCGACTTACGCCGTGGAGTTCGCCCCGCGCCCCGTCCGCGACCTCGTCGGCGTCGCCGAGGACCGCGACAACCTCTTTCCGCTTCTGAAGGACGCGCGCGACCCCGACTCCTACGCGCACGTCGTCGAAGCCGGCATCGATTGCCTCGTCATGGACGTGGCGACCCGCGGGCAGGCGGCCGTCGCCGTCCGCAACCGACAGTTCCTCGCGGACGACGGCCGGCTCCTGATGGCCGTCAAGGCGCGCAGCGAGGACGTGACTGCGGAGCCGGACGACGTGTTCGACGACGTGGTCGCTGAACTCGACTCAGCCTACGAAATCCTCGAAACCGCCCGTCTCGACCGCTTCCACGCGGACCACCTCGGTATCGTCGCCCGGCCGAAGTAGGTCGCCGCCGCCGGCTGGCACCGCGAGTCGAGCGGGTCGCCGCCGGTGTTGGGCGTCCGCGGAACCATTCGGTCGCTGTCACGTCGTCGGATTCGACCGGCGGCGGTCGTGCGACGCGTTCGCCGGCTCCCACGGTGTTTTTAATTCGGCGCAACTTACGCCGTTGCGATGGAACTAGGGTCGGCGGATGCCTTCGACCGAATGGGGACGCTCGGCGTCGAAGAGGAATTCTACATCGTCGATGCCGACGGCCGCCCCACCTCGGGTATCGACGACTTAGTCTACGGACCGGAGCCTCCCGAACCGCTCGCGGGACGGCTCGACCACGAGCTGTTCCAGTTCACTATCGAGACGCAGACGCCGCTCATCGAGAACCCCGACGAGGCCGGCGCGGCCGTCTCGACGGTCCGCGAGGCGCTCGTCGACCACGCCGCGGACCACGGCTACCGCATCGCCGCGGCCGGGCTCCACCCCGCCGCCAAGTGGCGCGAACTCGACCACGCGACCAAACCCCGGTATCAGGCGCAACTCGACCGGATTCAGTACCCGCAACACCGGAACACGACCGCCGGCCTCCACGTCCACGTCGGCGTCGACGACGCGGACAAGGCCGTCTGGGTCGCCAACGAACTCCGCTGGTATCTCGCGCCGCTCCTCGCGCTCTCTGCGAACTCACCCTTCTGGAACGGTTTCGACACCGGCCTCGCCTCCGCCCGCGCCAAAGTGTTCGAGAACCTCCCGAACACCGGCATGCCGACCGCCTTCGACGACTTCGAGGACTTCCAGCGCTTCGAGCGCCGAATGGTCGAGTACGGCTCGATAGACGACCGGGGCGAACTCTGGTACGACGTGCGCCCCCACACCGGCCACGGGACGGTCGAAATCCGCACCCCCGACGCCCAGACCGACCCCGAACGCGTCGCCGACTTCGTCGAGTACGTCCACGCGCTCGTGTTGGACCTCGCTGACCGCTACGAGGCCGGCGAGTCGGGAACGTCGGTCCGCCGGGAACTCCTCGACGAGAACAAGTGGCGCGCGACCCGCTACGGCCGGGAGACGGACTTCATCGCCCCCGACTCCGAGGGCGTCGTGAGCCTCGATTCGTTCGTCGAAACCGAGTCCGACCGCCTCGGCGTCGACGGTCTTCGGTCGCTTCTCGACGCCGACTCCGGAACCGCCGTCCAGCGGCGGATTCACGAGGAATCCGGGCTCGACGGCCTGTGCGAACACCTGACGCTGGACTGAGTCGCACGCCGACGCGCGACAGGAAACATTTTTTAGCGCCCCAGTTTTGACCTTTGCCGTAGCACAAATGTCTGCGGACCAGAGCACAGAGGGGAGCGCGGAGTCGACGGACGAAGACCACTCGGGCGGCGCGACCGACTGCGCCGTCTCCGAGTTCGACGACGGGTTGGTGGACCTGCTCGCGTGGATTCTCGACACCGAGACCCGCGCGCGAATCTACGTCCATCTCCGACAGCACCCTCATTCGACGAGCGAGGAAGTCGCCGAGGGGACCGGCCTCTATCCGAGCACGGTTCGGGAGGCGCTGGCCGAACTCGCGGACGACGAGACGGTCGAGCGCCGCAAGCGGAAGAGTTCCGGGGCGGGTAACAACCCCTACGAGTACGTCGCCATCGCGCCGAGCGACCTCGTGAAGGGCGTCTCCGGACAGGTGCAGGCGCAGTTGAACGCCGTGTTCAACCTCGACCGACACCTCGGCACCGACCGCTCCGACGAGACCGAACCGGTCACGATTACGGTCCGCGAGGAGTAGCGCGGCGTCCCGACTGCTGCGACGATTCGCGCACCCTCGGAGCCCCCGCTGGCCGCGGGCGTTGGGCCGTTAGGCTAACCCGACCCGCTTAAGTCGCGCCGTACCCACCCCGAGAGTATGCACGTCGCGTTGGGCGGGACGTTCGACCCTGTCCACGATGGACATCTCGCGCTGTTCGAGCGGGCGTTCGAATTGGGTGCTGTCACGGTCGGACTCACGAGCGACGAACTCGCGCCGAAGACGCGACACGTCGACCGCTACGTCCGGCCCTTCGACGACCGCAAGGCCGACCTCGAAGCCGAACTCCGACCGCTCGCCGAGGAGTACGACCGCGAGTTCGAGGTCCGCGAACTCGACAAACCGACCGGCATCGCGACCGAGGAAGGCTTCGACGTGCTCATCGTCTCGCCCGAGACGCGGGGTGGCGGCGAGCGCGTCAACGAGATTCGCGAAGAAAAGGGCCTCAAACCCCTCCGTATCGAGGTCGTCGAACACGTCCCCGCCGAGGACGGCGAGCGCATCTCCTCGACGCGCATCGTCTCCGGCGAAATCGACCGCCACGGCAACCTCACGCCCGACCGCGAGGGCCGCGGTCGGACGCCTCCGGGCGACGAATAGTTTTCACTGTCACGGTCGTACGCTCCCCCATGCGACACCCGCTTTTCGCCAGCTTCGCCGTCGGCGTCGTCGCCGCGCTCGTCGTCGGTATCGCCGTCACCGAACTGGCCTCGCGGTGGATATTCTTCTCGCTTTTCGTCGGCATCCCGGCCGGCGTCGTCGCCGGCGTCGTCGCCGTCGCGGTGACCTACGCGGTCCTGACTCGTCGGATGGCTCCCGTGCGCTCCTCGGAGTGAGCGCCTCCGAACTACCAGTTCGGCGGTCGGAAGCCGGCCTCCCGGAGGAGGTCTTTCCAGCGCTGTTGGATGCTGAGCCGCGACACGTCCATCGACTCGGCGACGGCGGTCTGCGAGCGCTCCTCGCCGGCGATGAGCGCGCCGGCGTAGAGGCTGGCGGCGGCGACGGCTTGTTTGGAGCGCTCCTCGTCGGGCAACTGGGTGAGAAACATATCCGAGGCGTACGAGCGGGCCTCGCTACCGAGTTCGAGGCCGTCCGCGGCGGCGTCGATGCGAGCCAGCCACTCCTGATTGTCTCGCTGGTCTCGGGCGCTGTACATGGTCGTCGTTGCGGCCGCGGGGGCATAATCCCCGCGGCGGGCGCTCGTGACGTTTATATGGCGGTGCGGGAAATGTGCGGTCGAAGGGCGAGTGTCGCCCGATTGCGCGCGGGTAGCCAAGTGGCCAAAGGCGCAGCGCTTAGGACGCTGTGGTGTAGACCTTCGCAGGTTCGAACCCTGTCCCGCGCATACCGTCTCGAACACCGTGAGAGACGTGTATGCAAGCCGAAGGGTTCGAATCAGGGAGCAACGCGACGCGTTGCGACCGCGGTTCGAACCCTGTCCCGCGAACCAAGCAAACGAAGTAATCGAGGGAGTAGACTGGTTCGAACCCTACGAGACGAGCACAGCGAGTCTCGGTCCGGTTCGAACCCTGTCCCGCGCGCCTTCTATCGACGGGGACCAACTCGTCGCGGCCACGGCCGAATCGGGGGGTAGAAGCGACACTACAGGCCGACACCCCGGAGCCCGAGCGCTCGTCATCGAATCGTGTGCTCGCGGACCTCCACGGTCCCGTTTTCGAGGACGGTGAGTTCGAATGACTCCGTGGTGCCGACCGGGCGCTCCCACTGTGCCGTTCCGTTCACCACGACCGAGACCGTCTGACGGGTCGGTTGCAACTGGTCGGTCAGGTCGAGGCCGCCGTCTCCGCCGTAGTCGGAGAGCGTCTCGTTGAAGACCTCTTCACCGCCGACTGCGACAGCGACGCGCCCCGTGAACCCGGCCTCTGGATGGAGTGATAGTCGGGTCTCGGGTGTCCGGCCGGTGAGCGCACTCGTCCGCTCGGACGTCGCGGTCGGCTCAGTCGGAGACTGTGTGGTCGCCGCGGACGGGGGCGTCGTTTCGGCTGTCGTGTCGGAGGCTTCGGTTCCCGAGCACCCCGCGAGAACAATCAGCAGAACGGTTAGCACGACGGGGACCGAGTGGCGCATCTCTCTAATCGTTAACACCTCCTCTCGTTGTCAAATCTCTTGTGGGACCCAAGCCGTAGGGGGGTCAACAGAACGCTCTCTCAGCCCGCCGCGACCCGCACGCCGCGCTTAAACACCCCGCATACGTTCGGAGGAAACCTTACCGTCGTGGTGTCCAATTCGCTGACGGATGCCTGCGCAGTCACTCTACGCTCGCCTCGGCGGCCGCGAGGCCGTCGAAGCAGTCGTCTCGGACTTCTACGACCGCGTCCTCGCCGACGATTCGGTCGCGCACTACTTCGACGACATCGACATGGTCGAACAGCGCGCTCACCAAGTCAAGTTCATCAGCGCCGTCGCGGGCGGTCCCGTCGAGTACGACGGGGCCGACATGCGAGAGGCCCACGACCACCTCGACCTCTCGGGCGAGGACTTCGACGCCATCGCCGAGCACCTCGCGGCCGCGCTCGACGAAAACGGCGTCGCCCCGGAAAATGCCGACGCGATTCTCGACGAGGTCGCCGCGCTCAGAGCCCCTATTCTGGGGCAGTAGGTTCCGTTCGACCTCCTTCCGGGAGAATCAGTCGCCGGTTTCCACCGGTCGAATCGCGCACGCCACGCGTCAGACGCGACACAACCCTTTTTCTCACCCGGTGTCTCTCTCCACCAATGGCGGCGTTATCCGAATTATTGGGCGACCTCGTGGCGGACGTCGATGGGTTGTTTCTGTTCACGCCGAGCAGCTCCCACTACGAGCAGTTCGCCGAGACGGACGTTCCGACGGTGGTCATCGCGCCGGAGAACACGGTCGAAGCCGAGACGTTCGTGGAGCTGCCCCTGCAGTTCCAGAACGTCAAAGACCGCATCCGCTTCGGCGTCGAGGGAGCGATGGAACAGCGCATCGTCGAGGCCGGCGACACCATCGCCTGCAACGTCGGCATCTTCGGCGGCGACCCGGACTCGCTCGTCCGCGTCCGCGTCGAGGAGAACATGCGGTCGGGCATCTACGACCTCTTCGCGAACTCGCGGGCGGACCCCGGCGTCATCCGCGACGTGTTCGAGGTGGCCATCGAACTGGGCAAGAAAGGGCAGAAGGGCGAACCCGTCGGGGCGCTGTTCATCGTCGGTGACGCGGGCAAGGTGATGAACAAGTCGCGGCCGCTGTCGTACAACCCCTTCGAGAAGTCCCACGTCTACGTCGGCGACCCCATCGTCAACGTGATGCTCAAGGAGTTCTCGCGGCTCGACGGCGCGTTCGTCATCTCCGACTCGGGGAAAATCGTCTCGGCGTACCGCTACCTCGAACCCTCCGCGGAGGGCGTCGACATCCCGAAGGGGCTGGGCGCGCGCCACATGGCCGGCGGCGCTATCACCCGCGACACCAACGCCACGGCCATCGTCCTCTCGGAGTCCGACGGGCTCGTCCGGGCGTTCAAGGGCGGCAAGATGATTCTCGAAATCGACCCGGAGGCGTACTGAGATGCCGGGGTTCGCTTCGGCGTCCCTCATCCACTCGTCGGTCGGTCCCGCGTCCACAGCCGCACTCACACCCGAATCCGCATCCGCGTCCGTGTCCGCATCCGCCGCCCCGCTTCAGACGGTCGGCGGCGTCGTCGACGACATCGTCAGAATCGCCGGCCTCCGGTTTCTCGGCGTGCTCGCCATCCTCCTCCTCGGGCTGGTGCTCGCGTACGTCGCGGGGACGCTCGTCCATCGGCTTCTCGTCAGCGTCGGCGTCCCGGAGGCCATCGAGGGGACCGCGTTCGAGCGGACCGCCCGCGATTTCGACACCTCGACGGTCGAAATCCTGTCGTGGCTGACGCGGTATTTCGTCCTCGGCATCAGCATCTTCGCTACCCTCTCGTTCGCCGGGGTCAACTACGCCGACCGGTTTTGGGGGCTCGTCATCGCCATCCTCCCGCAGTTGTTCATCGCCATTCTGGTCCTCATCATCGGGGTCGTCGTCGGCGACAAGGTCGAACTGCTCGTCGCCGAGCGACTCCGCGCGGTCAAACTTCCGCAGGTGAACATCCTCCCGGCGCTCGCGAAATACACCGTCTTCTTTCTCGCCACGCTCGTCGCGCTCTCGCAGGTCCGCGTTGCCACGCTCGCGCTCATCGTCCTCCTCGCGTCGTACTTGCTGGGACTCATCGTGTTCGGCGTCGTCGCGTTCCGCGACCTCCTTCGCTCGGGCGCGGCGGGGACGTATCTCCTGTTCACCCAACCGTACAGCATCGGCGACGAGATAGTCGTCGGCGAGGTCCGCGGCGTCGTCCAGGAGTTCGATATGTTCGTCACCCACGTCGAATCCGAGGATACGGAGTTCGTCATTCCAAACGCGCGCGTCCTCGACAAGGGCGTCGGTCGCGTTCGGTAGGCGCTCGGAACCGGGGTCACTGTCGTCGGTCGGACCGATTCCGTGCGGTTCGGTGCCGGACCGGCGGTCGCCGCGTCTCGAACCGCCCACTACGATGACCGATTACTGCCCGTCGGTCTCGCCGCCGGACATGGGTCTCGCGGGCACGCCGGCGACCGTCTCGCCCGCGGGCACGTCGCGCGTGACGAGCGAGTTCGCCGCGACCTGCGCGCCCTCGCCGATGCGGACGCCCGGGAGAATCGTCGCCTTCGCGCCGATCATGGCGCGCTCGCCGACGACGACCTCGCCGGTTCGGTACTCGTCCTGCAAAAACTCGTGGCAGAGGATGACCGCGTCGTAGCCGATGATAGCGTCGTCTTCGATGGTGATGAGTTCCGGCCAGAACACGTCGGGTGTCGCTTCGAGGCCCCACGAGACGCCCGCGCCGACGGTGACGCCGACGCGCCGGAGCGCCCAGTTTCGAACCCTGAGCGACGGCGCGATGCGCGCCACGAGGACGAACACGTAGTTGAGCATCACGCGCCAGACGGGTTTGGCGTCGGTCCAGTACTGCAACGAGTTCCGCGGGCCGGGCGTCGGGTGGTGCTGGATTCGGTCGTGTCGGCGGGCCTCCGCGTCCGCCGGTTCGGCATCGTCGTCGGTCACGTCCGCCGATTGGACCGCGGGGGTAAAAGCGCCCTCGGCGCGGGGGCGACGAGAGAAATCGCGAACCGGTCCCGCGGGACCGCCCCCTGTTTACTCGCCGCGGAGTTCGGCCATGTGGTCGATGCGGCGCTGGACGAGCGCCGCCGTGCCGATGTCGTGGCGGATGTGGAAGCCCTCGCCGGCGTCGGCGAGCGCGTCCTCCGCGAGTTCTTCCGCCGCGGCGATGCTGTCGGCGACGCCGACCACGGCGAACGACCGGGAGGTCGTCGTGTAGAGGCCGTCCTCGCGGTCGTCGACGCTCGCGTAGAACAGCAGCGCGCCGGCGTCCTCGTCCACTTCGACCGTGATTTCCGCGCCGGCCTCGGGGTCCGTCGGGTAGCCCTCGGGGACGGCGTACTTACACACCGTGGCGGCCTCAGCGAAGTCGAGTTCCGGCAGTGATTCGCCCTCGCGGGCGGCCGTGAGCACGTCGATGAATGGCGTTTCGAGGACCGGCAGCGTGTTCATCGCCTCGGGGTCACCGAAGCGGGCGTTGAACTCGATGACCTTCGGCCCCTCGGTCGTGAGCATGAACTGGCCGTAGAGGATGCCCTTGTACTCCGGCAGCGCCTCCACGACGGCCTCGATGACCTCGACGGCGGCCTCGTAGTCGCTGTCGGCCATGAACGGCAGGGAGGGCGATACGTCGGTGTAGCTTCCCATGCCGCCGGTGTTCGGCCCCTCGTCGCCCTCGTAGGCGCGTTTGTGGTCCTGCACGGCGGGGCTGACGCGGAACTCGCCGTCGGCGACGAACGCCTGAATCGTGAACTCCTCGCCGACGAGGCGCTCTTCGAGCACGACGCGCTCGTAGTCCGAGTCGCGGAGGTACGCCTTCGCCTCCGCGGGCGTCACCTGGTCGCCGATGACTTTCACGCCCTTGCCGCCGGTGAGGCCCGCGGGCTTGACCGCGAGGTCGCCGTCGTAGTCGTCGATGTAGTCGCAGGCGGCCTCCATGTCGTCGAAGGTGGCGAAGTCGGGGTTACCCGGAATCGCCTCGTCGCGCATGAACTGCCGCTGGAACGCCTTGTCCGTCTCGATGCGCGCCTCGGCGGCCTGCGGGCCGAAGGTGTAGATTCCCGCCTCGTCGAGGGCGTCGGCGACGCCGGCCGCGAGGCCGGACTCGGGGCCGACGACCGCGAGCGTCGCGCCGACGGACTCGGCGTAGGCGACGATGTCCTCGGCGGCGGTCTCCGAAATCGTCTCGAAGCCCTCAGCGAGGGCGGCGATTCCGGGGTTTCGGTTGCTGGCGCAGGCGTACAGGTCGCAGTCGGGGGCCAGCGCGCGGGCAATCGCGTGCTCGCGGCCGCCGCCACCAACGAGGAGGACGGTCTCGCTCATGGTCGCATACCCTGCGCACGGGAGTGTAAAGATTGCTCTTTATCTGCGACGAAATAGGCACGATTGTGGTCATAGCCGGTCGACAGCGAGGTTGACTCGCCGTCCGACCCACACCCCGCGCCACACCCCGAGTCGGCCACGACGGCCGTCTCCACGCCGCTTTAGTTCCCGGAGCGCCGACTTCGACGCATGTCCGACCCGGTGGGACGCAACCGACTCGACGAGGAGCAGAGCCCGTACCTCCGCCAGCACGCCGACAACCCGGTCAACTGGCAGCCGTGGGACGAAACGGCCCTCGAAGCGGCCCGCGAGGCGGACAAGCCCATCTTTCTTTCAATCGGCTACTCGGCGTGCCACTGGTGTCACGTCATGGCCGACGAGAGCTTCTCGGACCCCGACATCGCCGAGGTGCTCAACGAGGAGTTCGTCCCGGTGAAAGTCGACCGCGAGGAGCGCCCCGACCTCGACCGCATCTACCAGACCATCTGCCAACAGGTCACCGGCGGCGGCGGCTGGCCGCTTTCGGTCTGGCTCACGCCCGAGGGCAAGCCCTTCTTCGTCGGCACGTACTTCCCACCCGAACCCCGCCGCGGCGCGCCCGGCTTCCGCGATATCGTCGAGAGCTTCGCAGAGTCGTGGCGGACCGACCGCGACGAGATAGAAAACCGCGCCGACCAGTGGACGAGCGCCATCACCGACCGTCTGGAGGAGACGCCCGACACGCCCGGCGAGGCTCCCGGCTCGGACATCCTCGACACCACCGTACAGGCCGCGCTCCGCGGCGCTGACCGCGACCACGGCGGCTTCGGCGGCGACGGACCGAAGTTCCCCCAACCCGGTCGCATCGACGCCCTGCTCCGCGGCTACGCCGTCTCCGGCCGCCGCGAGGCGCTCGACGTGGCGCGGCAGAGCCTCGACGCGATGGCCAACGGCGGCCTCCGCGACCACCTCGGCGGCGGCTTCCACCGCTACTGCGTCGACCGCGAGTGGACCGTCCCGCACTTCGAGAAGATGCTGTACGACCAGGCCGGTCTCGCCTCGCGGTATCTCGACGCCGCCCGACTCACCGGCAACGACTCGTACGCGACCGTCGCCGCCGAGACGTTCGAGTTCGTCCGCCGCGAACTCACCCACGACGACGGCGGCTTCTTCGCCACGCTCGACGCCCAGTCCGGCGGCGAGGAGGGAACCTTCTACGTCTGGACGCCCGACGACGTGCGCGACCTCATCCCCGAACTCGACGCCGACCTCTTCTGCGACCGCTACGGCGTCACGCCCGGCGGCAACTTCGAGAACAAGACGACCGTCCTGAACGTCTCGGCGACGACCGCCGAACTCGCCGACGAGTACGATCTCGACGAGTCCGAGGTCGAAGACCGCCTCGAAAAGGCCCGGAAAGCCCTGTTTGCCGCCCGCGAGGGGCGCGAGCGCCCCGCCCGCGACGAGAAGGTGCTGGCCGGCTGGAACGGCCTGATGATTTCGGCGTTCGCGCAGGGGTCGGTCGTCCTCGAAGACGACTCGCTCGCTTCCGACGCCCGTCGCGCCCTCGACTTCGTTCGCGAGCGCCTCTGGGACGACGAGACCGAGACGCTCTCGCGGCGCGCCATGAACGGCGAGGTGAAAGGCGACGGCTACCTCGAAGACTACGCCTTCCTCGCGCGCGGCGCGTTCGACCTCTATCAGGCGACCGGCGACCTCGCGCCGCTCTCGTTCGCGCTCGACCTCGCGCGGGCGACCCGCCGCGAGTTCTACGATGCCGATGCGGGCACGCTCTACTTCACCCCTGAGAGCGGCGAGTCGCTCGTCACCCGCCCGCAGGAGCCGACCGACCAGTCCACGCCGTCGAGCCTCGGCGTCGCCACGTCGCTGTTCTTGGACCTCGAACAGTTCGCGCCCGACGCTGACTTCGGCGAGGTTGCGGACGCGGTGCTCGGCTCGTTCGCCAACCGCGTCCGCGGCAGTCCGCTCGAACACGTCTCGCTCGCGCTCGCCGCCGAGAAGGCCGCCAGCGGCGTCCCCGAACTCACCGTCGCCGCCGACGAGGTGCCCGACGAGTGGCGCGCGACGCTCGCCTCGCGGTATCTCCCCGGTCTCGTCGTCTCCCGTCGCCCCGGCACCGACGCGGAACTCGACGCGTGGCTGGGCGAACTCGGACTCGAAGAGGCCCCGCCAATCTGGGCCGGCCGCGAGGCGGCCGACGGCGAACCGACCGTCTACGCCTGCGAAAACTTCACCTGCTCCGCGCCGACCCACGACCTCGACGAGGCGCTGGCGTGGTTCACGGCGGGCGACGACGTCTAACTGAAACATCGAGACGGGCCGGAACCCAATTCAGAGCTGAGAGCCGTCGTAGCGTCGTCGCAATTCTCTGACTTTCTCGGCGACTCGCTCGGCGCGCTCGCGGGTCACGCACGGGACGACGTTCTCACCCGTCGGCGTGTCGAAGACGAGCGTCGTTTCGTCGACGATGTCGAGGCTCCGCGCCGAGAGCGCGGAACAGTACGTCCGACTCGTCTTCCGGTCCAACGTCGATTGCACGATTGCCGTGGTGTCGAAGCGGTAGGCGTGGTCGTCGGTCTCCCAGCGTTCGTGGACCGTCGAGGCCACGAACAGCCCGACCCGGTCGGCAAGTAGTTCCTGAACCGACGCCACGACTTCTTCGGGGAGCGGCGGCGACTCGCCCCAAAGCATCGATTCGTGGGGAATCGTCGTGAGTAGTTCGTCGCCGCTGTCGTCGAGGAGCGCGAGGCGAAACACGAAACTCTCACCGACCATCGTCGTCGCGGCGTCGAGAAGCGCGAACAGCGCGTCCTCGCCGTCGCGGTCGAGAGAGAAGACGCGGGTTCCGTCGTCCGGGCGCTCGGGGTCGAGTGCGTCGACGGTTGTGAGCGCCTCGACACATCGTTCGATGTCGTCTGCTCCGAAATCTTCGTCGAGTGACCCTTCGTCGAGTTCGGCTCGAACCGCGTGCGCGACGTGGGCGACCTCGGAGAACACCGGGAGGAGGTCGCGGCGGTAGTCGTCGCTGTCGAGGTGATAGCGCTGCGGGCCGTCCCCGCAATCCGGACTCTCACTACTATCTCCGCCACGTTCCTCACGCATCTGCGGACTCCCGCGCCACCTGCGCTCGTCGCATCGAATCGGCGTACCCGCGGGTCTCGTATCACGGTTTCGGCGGGTCAAGAGAACGGAAAATTCGAACCGACGCTTAGTTCGACAGTTCGTCCGCGAGGTAGACCGCAATCGGAACGTCCGCTTCCTCCACGAAACGGGCGACCTCCTCGCCGTCGCGTTCGACGACGACCGTCGGGATGAGTTCGATGTCGTACTCGTCGACGAGCGGGCCGACCTTCGAGCCGTCGTCGGCCTTCTCGACGGGGTAGTGGTCGATTCGCTCGGCGGGGACGCCGGCGGCGTCGAGCGCCGCCGCGAAGTCGGGAAGCTGTCCGCGGCAGTCGCCGCACCAGTCGCCGCCCCAGACCTTGAACGTGTAGTCTGCGGCCGCGAGCGTGTCGACCACATCGGGGTAGGACGCCGCGTCCCACGCGGGGTTCGGTTGCATCGTTTCGAGCGTCTCGGCTTCGGCCATGGGAGGGCGTACCGGCCGCGCGGATTTAACGGGTGCGCTCGCGGCGGGCCTCGCCGGGCGCGGCGCGGTGCTGTCTCCCCCCGAGACGGTGGCCGTATCGTCCGCCTCCGCCAGTCGTTTAGTGTCGCACCGTCAACGGAGGGTCGATGGACGACAGTATCCTCGACGCTATCGGGTCGCCGCTGGTCCGCGTCGACTCCCCCGAGGGGTCGACGGTCGCGGCGAAGATAGAGTCGAAGAACCCGGGCGGGTCAGCGAAGGACCGCCCCGCGTTGGCGATGGTCGAGGCGGCCGAGGAGGCGGGCGACATCTCGCCGGGCGACCGCCTCGTCGAACCCACGTCCGGGAACACCGGTATCGGACTCGCGGTCGTCGCGGCGGCGAAGGGCTACGACCTGACCATCGTCATGCCGGACTCGATGTCGCCCGAGCGCCGCGAAATCATGCGCGCCTACGGGGCGACCATCGAACTCGTCGACGGCGACATCTCCGCCGCGAAAGACCGCGCCGACGACCTCGAAGCCGAGGGGATGTACCAACTCCGGCAGTTCGAGAACCCGGCGAACCCGGAGGCGCACTACCGGACGACCGCCGAGGAGATTCTCGAACAGGTGGGCGACCGCCGCATCGACGCCCTCGTCGCCGGCATCGGCACCGGCGGCACGATTTCGGGCACCGGCCGCCGTCTCGTCGAGGAGTTCCCCTCGATGCGCGTCGTCGGCGTCGAACCCGCCGAGAGCGCCGTTCTCTCGGGCCACGAAGTCGGCAACAACGACTTCCAGGGGATGGGCCCGGGCTTCGTCAGCCCCAACCTCGACACTGACCTCCTCGACGACGTGGAAATCGTCGAACTCGCGGACGCCGAGGCCGAGTGTCGCCGCCTCGCCCGCGAGGAAGGCATCCTCGTCGGCCAGTCGTCCGGCGCGTCGCTCCTCGCCGCCAAGCGCGTCGCTGAGCGGCTCGCCGCCCCCGACGCCGACGAGGAAGACCAGCCGCTCGTGGTGACGGTCTTCTGGGACTCCGGCGAGCGCTACATGTCGACCGGGATGTTCGACGCCGAAGAATAGCGGTCGCCCCTGGGCGGCGCTCACCGACCGAACTCGTCTTCTCCCACTCTGACGACGAGCGTTCGCTCCACGTCTCTGAGGTCGTAATCGGGCACCGAGCCGTCGACGCGCGTCACGAACATCGGCTCGACGAGGCGGCCGTCTTCGACGCCGTAGATGGCGAGGTGGTCGCCCGTGTCCTCGGGCTGAACCTTCCCGTCTCGAATCTGTCGGGCGAGGTCGCGGGAGAGCCACTCGTCGGCCGAGACGGAGGGCTCGCGGACCAACGAGAAGTCGGCGAACCGGACGAGATACCAGTTGAGGTCGTTGAGAAGCGAGACGGCCGCGCCGAGACTCACCGTGTCGACCGAAAGCGAGTTGTCGAACGGTTCGGAGATATCGTAGGTCGAAAGCGCCGCGCGCGCGGTGTCGCGCGACAGCAGTTCGTACTGGAGGTGCACGTCCTCCGCGCCGACGATACAGACCTGCGTCACGTCGAGAGGGAGGGACCGGATTCGGTAAAGCGGTTCCGGTACTCAGGCGGTCGACTCCCACTCGGCGGCGCAGGACTCGTCGCAGAACACGACGCGCTCGCGTTCGAGCGTTATCTTACCGGGCTTGTCGATGTCTCGTTCGAGGAGGACTTGGTAGTGGGCTTCGCTCATGTCGACGCGGGCGCGGCAGGCCCCGCACCGCTCGACGGTGTCGCTCCAGTCGGTCCGCGACGCCCGGTGGCTGACGCGCCACTCGGGGCCGGGGTGTCCGCGACCGGGATGCGATGTTTTCGACATGGGAGAACCCTAGTGCTCACGGTAAATAAAGCCATTTTTGTGCAATTGTTCATTCGAAACGAATCTAAACGTTTGGAGAATCGTGTCTGTGGTGGTGGTTTGCACGGTTCGTGTGGGCGTCGGTACCGTGCCTCGGTGGAGCTGGTGGCGACTTCGCTCCGGGGTCGGAGTGCGCGCACGACCCTCACCTCGCACTCCCGCGCGCTCACTCGCCGTCGGGCGAGACGACGACTCGCTCGCGGGCGGCCGCCACCGCGAGGTCGAACAGGTCATCGGGCTCCGCGGCCTCGACGGCCGACAGCGAGGCGTTCGTCTCGGGGAAACTCGGCGCGACGCGCTCGCAGCCGACGGGGAGCGTCGAGTCGTCGTAAGTGCCGAGGTCGCGGGCGGCCGCGACGATGTCGGTCTTGTCGCGGGTCAAAAGCGGGCGGTGGACGGGGTAGTCGACCGCGGCCTCGGTGACGGCGAGGTTCTCGCCGGTCTGGCTCGACTTCTGACCGAGCGATTCGCCGGTCACGATTGAGTGGGCGTGCTCGTCGGTGGCGACCTCGGCGGCGATGGCGAGCATGGCGCGCCGCAGCGAGAGCATCCGGGTGTCATCGACGGACTCCATCAGTCGCTCGACCACGTCGCCGGCGGGGACGACGTGCATTCGCATGTCCGCGTTCGGGGCGCGACGAGCGATGGTCCGCACCGTCTCGATTGCCCGCGCGCGGTGGTCAGCGCCACCGTAGTCGCCCAAATCGACGTAGACGGGGACGATTTCGCAACCGCGGCGCATCAGTTCCCACGTCGCCACCGGCGAGTCGATGCCGCCGGAGACGAGCGAGACGGCCCGTCCCTGCGTTCCGAGCGGGAGGCCGCCGGGGCCGTCGAACCGCCGCACGGAGAGATACGCCGTCTCCTCGCGGCACTCGATGCGGTAGGTTCGGTCGGGGTTGTCGAGGTCCACGGGCGCGCCGGTCGCCTCGACGACGGCGCTCCCGGCCTCGCGTTCGAGGTCGGAACTCGTGAACGCGTGTTGGTCGGCGTCGCCGACGCGGTCGGCGTCGACGGCGAACGCCGCCCCGTCGGGGTGGTCGGACGCGAGAGTTCGACAGACCGTGACGATGTCGTCGAGGACGGGGTCGCAGGCGACGCAGGGGCGCGCCCAGACGACGCCCGGCACCTCGGCGCAGGCGGCCGCGACGGCCTCGGCGTCGGCCGCGTCGCGGACGAGCAGGCGGGACCACTCCCGCTCGACGCGGCCCGGGAGCGAGCGGTCGTCGAGGACCGCCTGGAGGTTCGTCCGTAATCTGGCCTCCATCTTCGCTCGGACGCTCGAACTCTTCGTGCCCACCTCGCCGTAGCCGACGAGGACGACGTGCGCCGTCTGATTCACGGTCGACGTTCTCCGCGAGCGCCCTTCAGCGTCTCGTTTCGCGGGGCATCCGCATCCGACGCGGCGAAGCTCCCTCTCGCTATTAGTGTTATATATTTGTAAATAGTATAATTTACTGAACCGTAGACAGACGGCGAAACAATATAAACCGCTTAATAGATTTCACACCGTTTCCCTCTCGTATACCCGCCGACCGACCCGCCGTCGCGCTCGCCGCCCGCCCGACGCACACCCGACGCACACCCGACGCCCACTTGACGCCCACTCGATGCCAATGACCGACGAGTTGCCAGCCGACATCGACCTCGCAGACCCCCAGTACTATCTCAACCGCGAGCTGAGCGAACTGGAGTTCCAGTCCCGCGTGCTCAACGAAGCCCTCGACGACCGGAACCCGCTTCTCGAACGGGTCCGTTTTCTCTCCATCTTCACGAAGAACTTAGATGAGTTCTTCATGAAGCGTGTCGGCGGGCTGAAACAGCAGATAGACGCCGGCGTGACGGAGCGGACGACCGACGGCCGGACGCCCCTCAAGCAGTGGGAGGAGGCCATCGACAAGGCTCGGCCTATGTTCGAGCGACAGGCCGAGTGCTACCGCGAGGAGATTCGCCCGGCGCTCGCCGGGGAGGGCATTCACATCTGTGACTACGACGACCTGACGCCCGACCAACGGGCGGAGATGCGGGACTACTTCGAACTCTCGGTGCTGCCGACGCTGACGCCCCTGTCGTTCGACCCGGCCCACCCGTTCCCGTTCATCTCGAACCTCTCGCTGTCGCTCGCGGTGGTCACCCGCGACGACGACGGCGACCAGACGTTCACCCGGGTGAAGATTCCGCAGAACCGCCCGCGGCTCGTCGAGGTCGAGACCGACGGCGACGAGGTCCGATACGTCCTCTTGGAGGAGGTCATCCGCGCCGACCTCGACCTGCTGTTCCCGAACGTCGAGGTCGTCGACACCGCGGTGTTCAAGCTGACGCGAAACGCCGAGGTCCGCCGCAACGAGGAGGTCGCGGAGGACCTCATCGACATGATAGAGGAGGTGCTCGAACAGCGCCGCTTCGCCACCGTGGTCCGCCTCGAAATCGAGGCCGACGCGCCCGCGGCCGCGCGGGACCTCCTCGTCGAACAGTTGGACCTCGACGACCGCGAGGTGTTCGAACTCCGCGGGCCGCTCGACTACCGCGAACTGATGGACCTCACGGACCTCGACCGCCCGGACCTCTCGCTGGAGTCGTGGACACCCCAGCCGCACCCGCGGTTTTCGGACCTCGACACGGCCGACGCGGGGCTCGGCTCGGGCGCGTCGTCCCCCGAGGCGGCCGGCGACGACGGCGACACCATCTTCGACGAGATTCGCCGCAAAGACGTGCTGTTGCACCACCCGTACCACTCGTTCGGTGACACCGTCCAGCGGTTCCTCGACGCGGCCGCCAACGACCCCGACGTGTTGGCCATCAAGGCCGCCATCTACCGGACGGCCTCGGACTCGCAGGTCATCGAAGCGCTCATCGACGCCGCCGACAACGGCAAACAGGTCGCGGCGATGGTCGAGCTCAAAGCGCGGTTCGACGAGCAGAACAACCTCGAATGGGTCCGTCGCCTCGAAGAGGAGGGCATCCACGTCGCCTACGGCACCATCGGCCTCAAGACGCACACGAAGACGGCGCTCGTCGTCCGCGAGGAGGAAGACGGCGTCCGCCTCTACTCCCACGTCGCCACGGGGAACTACCACTCCGGGACCGCGAAGGGCTACGTCGACCTCGGCGTCCTCACCGCCGACCGCGACATCGGACAGGACCTCGTGAAGGTGTTCAACTTCTTCACCGGTCCCTCCTTGGACGAGGAGTTCCGGAAGCTCCTCATCGCGCCCGTGACGATGCGAACCGAGTTCACGAAGTGCATCCGCCGGGAGGCCGAACACGCCCGGGCCGGCCGCGACGCCCGCATCGTCGCCAAGATGAACGCGCTCGAAGACCCCGGCATCGTCGAGGAACTGTACGAGGCGTCGATGGCCGGCGTCGACATCGACCTGCTCGTCCGCGACATCTGTCGGCTCCGACCCGGACTGGAAGGCGTCTCGGAGACCGTCACGGTCCGCAGCGTCGTGGACCGCTTCCTCGAACACTCCCGCATCTTCTACTTCGAGAACGCGGGCGACCCCGACTACTACGTCGGCTCCGCGGACTGGATGACTCGCAACCTCGACAAGCGCGTCGAGGCCGTCGCGCCCGTCGAGGACCCGGACATCCGTGAGCAGTTGCGGTTCATCTTGGAACTCGGCTTCGCCGACAACCGGAAGGCGTGGGAGATGAACGCCGACGGCACCTACGACCAGCGCGAGCCGGGCGACGACCACGAGATTAGCATGCAGAAGATTCTGATGGACCAGACGCTCGCGGCGTCGAACACGCCCGGCGTCCACCGCGGCATCTCGGCGTCGCATCCCGACGTGCCCGAGACGCTCCTCGTGGAGTCCGACCCGTCCGTGATGGCCCCCCGAGACGACGGGGAGGCCGAAGCCAGTGACGGGGACGACGGCGACGACAGGGATGACGCCGACGACAGGGATGACGCCGACGACACCACCGACTCCGCCGTCGAAGCGGGCGCGGGCGCGCCGAAGAACGGCGACCCGCAGCACGTCCTCGACGACTTCCCCGAGAAGTGGTACGTGCCGAGCAGTCGGCACTACGAGTACGCGGTTCGGACGCCGGACGGCGACCGCGACTACCGGAAGACGGCCGAGGCGGCCGCGCGGTTGGTCGAGAAGTACTACGGCGAGGAGTAATCGCACCGCCCTCGCGGGCGACGCGGCGGTCGGTGTTCCGTTTTTGGTTTCGACCCGCCGCGAGGCGACGCCTCAGAACGTGCTGAGTTCGCCTTCGATGGTCCGGCGGGTGATGTCGGTCACGTTCGCGAGTTCGCGGTCGATGATGGCGATAACCTCGTCTTCGATGTCAGCGATGGTGACGCCGTCGTCCGTGATGACCTTCGCGTCGGCGACGTGGGGTTCGTCGATGGGGCGGCCGATTTGCGAGAGCAGGCGGACCTGGAGGTCGCGGATGCCGTCGACCTCGTCGACGACCGTCTCGGCGATGTGGGTGGAAAGCAGGTTGTAAATCTTCCCGATGTGGTTGACGGGGTTCTTGCCGGAGGTCGCTTCCATGCTCATCGGGCGGTTCGGCGTGATGAGACCGTTGGCGCGGTTGCCGCGGCCGACGGAGCCGTCGTCGCCCTGCTCGGCGGACGTGCCGGTCGTCGTGAGGTAGATGGAACCCTCCTCGTAGTCGTCGGCGGTGTTGACCTCGACGTTGACCTCGCGGTCCGTGTAGTCGGTGGCGAGGTCGGAGACGAACTCTCGCACGTCGTCGACGGCGGCGACGTAGTCGTCGATGTCCTCGATGTACTTGTCGACCATCGCGGCGGCGACGGTCACGTCGATGACGTCGCCCTCGCGTTTGCCCATAATCTTGATGTCCTGTCCGAGTTCGGGGTGGTCGTCGCCGTAGGCCGCGCCGTTGAGGGCGCGCTCGGCTTCGAGGACGATGCGCTCCGTCTCGGTCAGTGGGGCATGGCCGACGCCGAAGCTCGTGTCGTTGGCCATCGGGACCTGCTGGGTCTCCTCGCCGAACACGTCTTGGAGGTCGCCGGAGCCCTCGCCGAGTTTCACGTCGACGATGATGTCGGTGCCCACGTCGAGCCCGGGGATGTTCTCGTTGAGGTACTCGCGGGCGGCTCGGAGCGCCGTCGAGTCGACGGGAATCTTCTCGCCGTCGTACTCCTTCGTGGCGCGGCCGACGATGAGGAGATAGATGGGCTCGATGACCTCGCCGCCGCCGAAAGCGGGCGCGGCCGTGCCGGCGACGAGCTGGGTCTCGTCGGTGTTGTAGTGCAGCACTTTGCCGACGCGGTCGAGATAGAGGTTCGAGAGGGCGCGGGAGACGCTCTCGGCGATGCCGTCGGAGATGGAGTCGGGGTGCCCGATACCCTTTCGCTCGACGATTTCGACCTCCTGGTCCTCGACCGCGCGCTTGTCGGCGGATTCGAGGCGGATATTTCGGTCGCTCATTGGCGGGACGTACCCGGCGGGCGGTTCTATAACTTGCGGAAACCTTTGGCTACACTCGTATTACCTGAGAGTATGCTCGGGCAGTATCTGCCGAGGTTGTGGACGCCCGCGGGGGTCGATAGTCCGTCTATTCTTCGGGCGACCCGAGCAGCATCCCGAGGTAGGAGGTCCGAATCTGGTCGTCGGGGTCGAGGCCGAGGTCCCGGAGGACGGCGAACGCCCCGTCGCGGGCGTCGCCGACGCCGGACTCGACTTCGATTTCGACCTCCACGAACTCGCCAAGCCCGGACACCGAATCGAGCGAGACGGTGTAGCCGTCGAGGGCGAACCGCTCGCGCTCTTTCTCGACGGTCGCGGCGGGTTCGAAGCCGACCGCCTCACAGATAGCGTCCATCGTTTCACCGTCTTCGACGCCGGTCTCGTACTCCCGGCGGGTCTTCGACGACTCGTCCACGAGCGGTCCCTTGTAGGTGACGACGGTCTCCTCGTCGGCAAGTTCGCCGCCCTCGTAGCGCGACTCCCGGCGGAGTCGGAGCGCCTCGTCGGTCTCTGCGAAATCCCTGTGCGGAGCGTCGTAGTAGGTGTCCGTCTGGGCGACGCGGTTGACCTGTTCGGCCCCGACCGCGTCGAGTCGCTCGCGAACCGCGCCGTGGTCCGCGCGGACCTTGACCTCGACTTCGTACATGCACTCACGGGCGCGTCCGGAGGGCAAAAACCTCGGTGACTCGCGCCGGCGACCCCTCAACACTACGGCATTTGTTACCTTTTATCATTAAAGAACCCGTAGTATGACGGGAGTATGAGTCAAGAGACGCCGAACCCGGCTACCGCGGTCGAACAGCGCGCCGGCGAGACCGCCGACTACGACATCACGGGGAACGTCATCCTCACTGCGATGGCAAGTGGCTTCGTCGGGACGGTGCTGATGCTGCCCGTCCTCGTCGGCATCCCCGAACTCCTCGGTCTGTTTACGACCGAGCCGATTACGCGGTTCGCCGGGATGGGGGCGTTCTTCGGCTACGAACCGACGCTCGCCCTCGGAGCGTTCCTCTTCGGTATCGGCGGGGTCGTCGTCCTCCCGGTGACGTTCGTCGTCGTCGGCGCGTTCCTCCCACCGGAGTCACCGAAGTACCTCCGCGGCGTGTCGTTCGCGACGCTCTACTGGGTCGGGTTCGTGCCGGCGTTCTGGCCGCCCGCGGACGCGTTCGTCATCGCCTCGTTCCTCGTGTTCTCGCTTCTGGCTCACTGGGTGTACGGTCTCTCGCTCGGCTACCTGCTCGAACTGTTCGCGGACATCCCGCAACACGAGGTCTGAGCGTCACCGCGGCCGCAGACGCGGTCGCCGTCGCCCGCCGCCCGTCCGCCATCACTCGTCGCCGCCGGCGACTTCGCTCGTTTTGCTCCCCGATTCGCCTTGCGACCGACCGGAACCGCCCGTTCGACGCCGCTTCTCCGATTGCTCCGAAACAATAATCATCACGAACGTTAATTATTTTATTTGGGTGGTGTTATCAATGGTCACGGAACTCGTACTGACGGCCGCGTTCCCGCTCCAGTCGGGGTTGGTTCCGCGGGGGACCCGCGCGTTCGTCTTCGAGAGCATCTTCGAGGTGTTCCTGCTCTTGGGGACGCTCGTTGGGGTCGTCGTCGTGGGGTATATGCTCTACAACGCGTACAAGTATCGCTCCGGCTCCGGAAACGGCCACATCGACGACGGGGACCGCCTCGTCCTCGGTGAACTCCCGTCGGGAAGCGGCGGGGGTCGGAAGCTGTTCACCTCGTTTTTCATGAGCATGGTTATCGTCGTCTCGCTGGTCTCGTGGACGTATCTGACGCTCCTGTACGTCGAGGAAGGCCCCGCCGACGACGACTCGCTCGACGTGGCCGTCGAGGGCTACCAGTTCGGCTGGCGCTTTACCTACCCGAACGGCCACACCACCGACGGCGTCCTCCGGGTCCCCGCCGACCGGCCCGTCCGACTGACGATTACCACCGCGGACGTGTTCCACAACTTCGGGGTCACGGAGTTACGCGTCAAGTCCGACGCCATCCCCGGCCAGGAGACGGAGACGTGGTTCACCGCCGACGAACCGGGGACGTACACCGCGCAGTGTTACGAACTCTGCGGGGCCGGCCACTCGTATATGTCCGCCGAGGTCATCGTGATGCCGCCCGACGAGTACGAGGCGTGGTACGCGAACACGACCGCGGACAACGCGACCGCGAACGAGTCGAGCGCCGATGAATCGGCCACCGCGCAATCGAGTCTCCGACCGACGGTGGCACCATGACCGACGCGTCTCCCGAACAGGACGCCGCGGCCGACGGCGGCCACGAGGTCGCCCACGGTGGCGATGACCACGGTCACGACTTCCCCGGCACGGGGAGCATCAAGCGCTGGTTCGTCACGACGAACCACAAGGACGTGGGCATCCTCTACGTCGTCACGTCGCTGTTCTTCCTCGTGCTCGGCGGCGTCCTCGCGTGGCTGATGCGCGTCCAACTGCTCGCGCCGCGCGCCCTCGGCGAGGGGATTCTCGCGCCCGTCGCGTACAATCAGGCCGTCTCGGCCCACGGGCTGTTGATGGTGTTTTGGTTCCTCTCACCGTTCGCCTTCGGCTTCGCCAACTACGTCGTCCCGCTCCAACTCGGCGCGAAGGACCTCGCGTTCCCGCGGCTCAACGCGCTGTCGTACTGGCTCTATCTGTTTTCGGGCATCCTGTTCGGCGTCTCGTTCTTCCAAGGCGGGACGTTCTCCGGCGGGTGGACGATGTACGCCCCGCTGAACGTCCCGACGTTCACGCCGGACGTGGGGGCGTCGACGGCCGTCTTGGCGCTCGTGCTGTTCGTCGCCTCCGTCACCGTCTCGTCGGTCAACTTCCTGACGACGATGCACCGGATGCGCGCCGAGGGGCTGACGCTTCGGAACCTCCCGCTTTTCAGTTGGACGATTCTCCTGACCGCGTGGATGATGCTGTTCGCCTTCGCTGCGCTTCTGGCGGCGCTTCTGGTGCTTTCGTCCGACCGCCTGCTCGGGACGACCTACTTCGCCATGGAGTCGCCGGCGGGGGCGCTCCTGTGGACCCACCTGTTTTGGTTCTTCGGCCACCCCGAGGTGTACATCGTCTTCTTCCCGGCGCTCGGCGTCATGGCGGAGGTGTTCCAGACGTTCACCGGCCGCCGCATCGTCGGCCGCAAGTGGTTCATCCTCGCGATGGTGCTCGTCGCCATCCAGAGCTTCGCCGTCTGGATGCACCACATGTTCCTGACGAGCATCAACCTCCAGGTGAAGACGCTCTTTATGATTACCACCATCGGCATCTCCCTGCCGTTCGACCTGATGGTGTTCGCGCTCATCTACACGATGCTGAAGGGGAAGATTCGCTTCACGACGCCGTTCCTGTTCGTCTTCGGGGCGCTCCTGTTGTTCATCATCGGCGGCATCACCGGCGTCTTCCTCGGCGCGGTCGTCCTCGACTACGAGTTCCGCGGCACCTACTGGGTCGTCGCCCACTTCCACTACGTGATGGTCGGCGGGGTGACGGCGCTCGTCGGCGGCCTCTACTACTGGTTCCCGAAGATGACCGGCCGGATGTACGACGAGTTCCTCGGCAAACTCCACTTCGCCGTCTACTTCGTCGGCTTCAACCTGCTGTACTTCCCGCTTTTCGTCGCGTGGGAGACGCCCCGGCGCGTGTTCGACTACGCGCCCGAACTCGCGCCGTGGCACCAACTCGCCACCGTCGGCGGGTTCGTCCTCGGGCTGTCGTTCCTCATCATGTTCTACAACCTGTTCAAGAGCGCCTTCGTCGGTGACCCCGCGCCAGACAACCCGTGGGAGTACGCGACGACGGCCGAGTGGGCCGTCCCGTCGCCGCCGCCGCTGGAGAACTTCGACGGGACGCCGACCTACCGCGACGGTCACCTCGAATTCCTCGACGCCGGCGAGGTCGCGCCGAGCGAGGACCGCTCTAGCGGGCCGACCGGCGCGGCCGTCTCCGACGGCGGCGTCACCGCGTCGGCAACGACGGCGGTCTCGTCCGCGCTCCCGACCGCCGAAGCGACCGAAGTCGAGGGGCCGAGCCACGCGAGCATCTGGCCGTTCGTCCTCTCCGCCGGCGCGTTCCTCGTCCTCCTCGGCCTCTCGCCGCTTCAGGACGCCGCGTTCCCCGAGGGGATGGTCGGAGCCGCCTACGCGACGACGGCCGTCGCGGGCGGCGTCGTCACCCTCGGGTCGCTCGTCGCCATGGGGCTCGAACCGTTCCACGGTCCGGTCTTCGAGGAGGGCGAAGCGTGGCCCTTCGCCGGCATCGACAACGGCAAGGTCGGGATGTGGATATTCCTCGCGTCCGACGTGGTGCTGTTCGGGGGCTTCATCGGGGCCTACGTGTTCACCCGCGTCGCCTTCGGCTGGACCGGCTGGGAGCCGATTCCGTCGGACCCGATTCCCGGACTCGTGAACACGTACATCCTGCTCACGAGCAGTTTCACGGTCGTGCTCGCGCTCGTCGCGGCCGAGAAGAAACACAAGTGGGGCCTCGTGACGAGCCTCGGGGCGACGTTCGTCCTCGGCATCGGCTTCCTCGTCAACAAGGGACTGGAGTGGCAACACCTGTTCCACGAGGGGCTGTGGCTCTCGACGAACGTCCGCGCCTCGACGTTCTTCCTCACGACCGGCCTGCACGCCGCTCACGTCATCGCAGGGCTCGTCGTCGCACTGTACCTGACCGCGCGCGCCTGGCGGGGCGCGTACCTCGAAGACAGCCGCTCGGTGGAGTATTTCGGCCTCTACTGGCACTTCGTCGACATCGTCTGGCTGTTCCTGTTCCCGCTGTTCTACATCCTGTGAGGTGACAGCAATGGTATCAACGAAACTCTATACGGCGATTTACGCGGTGTTGTTCGTCTCGGCGACCGTCCAGGTGCTGGTCGAGTTCGCCGGGCTGAGCTACTGGCTGGCCTTCGGCGTCATCATGGTCCTGTCGGCCGCGAAGGCGGTGTTGGTCGCGGCGTACTTCCAGCACCTCCGGTTCGAGCCGCGCTCGCTGACGTATCTGGTCGGCATCGGTCTCGTGGCCGCGCTGGCGCTCACGCTCGCGGCGTCGTACTCGCTCCTATGACCGTGCGAGCCGACTCCCATTCCCGCTGGCGCTCCCGCGAAACCCTCGTCGCGGTCGGCTACGCGCTCCTGTTTTCGGTCCCCGTCGGCGTCGGCGTGACCGTCATGATGACCCGCGTCGCCCCCGGCAGGCTCACAGACCCGCTCGTCGTCGGTCCCGGTCTCGTGCTCGCGGTGGCCGTCTTCGCGCTCGTCGTCGCCGCCGCGACGACCGGCGAGAACGCGGCCTAACCGGAACGTTGTTCGTCCCCTTCTGGGGCCCTGTGAATCCGTTAGAAACTGACAGCAACCGTGTGACACGGGAGGGTGTATTCAGCGAAGTATCTGGATAACGGCGAGCGTCACGAGAGATGGTCCGTCCGGTCGGTAGGGTAGCGCCGACCCGAACGACCGGTTTCCGGTCGCGTGGAGAAGATTCATTGCTTCGTCGTCCGTGACCGCAATCTGTGTCTGAACAGCCCTCCAACACCGAACCATCCCTTGGACTGGTCGTCCAGACCAGCTTTGTTCTCGCGGTGGTAATCGGCATCCCCTCGATGTTTGCGCTCGGCGGACGGCTCCGCTCTCTCGCCCTCGCGGCTGTCAGCACCTTGCTGCTCGCGGGCTTCCTCGTCGTCGGTTACCGTCACGCGCGCCGACGGAAGTCTCTGCACCAACATGTCGCGTTCTTGGCGATCTGGTTCAGCGGCATCGTTCTGGCGGACCGCCTTGCTCGCGTGGCGAGCGGTCGCCTCCCGGAGCCAGGGCCCTACCTCATGGCGGTGGGCGTCACCCTCGGCGCGCTCTGGCTCGGTTCGCGACTCGCCTACGGTGGCGCACTCACGAAAGCGCTGTTTGGCTCCGACTGAGACCTCACGATAGGCGGGTACGGGTCAGTCGAGGTGGAATCGCTCGCAACGTTTCACTTCGTGCCGTATTCGCGCACTCCATTCAGCACGACCGCAGAACACTATCCGTAACTGAGGGTTCAACAGCGTCTTTCTTTCCGCCCCCGCTGTTGCACGTACCTTCTTTGACTCTGGCGTGGTAACAGTACGCATGAATCGGACTACCGTCGCACTCGCGGCCGCCTTCGGGGCCGTCGTCCTCGGACTCGCGGTCCTCCTCGTCTCGGAGGCCGTCGGCGCGAGCGAATCGTTCGTCGTGGTCGGCGGCGTCGTCGCGCTGGCCGGCGTCGGCGTCCTCACCGGCGTCGTGATGCGCCTTCCCGACCCCAACGAGGGAGAACACGGCGGCGGCGACCACGCCTGAATCGCTCGCGCCCCTCTCACAGGCTGAATCCCACGACTGCGAGCAGGAACAGCGCCGTGAAGACCACCCCGAGCGCGCCCGCGACCTTCAGATGGTAGATGAATAGGTCTTCGTCCTCGGCCTCGACCGCGGCCTCGTACGCCGCCTTTTCGCCGTCACTCAGTCTCTCGTGTGCGTCACCGACGTGGAGGTCCCGGAGTCGCTCCCGGCGGAACGGGCGGTCGCAGTACGGACACGTCGCCGCCGCGGTTTCGCCGTCGAGGACGGCGGTTTCGGGAACGACAACTGATTCTTCGTGGCTCACCCCGCGACTCGCTCCGCGACTCATCCGGCGACACCTCCGACCGTCGGTTGGGCGACGACCCACAGGCTCGCCATCGTGTAGCCGACCGTGACGGCGACGAAGGGGTACTCGCTTCGGAGCGGTTGCAGACGACCCGGAAAGAGGTCGAACGCGCGGGCGTGGGCCACCCACACCGAAAGCAGGTGGCCGAGGACGACGAACGCCAACTGGAGGCCGCCGAACCACGCCGGAACGGCCAGCACCGAGGGGTTCGCGGGCGGCGACAGCGGCGAGGCCGCGACCGCGACCAGCGCGGGCGCGAGTCCGACGACGTAGCCGAGGAAGTGCGCGAGGTGGTAGCCGGCGGCGATGGGGACCAACGCGGGCGCGAACCAGCCAGCGACGAAGCCGACGGTCACGTACGTGTCCGCGGTTCCGCGGGCGATTCGCGCAGCCAGCCGGTAGCCGCCGAGAAAGACGAGAAAGCCCGCGACGATTCCGACGAGGTTCGCGAGCCACGCGGGGACCGGAGCCGCGGCGTCGAGGACGCGGCCCCACGCGACGGTGACGACGAGGCCGTCGAACGTCGTCACCCAGAGGAGCGCGACGACGAAGGCCACGTCGTCGGCGCCGAGTCGCTCGCGGCTGCGTGCCAGCCCCGCGCCGGGAACCGAAATCGAGATGCCGCCGCCGTCGCCCCGCCGGACCGGCGCGAGCAGGCCGTACAGTCGGAACACCCGCGCGACGGGGTCGGCGCGGCGGAACCACGCGTCGCCGTAGACGACCGCGCCGCCGACGGTGCCGAGGCTGTACGCGACGACCACGACGGCGAGCGCCCGCGGGTTCGCCGCGAGCGGACTGACGACCTCCAGCCAGACGAGTCCGAGCAGACCGGCGACGCTGGGCCACGACCCGAGTCGGTCGGGGTAGGGGCGCAACAGCCTCCCTCCCGCCACGAATCGACCCCGAAGCGCCGCGCCGAGCGTCCGCCACGGATTCACCAGCGGCCACGCGTTCCCGACGAGGTAGGCGACCATCGCGAACCCGGCCCACCAGCCGACCCACACGAGCAGGACGCCGAGGTTGGCGATGCCGACCGGCGGCCCGAACAGCCCGAAGGCGACGACGAGGACGAGCGCGGCGACGCCGAGGAGCTTGAGCGCGGCTTCCGCGGTTGCGACGGCTCCGGCGAGCCCTCCGATTCGGACGCCCGCGCGCTCGAAGGCGTCCAGCGTCTCGTCGTCGGTGACGAACGCCGACAGCAGAAACGAGACGCAGACGACGCCGCCGCCGGAGACGACGACGAGCCAGAACGGGGCCGGGACCGAGCGGAGCGACCCGGCCAGCGAGCCGGCGTGCGCGAGCGCCGAAGTCGAAAAAGTGACCGAGGCGACCGCGAACGTGGCGAACCAGACTGCACCGCGCCGAACCGCGGCGCGGACCTTTCCTCCCTCGGCGCGTCGGCTCATCGCCGCGCCCGCGCCGCCAGCGACGGTCCGAGCGCGAGCAGGGCGACGGCGGCGACGAACACCAGCGTCGAGATGTCGACCGAGAGCGCCCGGAGCGCGCTCACGACGCCGGTGCCCCCGGCCGCGCCCGCGGTGAGGCCGCCGACGAGCGGGACGGTGCAGCCGACACAGGAGACGAGTCCGAGCGCTCCCGAGAGCGCGCGCCTCGCCGCGTCGAGGGCGGCGGCGTAGACGAGGTACGCGAGCGCGAGGTAGCCGGCGACGCGGTACGGGACGAACGTCGCGGAGACGACTTCGCCGGCGTAGCCCACTCGCGGCCCCCACCCCGGCGCGGCGAGCGAGAACTGCCAGCCGGTCGGATAGTGCGCCGTGGCGTGCCCGTGGCTCCCGCCGAGCAGCGCGACGAAGTCCACGGACACCAACCCGGCCAGCGCCGCGAGGACGAGGAAGTACGCGGCGGCGACCGCGCCGGCGACGACTCGCGCCCGGCCGCTCGCCCGCGGTGGCTCGGTCCAGAGGACGGCCGCCGCGCCGACGGTTATCCAGACGAACGGATAGAACAGGTACCGGAGGCTCTCGACGCGCTCCGGCGCGGCGGAGAGGTACGCCCCGGCGGCGAGCGCCTCGACCCAGCAGAGCGCCGCGAGCCACCACAGCCGCGGCGCGTGCCGGGGGTCGAGTCGCCCCGCGTACGAGGTCGCCATCTCAGAGGAGACCCACCAACCTGAGCGCGACGCCGACGACGAACAGCAGGCCGAGCACCCACGACCCGAGAAGCGCCGCCTGCGACCGCTCCAGCCCGCGCCCCCGCGCGGCGTGGTACGTCCCGTAGAACAGGTGCGTGACCACGACGGTGAGCGTCCCGGCGACGAGCACCGGCCCCGCGGCGTCCGACACGCCCTCGGGGATGGTGCTGCCGCCGACGAACAGCACCGCAACCGCGCCGAAGCCGAGCGCCGCGAGGAGGAAGACGAGCGACAGCACCGTCGGGTCGTCGGCCCAGCGGCGCGCGGCGGTCCCGGTCTCGGTCCCGCTCCCGCGCTCGCTTTCGCCCGCGTTCCCCGACGATCCGCCACCGGTCGGCGTCGGAACGCTCGTGACGGAGTACTGTCGCCAACCGCGTCCGGTCAGAAACACGGTGAGCGCCAGCAGTGCGACGCCGAGGACGAACCCGAGGAACAAGCCAGTTTGTGCCATGTGAACATTCCTCGTTTTCTATAACCATCGACAATGATATAAGCGATTCGACCCCACAGCGGCCCTCGGGGCCGAGTTCCCGGTTGTCGGCCGCCTCGAACGCGTCGCGACGGCGAAACGTGATTCTTAAGGGTCGCACGAGTCACGTAGCGTGTATGAGCGACGAACAGCAGGCGGAGGCCGAGCAGGTCGATGAAGAGGTCGAGTCCGGTATTCAGGACGGCGACTTCGTCCGCCTCGCGTACACGGTGCGAACGATCGAGGACGGCGACGTCGTCGACACGACGGACAAAGAAGTGGCCGAAGAGGCCGAGATCGACGTCGAGGGCTACGAGTTCGAGCCCCGCGTCGTCATCGTCGGTGCCGGCCACGTCTTCCCCGAGGTCGACGACGCCCTCATCGGTGCCGAGGCGGGCGACGAGGACACCGTCGAGATTCCGGCGGTCGACGCCTTCGGCGAGTACGACGAGGACGAAGTGCGCACGGTCAGCGCCAACAAAATCGACGAGGACGACCGCTACCCCGGCGCGCAGGTCACCATCGACGGCGACCAGGGCCGTCTGGAGACCATCATCGGCGGTCGCGCCCGCGTCAACTTCAACCACCCCCTCGCCGGCGAGGACCTCGAATACGAGTACGAAGTGCTCGAACTCGTCGACGACCGCGAGGAGCAGGCCTCCGGCCTCCTCGGCATGTACCTCCAGCAGGCCCCCGAAGTCTGGATCCAGACGGACGAGGTCGAAGAGGAGCAGGTCGTCGAGTCCGACGACGACGAGGATGAAGACGCCGAACCCGAGACGGAGACCGTCACCGTCGAGAAGGACACGCTCTACATCGAGGCGACGCCGCAGATGACGATGAACCAGCAGTGGATGTTCTCCAAGCAGCAGATTGCGCAGGACATCATGCAGCGGCTGGACATCGACCGCGTCATCGTCCAGGAGACCATCGAGGGCGGCATGGGCGGCATGGGCGGCCTCGGCGGCATGATGGGCGGCGCGGGCGGCGCCGACATCGAAGAGGCAATCGAGGACGTCGACATCGACGCCGACGAACTCGCCGCGGAACTCGACGCCGACGAAGAGTAAGCGACTCCGCCGCCCTCGCCGTCCCGGCGAATCGGCGGCTTCTTGATACTCGCCTTCCGACCGCCTCGTAGCCATGGCTTCGCCAGACGACGCCGCGACGGACCAGTTCCGCGACTTCACAGACGTGAAAGTCGCGCTCGTCGCCGGGGTCTGCACCGTCGCACTGACGCTCTCGCTCGAATACGGCGCCGGTATCGAGGTGCCGTTCGTCTACCGCCTCTCGCCGCTCGCACCGTACTTCGCCTACGTCTTCTCCCGCGGCGCGGCGCTGTCCGCCCGAACGTGGATGGCGCTCGTTGCGGTCGTCACGCTCGGCACGTTCGGCTTCTTCGTGTTCTAACCGCCCGCCGTCCGGCCTGAGCTGACCCGACTTGACCCAACCCAACTCGCCGCCGATGCGACGCTCAGGCGATGTCGCGGCTGGTGTCGACGCTGATGCGCTCCGCGAGCCGGAGCTTGATGGTCTCGTCGAGCGCGCGGCCGCCGCGGAACTTCGGGACCGCGAGCCGATTGACGATTTCCGAGCCGTCTATCTTCGTGTCGAGGTCGAACACCACGTCGGCCATGTGTTCGGTCAGGTCGCGGTTGTCCGGGACTGATTCGCCTTTCAGCCCGTGGAGGACGGTCAGGCCGCGCGTGTTGACCATGTGGGTCTGGAGGTCGTTGAGGAACTTCCGGTAGCGGGCGCTCTCGTTGCGTTCGAGCACGTCCGCCACGTCGATGATGAGATTCGCGCCCTCCGGCAGGTCACGGACCAGGCTGTTCGCCGTGTCGAGCGGCGCGTCGCCGCCCACGTCGCGGACCGTGGGGGTTCCGGTCGGTCCGGGGTTTCGGTCGAGCGCGTCGGAGACGGCCTCGGCGGAGCGAATCGTCGTCAGCCACAGCGTCCCTCGCGTAGTCGTCAGTTCGTGTAAAAACAGCTCTGACTGGCTGGCCGGGTCGGCGGCGAGGAGGACGATGCTCCCCGCGGGAATGCCCCCACCCAGTTGGCGGTCGAGCACGTCGATTCCCGTCGCCAGTCGAGACATAACCGTGTGTAAGGGGGTCGCTCATATTACTTCTTCCCCGGTATCTTGTCGGCTATCCGACGGTACGCGGCCCGAACTGTCGGCCGAGTGAGTACTGGCGATGACTCCTCCGGAACGGTTCCGAGCACCGGCGCGCCCACGAGGTCGGACACCGCCTCGGGAGCCACTCGTGACCGAGAGATGACACATCCGACGACCGGGGTGCCGAGCGCCCGCGCCATCGCGGCCGTCTTCGCCGCATCGCGGAGCGCCGGCGCGCACAGCGGCGACACGACGACCACGCCATCGGCGACGCGGAGCGGGACGGCGGCGTCGGGGCCGGCTCCCGCGGGACAGTCGACGACCGAGCGCCGCTCGTCGCCTGCGGCGGTTCGGAGCCACCGCTCGAAGGCGTCGTCGTCGGCCCCGGCGGGTGCCGGCAGCACGGAGACGGTCGAGTCGGTCGGATGCGACCGAACCGACGGCTCCCGTACGGGTGCGCCAGAGGCGGCGTCCACCGGTCGTCCGACGCCGGCCATCGTGTGGAGGTTCGGCATGTCCCTGTCGGCGTCGACGGCGAGCACCGGGCCGTCGAGCGCGCTCGCCAGTCCGAGGGTCGTCGTGGTCTTCCCGCTGCCGCCCTTGCCGCCCGCGATTGCCAACATAGCCGAGGCTGGCCCCGGCTTGGTACTTGAACCTGCGGCGAAAACGAGTCGCGTCGAGCCGAGCTTAGTCGTTACAGCAACCGCCGGCCTCGCCGCCGAAGTCGACCGCGAGCGGCTCCGAGATGGCTTCGTTAATCTTCTCTAACTCGCCGACGAGTTCGGCCTGCGCGAGGAGGTACTCCTCCATCACGGGCTCGGAGTGGAGCTCCTCCTGTGCCGCTTGGACCTTCCGGAGCCCCTCTTGGGTCGCTTCACCCATCTGCCGGGACACGTTGAACTCCTCGCGAAGCTGGTTGAACTCCGTGATGAGTTCCTGCACGTCGTCGTCGGCTTCGACGGCGGCTTTCGCCTCCTCGTAGGCTTCGTACTTCGGATGGTCGGCGATGGCTTCGCCGAGTTCGCGCCCGAGTTCCTCGAGCCGCGTCGTCTGCGTGCTCATAGCCGCGCGTTGGGGTGCGAGCGGTTTCAACCTGCCGAACGGGGAAGGCGACGGCGCGAGCGTTTCGAGCGTCAGGCGCGCTCAGACGTGGGCGTCGACGAACGCGGCCACGTCCTGCAGTTCGTCCGGGCCGACGCCGTGGGGCGCGTTGTAGACGTTCGCCGTCACGTCAGCGCCGAGTTCGCGGAGGCGCTCGGCGGCGCGTTCGACCCGCAAGGTCGGGATGATCTGGTCCATCGACCCGCCGCCGACGAACACCGGTTTGCCCGCGATGCCGTCGGGGTCGAGGTCGGCGTGGGAGTCCGCGAGGTAGCCGTGGAGCGCGACGACCCACGCGTAGTCGTCGGGGTCGTCGAGGAGGAGCGACAGGCTGGTAATCGCGCCCTGACTGAAGCCGAGGAGGCCGATTCGGTCGGGGTCGATGTCGTACGCTTCGACCGCGCCGGCGATGGCCTCGCGGACGAGATTCCGCGAGCGTTCGAACTGCTCGGCGTGGGGCTGGCTCTCGTGGAGACCGCCCCCCGAGAGGTCGAGTTCGTACCAGGTGTAGCCGCCTTGCAGACGGTCGGGCGCGCGGAGGCTCACGACGTGGACGTGGTCGGGGAACTCCTGTGCGATAGACAGGAGGTCCTGTTCGTTCGAGCCGCGGCCGTGGAGCAAGACGACGGCGGGAGCCGGCCCGTCGCCCGGTTCCGACGGTTCGACGTGGACGTGTTCGAGGGGGATGTCCGACATGGACACCGGTAGGCCGCCGCGAGCCTTGAATCCCCGAGTGACGGGCGGGTAACCGGGTGACACCGTCGCGGGCGCCGCACCGCCGGTCGACTCGCGTGTGGGTGTGTGACGCTCGCTCGTTGGGAAGCGCGGTGGTTAAACGGCTCCGTCCGCAACGATGGGGCAATGAGCCAGGACGCCACCTCGGAGGGAGACCTTCGAAACACCGGGATGTCGCTCAAGCACGACCGGGAGTGGGACTACGAACTCGAACAGATCGTCGAAGCCATCGAGGAACGCGACGCCAAGCGCGTCGGCCTCCAGTTCCCCGAGGGACTGAAGCGCCGCGGCCCGGCGGTCGCTGACGACCTCCGACAGCTCTGTGACGACGACGTGACGTTCATGCTCTCCGGGCAGCCGTGTTACGGCGCGTGCGACCTCGACACGTACCTCATGCGCCGGACCGACGTGTTCGTCCACTTCGGCCACTCGCCGATGAAGGAGTCGGACAAAATCATCTACGTCCCGCTGTTCTCCAACGTCGACCCCTTCCCCATCATGGAAGACGCGCTCGACGACATCGAGGGCGACGAGGTCGGTCTCGTCACCACCGCCCAGCACATGAACCGCTTCGAGGACATGTGCGACTGGCTCGAAGAGCGCGGCTACACCGTCCAGACCCGAAAGGGCGACGACCGCCTCACCTACGAGGGACAGGTTCTCGGCTGCAACTACGCCTCGGCGGACATCCCGGCCGACGACGTGCTCTACGTCGGCGGCGGCAAGTTCCACCCGCTCGGCCTCGCGATGGAACACCCCGACAAGAACGTCGTCATCGCCGACCCCGTCAACAACGTCGTCACCATCGCCGACACGCGGAAGTTCATGAAACAGCGCTACGCCTCGGTCCACAAGGCGATGGACGCCGAGAAGTGGGGCGTCATCTTCTGTACGAAAATCGGTCAGGGCCGCATGGAAATCGCCGAGAAGATTCTGGAGGACAACGAGAACGCCTACCTCATCACCATGGACGAGGTGACGCCAGACCGCCTGCGCAACTTCGACATGGACGCGTTCGTCAACACCGGCTGCCCGCGCATCACGACCGACGACGGCCCGCGCTTCCACAAGCCCATGCTCACGCCGCAGGAGTACCGCATCGCCGTCGGCGACGAGCCGCTCGACGCCCTCGAATTCGACACGTTCCACGGCACCTGGTAGCCCGAGACTCCCCGCGACACCCGGGAACCCGAAATTTCCGGTAAGCGACTCGACTCGGTGCCGCGAGAGCGACGCGCCGGCTCGGGTCCGCGTCCTTACACTCGTCTGTCGCGTCCCGCCCGAAGACGAGTCATATTTCCTGACACTCTGTCCAGAATACCTATACGGGTCGCCTGTCCACGGACACGTATGGTCCCTCCACGAACACGAACTGCCCTCCTGAGCCTGCTCGGCGTCCTCGCGCTCGCGGGGACCGCGGCCGCGCAGAATTTCGAATCCGCACCGCAGCTTTCGCCGGTGTTCCGCGCCGGCGGGAATTTCCTCATCGACCTCGTCGTCGGCGGCATCCTCGTCGCCGCGGCCCCGGCGTACACCAGAGACGCCATCGCCGAGATTCGGGACGACCCCGGCGGGTCGTTCCTCTGGGGTCTGGGCGTCAGCATCGGCGGCATCATCGTCTTCGTCCTCCTCGCAATCACCATCATCGGCCTCATCGTGGCGATTCCGGGGTTCCTCGCGCTCATCCTGCTTAGTATCGTCGGCGGCGCGGTTTCGACGGTCTTCCTCGGCTCGCTCGTCACCGGCACCGCCTCCGGCGGGTCGCCCCCGCTCGGCGTCTCGGTCGCGGTCGGCGCGCTCGTCGCGGCGGTCCTGTCGCTCGTCCCCATCGTCGGCGGCGTCATCCTGTTCGTCGTCGATATGCTCGGCCTCGGCGTCGTCGGCCGCAACCTCATCCGGCAGTGGGTCTGACGCCGCGCCGGCGCGACTGACGGGCGGCTCTCACGAGCACCACAACATTCAGGGCACAGGTAGCGAATTGGTCAGACAGATGCCGACGACCCACCTCTCCGTTCTCGGACTCGACGTGCAGCGGGTCGTCACCCCGCTCGAAGCCGCTGTCGCCGACGCCGACCGGGTTCGGCTGGTCCGCGACGAGGCCGACCCCGAGCAGGGTCGCGACCCGGACGACTGCGCCCCCGGCGCGCCGCGAGCGAGCGCCCACGCCGCGAAAGCCGTCACCGAACGGCTCGCGGGCCGGAACGCGGTCGACGAAGCACGACTCCCGTTTACCGCCTCCTTCGAGGAACTGTACGCCGCGACGACCGACCTGCTCCGCGGGGCCGCCGCGGACGGCGACGTACAGGTGAACCTCGCGGGCGCGCCCCCGCAGGTCGCCGCCGCGTTCTACGCCGCGCGAACCGCCCTCGTCGACGGCGGCGAACTCGACCGCGGAACCGTCTCGCTCCTGACCATCCCCGCGACCGACCGCCTCGACCTCGCCGCTATCGACGACCTCCGGTCGCTCGTCGGTGATGTCGAGGCCGCCTCCGACGCGTTCGACGAGTTCCGCCGCGTCTCCGACGGCCCCGCGGCCGCGGCCGTCGCCCGCCCGCTCCGTATCGCCCTGTCGGACCTGCGCGACGCGCTCGCCGACGCCAGCGGGGAGTCCCGTCCGAACTCCCGCGCCGGCCGCACCGCGGGCGCTCGCGGGGCGCGCTCCGGCAGCGACTCGCCGCTCGGCGCGATGAGTTCCTACGTCGGCCGCGCCCGCGAACAGCTCGCGGACCTCGTCGAGTCCGAGGACCCCCGCCCGGACCCCGAAGACACTCGCGACCCGAACGCGGTCCTCGACGCGCTCGACGTGTGGCTCGACGGCGAGAGTCGCCTGCTCGCGTCGGTCGAAGACGACCCCCACGAACTGGTCGCCCGCTTCCGAACGAGCTGCGAGGCGCGCTTCGGGAAGTTCGAAGACCGGGCGACCGTCGAGCTGTTCGAGTCGCTCGACCGCTTCGAGGCGCACCTCGACGCCTATCT